>OGZQ01000836.1_pt1 | contig 17334 bp, 15 predicted proteins | sample 1576841 | NCBI WGS metagenome assembly OGZQ01 (sample SAMEA3541527, study PRJEB24748) | human gut metagenome | biome: human gut; feature: human-associated habitat; material: faeces | place: China | collected 2012
CAATCATTAAAACTTGTTCTTGTAAATCTTTTTTCATGCGAACGAGATCAACACATGGTGAAGCATTGATATATTTTGCATCTGGGAGTTTTTTCATAAGATCTAACAAGAAATGTGAGGCCCAATTTTTATCAATTCCAATTCTTCCTGGAAAATGCATTTCATCAACAATTGTTTGAATAGCATCTTGTCCATCTTTATGCCAAACAATGTTAACATCTAAATCATGCTCTAAATAGAATAAATCATTCATGAACAAGGTATGATTCCCATGTTTTGAAATCATAAAAACAAACATTCTTTCATGCGGATCATTATAGTATCCTGTACAATAAGCAATTGATTGAGGATCACTTATTAAAAAGTAATCCAATCTTGCTTCTTCCATTAAATCAAGTATTTCTTGTATACGATCGTTATTCATCTTTTAAAACTCCAATACCTAATTCTTTTAATTGATCTTCTTCTACACTGTTTGGTGCTTTAGACATTGGACATGTTGCACTGGCATTTTTAGGGAAAGCAATAACGTCTCTAATAGAATCACTTTCAGTAAGTAACATGGCAAGACGATCTAATCCTAAAGCAAATCCTCCATGTGGTGGTGTCCCATATTTTAATGCATCAACAAACCAACCAAATTTATTTCTTACTTGTTCATCTGTTAAACTTAAAGCTTTGAAAGCTCTTTGTTGTAAGTCTTGTTCGTAAATACGTTGAGAACCTCCACCAAGCTCAAAACCATTTAAGACAATATCATAGGCATCAGCAAGACAATTTGCTGGATCTGTATCTATTTTATCTAAATCTGATTCTTTAGGTCTTGTAAATGGGTGATGCATTGCATAATATCTTTGAGTTTCATCATCATATTCAAACATTGGAAAATCAACAACCCATAATAATCCTAATTCTTTTGAATCATATAAAGTCAATTCTTTTCCTAAATGATTACGTAAAGCAGCTAAAGCATCACAAACAACCATATATTTTGTATCCGATACAAATAATAATAAGTCGTTATCTTCACCATTCATTGCTTCAATTAATCTTTGCATTTGTTCTTCGCTAAAGAATTTAGCAATTGGTCCTTCACCTACACCATTATTTACTTTTAACCAAGCAAGACCTTTTGCTTTATAAGTTTTTGCAAGTTCAGTTAATTGATCAATTTTCTTTCTTGAATAATCACTTGCATGATTTTTAACATTGATACCTTTAACATATCCATTATTTTCTAAAGCTGATTTAAATACCATAAAATCAACATCTTTAACAACTTCATTTAAATTAACAAGTTTCATATCAAAACGGATATCTGGTTTATCAATACCATAAGTTTCCATCGCTTCATGCCAAGTCATACGTGGAAGTGGTAACTTAACATCAACACCTTTTACATCTTTAATGACTTTAGCTACCATATTTTCACCAACTTCGATGATTTCATCTGTTGTCATAAATGACATTTCAACATCGACTTGAGTAAATTCTGGTTGACGATCCGCTCTTAAATCTTCATCTCTGAAACAACGAGCAATTTGGTAATATTTTTCAAAACCAGCAACCATTAATAATTGTTTAAATAATTGAGGCGATTGTGGTAAAGCATAGAAATCACCATGATGTACACGTGAAGGTACTAAGAAATCTCTTGCTCCTTCAGGAGTTGATCTGTTTAAATAAGGTGTTTCAATATCCACAAAATCATGACTATCTAAGTATTCTCTAATACTTCTTGTAATTTTATGTCTCGTTAGAATTTTATTTTGCATAACAGGTCTTCTTAAATCAAGATAACGATATTGCATTCTTGTTTCTTCTAAAGCATCTGTATCATCTGCAACAATAATTGGTGTCGTATTGGCTGTATTGATGATTTTGATTTCTGATGCATCGACTTCAATATCCCCTGTAGGCATATTTGGATTTTTGCTAGAACGTTCTACAACAGTTCCTTTAACATATAAAATATATTCATTTTTAATATCTTTTGAAATGTTTTCCATTTCTTCATTGATAATAATTTGTGTAATTCCATAACGGTCTCTTAAATCAATAAATACAAGAGCTCCTAAATTTCTCTTTTTAGCAACCCATCCTTTTAGTTCAACTGTTTGTCCAACATTTTCTAAACGAAGTTCACCGTTATTATGTGTTCTATTCATGTTCATGTCCCCCACTTAAATGATTTTCAATATGTGCCAAAATATTTTCTAATGGCACAACTTCTTGTTCTTTATCATGATTACATTTAATATTAACCACTTCATTTTTTACTTCTTCTTCCCCTAAAATAATAGAGAAATGTGCATTAAAACGATCTGCTGATTTAAATTGTCCTTTTAAACCACGAGATACATGATCCATTTCACATGTAAAGCCATTTGCTCTTAACATCGCAATAATTTGCATAGCAAGATCTTTTGCTTCTTCGCCTAAAGGCATAATATAACAATCTAAACCATCTTCGTCTTCATCTTCTTCATCATCTAAAGCAAGAAGAAGTCTTTCCATACCAAAGGCAAAACCAACACCTGGTGTTACTGGTCCACCAATTTCTTCAATTAAACCATTGTAGCGTCCGCCACCACCAACAGTAGCTCCCGCACCTAATTTTGGATCATCAGAAATAATTTCAAAAACAGTATGAGAATAATAATCTAATCCTCTTACTAAGTTTGTATCGATGACATAATCAATTTCTAAATCATCTAATAAAGTACATACTTTATCAAAATGATTTTTAGCACTTTCGCTTAAATAATCAATTGTTTTCGGTGCTGTTTTCATAGCTGGATGTTTCGCATCCACTTTGCAATCTAAAATACGTAAAGGATTCTTTTCAAAACGTGCTTTACAATCTCCACATAATTCATCTAAATGATCCCTAAAATGATCTTTTAAAGCTTCACGATAAGCATCTCTTGATTCATTATCACCTAAAGAGTTGATATGAAGTGTGACATTTTGAAGTCCTAATGCTTCAACAACAGTCACTGCCATAAGCATACATTCAACATCTACATAAGGTGATTCAACACCTAACATTTCTACCCCAAATTGGTGGAATTGTCTTTGTCGACCATTTTGAGGTCTTTCATATCTAAACATTGGTCCCATATAATAAACTTTTTGTAGTTTTTCTGGTAAACCATACATTTTATTTTCTACATAAGCTCTTGCAATACCAGCAGTTCCTTCTGGTCTAAGGGAAATATATCTTCCTTTTTTATCTTGGAAAGTATACATTTCTTTAGAAACGACATCACTTGTATCCCCCACAGCTCTGTTAAATAATTCAGCATGTTCAAAAATTGGTGTTCTCATTTCTTTAACATTATAATTAGCAGCAATTGTTCTTAACAATTGTTCTAATTTAATCCATTTTTCACTTTGTCCAGGTAAAATATCTACCGTACCTCTTGGTGCACTATATCCCATTATTTTTCCTCCTTAAAAATATAAAAACGCCCCTCTAAGGACGTTTCAACGCGGTACCACCTTAATTCGTATTTTCATACGCACTTTCATCTTAACGCGATTAACGATTACTCTTTTCAAGTAATTCCTCACAAGTGTCCCATAGCTTCCATACAAAGATTTTCACCAGCCATCTTCTCTCTAACTATTTCCACTATTTAATCTTGCTCAATGGATTACAAAGATTATATAAAATAATGACTAAAAAATCAATTCCTATTTCTAGCATCTATAGTATACCACGTTTTTTAATCATTTATGTCTCAAATTTGTCTCATTTTTGTTCCATTTTTGAAAGACGATACTCTTCTACAATAAATTGTGACAGATCTTCTTTTAAACTATGGTTATCATAATAAACAAGACGTGTTTTCTTCTTTCTAGCAATATCATTCAATTTTAAAAGATAACTTTCAACAGGTTTTATTTTTTCATTTTGACTATAAACAACAAGAAGCTGATAGAAATGTTCTACCAGCTTTTTACCAACTTGATCATTATATAAAATATAAATTGCTTGACGATCAATCATTATAAATCAATATCACATAAGTTAGAAGCATATCCAATATAGCTTGCAGGTGTCATATCTAGTAAAGTTTGACGATCTTCATCTGATAAAACATCTAATCCTTTCGCAAATTCCATAATTGCTTCTTGTGAAATATTTTTACCTCTTGTAAGTTCTTTTAATTGATCATAGGCATCAGAAATACCATATTTTCTAAGCATTGTTTGAATTGGTTCAGCAAGAACTTCCCATTTTTCATTTAAGTCAGCCGCAAGTTTATCTTTATTAACAACACATTTAGCTAAACCATTTGTTGTTTCACTAATTGCTTGTAAAGAATATCCAAAAGCTAAACCAATATTTCTTTGACTTGAACTATCTGATAAATCTCTTTGCATACGTGATTTAGGTAATTTATTTGATAAACCAACACAAATATTATTAGACATATCAACATTTGCTTCTGAGTTTTCAAAACGAATTGGATTTACTTTATGAGGCATTGTACTACTTCCTACTTCTCCTTTTACAGGAATTTGTTTGAAGTATTCCATTGAAATGTATAACCACATATCAACATCAAAATCCACTAACACATTATTGAAATGACGAATACCATCTAAAATATGACATGTATAATCATGGCTTTCAATTTGTGTTGTTAAAGGATTGTAAGTTAACCCTAAATATTCTTCTACAAATTTTTTATTAAGAATTTGCCAATCTAATTGAGGGAATGCTGTTAAAATAGCACTATAGTTACCTGTTGCTCCATTAAATTTAGCTTTAATTTTAATATTTTCAATATTTTCAATGCTTGAAGTAAAACGATAAGCATAAACTTTAAATTCCTTACCAATTGTAGTTGGTGTAGCAGGTTGACCATGAGTATGAGCTAACATCGCATCATTTTTATGTTCAACAGCCCATTGATTGATAACTGCTGTAAATTCTTTGGCTTTCTTTAACCAAACATCATTTAAACCATGTTTGATCATACAAGCATAAGATGTATTATTAATATCTTCTGAAGTACATCCAATATGAACAAAACTGATTAAATAATCATAACCCATATCTTTTAATTGATTTCCAATGAAATATTCTACTGCTTTAACATCATGTCTTGTAACAGCTTCAATATCTTTGATTGCTTTAAAAGAATCATAATTGAAATCTTTTGAAATAGCTTCGATTTGTCCTAAGTTATCTTTGTCAAATTTAGAAAGAACATTACTTTCTACATTTTCAATTAAAAATTTTAACCATTGAATTTCAACAAAAACACGATATTTTACTAAAGCATATTCAGAAAAATATTCACCTAAAGCATCTTTAATACCTGCATAACGTCCATCTAAAGGACTTAATGTAAAACATTCAAATTGTTGTTTATCCATTCTATTTACCACCTCTAAAATAATTTACACCAGCTTCAAATAATTTTTGATCCATTTCACCATAAACATTTTTAAAACGGTTTTCTCCTTGACGTTCACTATGTCCCATCTTACCAAGAACACGACCATCACGAGAAACAATACCTTCAATAGCATACATTGAACCATTTGGATTGTATGGTGTTTGCATTGTGACTTTACGATTAGGATCAACGTATTGAGAGAATACTTGTCCATTAGCAAATAATTCATCAATAACTTCTTTAGGAGCAACAAAACGTCCTTCTCCATGAGAAATAACATCTCCCACATTAACATTAGCAAGCCAAGGTGATTTAACAGAACCAATACGTGTATCTACAAATTGAGATAAGTGACGACCAATCGTATTGAATGTAAGAGTAGCGTCATTTTCAGACATATCTCTAATTTCACCATATGGAAGTAATCCTAATTTAATAAGTGCTTGGAATCCATTACAAATACCAATCATTAAACCATCTCTATTATCTAATAAATCACTAATTGCTGCTTTTAATCTTGGATTTCTTAAAACTGTTGCAATAAATTTACCTGAACCTTCAGGTTCATCACCAGCAGAGAATCCTCCTGGTAGCATCACAATATTAGCACGTTTGATGGCATTTTCCAATTCATCAATCGATGTTTTTAACATTTCTTCTGTTTTATTTCTAATTAAGACAAGTTCAACCTTAGCCCCTGCTTTTTCAAAAGCACGTTTTGAATCATATTCGCAATTTGTTCCTGGGAACACTGGAATAACAACTAATGGTGCTTCAATATATTGTTTTGCTTTTAAAGTTGATCTTGTTTTACATTCCGCAACTTTAATATCTTGTGTAGGTGCTTTTTCTCTTGTTGGATAAACACTTTCTAATGGTACTTTATTGATTGCATAAGCTTCTTGAATAGAAATTGTATCCATTCCATAAGAGAATTTTTCACTATCATTTAAAGTAGCCACTACTCTATAATCTAAACCTACTAGATCTTTTTCTGATTTCACTTCAACAATAATATTTCCATAATTCTTTTCAACATAAGAAGCAAGTGAATAATCTGTATTGAAAGCAGCTCCTAAACCATTACCAAAGGACATTTTACAAACAGCTTCAATCACACCACCATCTTTAACTGTATATGCAGAATAAATTTTCTTTTGTTTCATTAAATCTTGAATAGCATTATATTGTTTTTGTAAATGATCAAAATCAAAGACTTTAAATTGATCTTTTTTAATTTGAACTTCTGCTAAAATATGTCCCGCTTCTTTTGCTTCTGGTGTCATAACATCATGAACATCACTTGCTGTAATGGCAAAAGAAACAAGTGTTGGTGGAACCGAAATATTTTCAAATGTTCCTGACATTGAATCTTTACCACCAATTGATGGAAGTTTTAATTCTTGTTGAACACGATTAGCTCCAAGTAAAGCAGCTAATGGTTTACCCCAACGTTTTGGATCATCTAATAATTTTTCAAAATATTCTTGGAATGAAAAACGAATTGTATGATAGTTTCCACCCATGGCAACGATCTTAGCAACACTTTCAACAACGGCATACATCGCTCCATGATATGGTGACCATTTAGAAATCTTAGGATTATACCCATAAGCCATTAAAGAAGCAGTTGTTGTTTCTTTTCCTAAAACAGGAATTAAAGCAGCCATACCTTCTGTTTCTGTGTGATATGTACGTCCACCATAAGGAGATAAAACTGTACCATTTCCAATAGATGAGTCAAATCTTTCAACAAGACCTTTTTGTGAAGCAACAGATAATCTTGATAATACTTCTTTTGTTGTACCAACAAAATCATTTCTTTCTTCTTCATCAAAAGGTGTACTTTCAAAGTTTGGTAACTCAACTTCAATATTTTGATAACGTTTTGCCCCTGCAGCATCTAAGAAATCACGAGAAATATTAACAATATCTTTACCCATGTGCTTCATTACTAAACGATTTGTATCTGTAACAGTTGCCACTTGAACAACTTCTAAGTTTTCTTTTGCACATTCTTCTTTAATGAAATCAACATCATAGTCATTGACAACAATAGCCATACGTTCTTGTGATTCACTAATAGCAAGTTCTGTACCTGTTAAACCATCATATTTTTTCAAAACAGCATCTAAATCAATATCAAGCCCTGGAGCAAGTTCACCAACGGCAACACAAACCCCACCAGCTCCAAAGTCATTACATCTAACAACTTTTTCTGAGACTGCTTTATTTCTAAATAATCTTTGAATTTTTCTTTCTTCTACAGGATTTCCTTTTTGAACTTCAGCACCTGCTGTTTCAATAGATTTTACGTCATGTGATTTTGAAGAACCGGTAGCACCACCAATCCCATCACGTCCTGTGCGTCCCCCAATTAATAAGACGATTTGTCCATTTTGTGGTTCTAAACGTTTTACTTGTTCTTTTGGTGCAGCAGCCACAACAGCTCCTACTTCCATACGTTTAGCGATATAACCTTCATCGTAAATTTCATGAACATAACCTGTTGTTAACCCGATTTGATTACCATAACTTGAAAAACCATGAGCAGCTTCTTGACAAATTTTTCTTTGTGGTAATTTACCTGGCGTTGTTTCTGCCAATGTTTTTCTTGGATCACCTGCTCCAGTAATACGCATTGATTGGTAAACATAAGCACGTCCTGAAAGTGGGTCACGAATAGCTCCACCTAAACATGTTGCAGCTCCCCCAAATGGTTCAATTTCTGTAGGGTGGTTATGTGTTTCATTTTTGAACATTAATAACCATTGTTCATCTCCTTGATTTGTATGAACAGTAATTTCAATAGAACATGCATTAATTTCTTCAGAAACTTCCATATCATCAAGATATCCTTTTTTACGAAGTTCTTTCATTGAAATAGTTGCAAGATCCATTAAAGTAAGAGGTCTTGTTGTATTTACTCCATAAACGGCATGTCTGCTTGTTTTATAGCTTTCAATATCTTTTTCTAAGATTTCTTTAAAAGCACCATTTTGAATATCGATATCTGTAATAACTGTCGCAAATGTTGTATGACGACAATGATCAGACCAATATGTATCTAACACTTTGATTTCTGTTTCAGTAGGATCTCTATGTTCTTCATTTTTAAAGTAATCTTGAGTTACTTTTAAATCATCAAGATTCATAGCCATTCCATTATCTTTTAAGAATTGATTTAATCCTGCTTCATCTAAATCATTAAATCCAGTTAAAGTTGGCACAGGTTTAATATCAGGTGTTTCATCATTTAAATGTTCTGGTTTTTCTAAAGAAGCAATTCTTTGATCAACTGGGTTAATTAAATAATGTTTGATTTGATTTAAAACATCTTCATTTTTATCAATGTCTACTACAATAAGTTTGGCACATCTTACTTTTGTTGAAGATGATCCTGTTAGAATTTGGAAACATTGTTCGCATGAATCAGCACGTTGATCATATTGACCTGGTAAAAATTCAATTGCGAAAACAGATTCTTTTTCACTCATTGGAAATGTTTCATCATAAACATGATCCACCATTGGTTCAGCAAGAATTGTATTAATTCCTTGTTGTAAGATTTCTTCACTAATCCCTTGTACATCATAACGATGAACAATACGAAGTGAATGAATCGTTAAACCTAATTGTTCAACGAGGTTGGTTTGAATTTCATGCGCTTCTGTTGCGTATTCTTTTCTTTTTTCTACATAAATTCTTCTTACATTTGTCATAGAGTTCTCTCCTATCTAAGTCCAATATCATGACGATAGTACATACCATCGAATGTAATAATTGTAGCAGTTTCATAGACTTTCGCAAGTGCTTCTTGTAAATTTGCTCCTCTTGCACACACATTTAAAACACGTCCACCATTTGTGACAAGTTTACCATCTTTTAAAGCTGTTCCCGCATGGAAAACAACAATATCATCACTTACTTTGTCAATATTTTTAATTTCAATTCCTTTTTCATATTTACCTGGATAACCTCCACTTGCAAGTACAAGACAAGCCACGTGGTCATCTGACCATTTGACATCTACTTGATCTAAAGTATAAGTCGCACAAGCATCCATGATTTCATAAAGATCACTTTCTAAACGAAGAAGGATTGATTGTGTTTCAGGATCACCAAAACGGACATTAAATTCAAGAACTTTTGCTTGATTATTTTCAATCATTAAACCAATGAAAACAACTCCACGATAGTCCATTTGATCTTCTTTAAGTCCTTGCATAAATGGGTCAAGAATATCTTTTTTTAAGACTTCATCCATACCTTCTGGTAAAAATGGATTTGGAGAAACAGTTCCCATACCACCTGTATTAGGTCCTTTATTTCCATCAAAGATTTGTTTATGATCTTTTGCTGAAACCATTGGTACAATTGTTTTACCGTCTGTAAAACAAAGTAAAGAACATTCAAATCCTGTTAAGAATTCTTCTAATACAACTTTACTTCCGGCACCATCTAAAGCACCATCAACCATCATTTCTTTTAAAGTAGAAATGGCATCTTCTTTATTTTCAACAATAACAACACCTTTTCCAGCAGCTAAACCATCTGCTTTGATTACTAACGGAAAATCAAAGTGATCAACTTCTTTACAAGCTTTTTCAAAGTCTGTGACTTCAACATATTTTGCTGTAGGAATATGATGTCTAATCATAAAATCTTTAGAGAAAGCTTTACTTCCTTCTAATGTTGCAGCCTTTTTTTGAGGACCAAAAGCTTTATAGCCTGCTTTTTCAATATCATCCGCTAACCCGTTACATAAAGGAACTTCTGGACCAATAACTGTTAAATCAATTTGATTTTGTTTAATAAAGTCAACGATAAATTCATTATCTTCAACTGAACCTGGTACACATGTACCTAAACTTGCAATCCCAGGATTTCCTGGAATTGCATAAAGTTCAGTGACTTTTGGACTTTGTTTTAATTTATAAGCAATCGCATGTTCACGACCACCACTACCGATTACAAGAACTTTCATATAAGCCTCCTAGTGTCTAAAGTGTCTATATCCGCTAAATACCATAGGGATATTTTTTTCATTACATAAATCAATTGAATCTTGATCTCTAATTGAACCACCTGGTTGAATAATTGCTTGAACACCTGCATCTGCAGCCACTTGAACACAGTCATTGAATGGGAAGAAAGCATCTGAAGCAAGTACTGAACCATTGAAATCTTTATCAGGATTGTTATGAATTGCATTTTCTAAAGCCCATACTCTTGATGTTTGTCCTCCACCAATAGCAAGTGTTACACCATTTTTAACAATACAGATCGCATTTGATTTTACATATTTAACAACTTTCATACCAAATTCCATATCTGTAAGTTGTTCTTTTGTAGGTTGTACATTTGTCACAACTTTCATTTCATCAATCATTTTTGTATTTAATTCTTGAACTAATACTTTTCCTTCAAGATATTTAATATCATATTTAGCACCACGTGCATCTAAGTTTTTAAGTTTTAAAATACGTAAGTTTTTCTTTTTCTTTAAGATTTCTAAAGCATCATCATCAAAATCTGGTGCAGCTACGATTTCTAAGAAAATCTTATGCATTTGTTCAGCTGTTGCTTTATCGATTTTATAGTTAACAGCAACGATTCCACCAAAAATTGATTGAGGATCTGCTTCATAGGCCTTCATATAAGAATCATAACCTGTATTTCCAATAGCAACACCACAAGGAGTTGAATGTTTGATGGCTGCTGTAACGATTTGATCACCAAATTCTCTAACAAGTGCAACTGCTCCATATAAATCGTTTACATTGTTAAATGAAATTTCTTTACCATGAAGTTGTTCATAATCTAATAAAGATTTTTGAACATAACTATCTTCATATTTATTTGCTGCTTGTTGAGAGTTTTCGCCATAACGTAAATGTTCTACTTTCTTTAATGAAAGATTTAATGTATCTGGGAATTGATCTCCAACTTGATCTGCAAAGTATCTTGAAATCATTGCATCATAAGCACCTGTCATAGAGAATGCTTTATAAGAAAGATTCATTCTGAAATCAAAATCAGTTGTATCATTTTTAATCGCATCTAAAACATTGTCATAATCTTTTGGATCCGTAACAATTAAAACATCTTTAAAATTTTTAGCTGCTGAACGAATCATTGATGGTCCACCAATATCAATATTTTCAATCATATCTGGTAAATCTTTACCAGCTTTTAAAGCTTTTTCAAATTCATATAAGTTGACACATACTAAATCAATTGGATGAATACCATGTTTTTTAATTGTTTCAACATGACTAGGTAAATCACGACGATATAAAAGTCCTCCATGAACCATTGGATGAAGTGTTTTAACACGTCCATCTAACATTTCAGGAAATCCTGTCACATCATCAATTGCAATACAAGAAACCCCATTTTCTTGTAAAACTTTCATTGTACCTCCTGTTGATACAATTTCAAAACCTAATTCTACTAATCCTTTAGCAAAATCAACAACCCCATCTTTATTTGTAACTGAAATTAAAGCTCTTTTCATTTAAATTACCTTTGCCTTTCCATCAATTATTTTTATCTTATTATCACAATATAGCCCTACAACTTCTGGTAGTAATTTATGTTCAATCTCTAACACCCTTTTTTGAATATCCTCAGCTGTGTCTAAATCCGATATATCACAAGCAACTTGTTTAATAATCGGTCCCCCATCGACAATATTTGAAACAAAGTGCACGGTTGCCCCCGAAATCTTTGCACCACGTTGTAATACAGCTTCATGAACATGCATTCCATACATTCCCGGCCCACAAAAAGAAGGAATAAGAGAAGGATGAATGTTCATAATTTTATTTGGATATGCATCGATTAACTCATCCGTTAAAATTGCTAGATAACCAGCCAATACAATAAAATCAATATTTCTTTCTTTTAACATCTTTACAATCAAAGCATCATCTTTTTTTACTACTGCTGTTTCAATACCAGCATCTTTCGCTCTTTGTAAGCCATAAGCCTTTTGACGATTTGAAATCACAAGTGCAATCTCACCATTGATTTTTCCCGCTTGTTTAGCATCAATGATTGATTGTAAATCTGTTCCCCCACCAGAGACAAAGACTGCAAATTTTAGCATAGATCCACGCCCTTATCTCCTTCAACGATATTTCCAACAACATAGCATTTGTCTCCTGCATCTTCAATAGCTTTCATTGTTGCATCAACATCTTTTGGATTAACTGCAATTACCATACCAAGACCCATATTGAATGTATTATACATCATATGTTCTTCAATATTTCCATTTTTTTGAATTAAATCAAATAAAGCTGGTACTGGATAACTATCTTTTTTAATAACTGCTCTTACATTTTCAGGAAGCATTCTTTTCAAAGAAACCTCCACCTGTAATATGAGAGCATCCTTTAATTCTAACACCCGCATTTTTTACATTTTTTAAAGCTTTTACATAAATACGTGTTGGTTCAATTAAAGCTTCTCCTAAAGTTTTTCCTAATTCATCATAGTATGTATCTAATGATTCTTTTGTCATTTCAAACACTTTTCTAACAAGTGAAAAACCATTTGAATGAACACCACTTGAAGCAATACCAATAAGTGTATCTCCTGCTTTAATTGTTGAACCATCAATAATATCTTTTTTATCAACAACACCAACCGCAAATCCTGCTAAATCATAATCATTTTCTGGCATTAAACCTGGATGTTCGGCAGTTTCTCCACCAACTAAAGCACATTCAGATTGTAAACATCCTTCAGCCACACCACTTACAATTGAAGCAATTTTTTCAGGATAGTTTTTACCACAAGCAATATAATCTAAGAAGAAAAGTGGTTCTCCTCCTGAACAAGCAATATCATTGACACACATCGCAACAGCATCAATTCCAATAGTATCGTGTTTATCCATCACAAAAGCAAGTTTTACTTTTGTTCCACAACCATCTGTTCCTGATAATAAAACCGGTTCTTCCATATTTTTAATACCACTTAAATCAAAGGCACCAGCAAAACCACCAAGTCCTCCTAAGACTTCAGGGCGCATTGTTTTTTTAACATGTTCTTTCATTAATTCTACTGATTTATAACCTGCTTCAATATCGACTCCAGCTTTTTTGTAATCCATCATTATTCTCCTTAATTATTTATTTTGCATTCTTGCTAGAACTGCTTTATAAGTTTCAATTAAATCTCCAATATCTTGTCTAAATACATCTTTATCATATTTTTGGTTTGTATCAACATCCCATAAACGACATGAATCTGGTGAAATTTCATCAGCTAATAAGATTGTTCCATCTGCAGTTTTACCAAATTCAATTTTAAAATCAACAAGTTTTAAATTCATTGATAAGAAGAATTCTTTTAATAATTCATTGATTTTTAATGTTGTTTCTTTGATGTATGCTAATTCTTCTCTAGTTGCAAGTTTTAAAGCAACAGCGTGATCATCATTGATTAATGGATCACCATATTCATCATTTTTATAGCTCATTTCAAAGATTGGTTCATCTAAAACGATTCCTTCAGGAGCTCCAAGTCTTCTACAGAAAGATCCTGTTGTAATATTTCTAACAATTACTTCTAATGGGAAGATATCTACTTTTTTAACTAAAATATCTCTTTCATTTAATTTTTTAATCATATGTGTTTTAATTCCAGCTTCTTCTAACATATCAAAGATAATACAAGAGATTGTATTGTTTAAAACACCTTTACCTTCAAACTTATCATGTTTAACACCATTACCTGCTGTTGCATCATCTTTATAATGAATTAAATATTCATCTTCCTTTTCTGTTTTGTAAACTTGTTTTGCTTTTCCCCCTATTTGTATTTTTCTATGACTTCATCGTTAGCTTTCATTGCGTCAGCTTCCATTTGTTTTCTTTCTTTAAGTAGCCCTTCTTTGATTTCACTATGTTTAATAGCCATAATTTGAAGTGCTAAATAAGCTGCATTTTTACTTCCATTAATAGCAACAGTTGCTACTGGAATACCCGAAGGCATTTGAACAATGGATAATAAAGCATCCATTCCGTCTAAATTACTTCCTGCAATTGGAACACCAATAACTGGTAAAACTGTTTGACTAGCCACCACACCTGGAAGGGCTGCTGCCATTCCTGCAGCTGTAATAATCACTTCTGTTCCATCTGTTTCTGTTTCTTTAATAAAACTAGAAAGTCCTAAATGTGCTCTATGAGCAGATAAACAACGAACATTCACTTCAACACCATAATTTTTTAAAATTGAAATAGCTGGTTCAACTTTAGGTAAATCAGAAGTTGAACCCATGATAATAGCAACTTTCATCTTTCTCTCCTTTTTAGAATAATCCTATAATTTTTCCATCTTCATCAATATCCATATTGACAGCGGCTGGACGTTTTGGAAGTCCTGGCATACGCATAATATCACCGGAAATAGCCACCAAGAATCCTGCTCCAGCAGAAGGAATAATATCATTGATTTTTACTGTAAATCCTGTTGGTCGACCAAGTAAGGATGCTTGATCCGATAATGAGTATTGTGTTTTTGCAACACAAATTGGTAATTGACTTAATCCTTGTTCTGTATATTTTTTAATTTTATTTTTTGCTTTCTTTGTAAATTCAACACCATCTCCACCATAGATTTCTTTAACAATTGTTTCAATCTTTTCTTCAATTGATAAATCTAAATCATAAAGTGGATGATAATTAGCTTCTTTTGTTTCTAAAATATTTAATAACTTTTCAGCAAGTTCGATTCCACCATCAGCACCTTTTTCCCAGACTTTACTAATAGCTACTTCAACACCAAGCTTCTTGCAACATTCATTAAGTAATTGAAGTTCAGCTTCTGTATCAGTTGGAAAAGCATTAATAGCAACAACACATGGTAGATCAAATTTTGCAATATTTTCAATATGCTTTTCTAAGTTTCCTAAACCTGCTTTTAAAGCTTCCAAATTTTCATTTCCTAAATCTTTTTTAGCAACACCACCATGCATTTTTAAAGCACGAACAGTTGCAACAATAACAACTGCTTCAGGATTTAAATTTGCTTGACGACATTTAATATCTAAGAACTTTTCAGCTCCTAAATCAGCTCCAAATCCTGCTTCAGTAATTGCATAATCCCCTAACTTGACAGCAAGTTGAGTGGCCATAACAGAGTTACATCCATGGGCAATATTTGCAAATGGACCCCCATGAACAAATACTGGTGTGTGATCTAAAGTTTGAACTAAATTTGGTTTAATCGCATCTTTTAATAAAAGTGTTACCGCTCCTGTTGCTTCAATATCATCAACAGTAACTGGTTTTCCATCATAAGTATAAGCGACAATCATTTTTGCAGCTCTTTGTTTTAAATCTTCTAAAGAAGTCGCTAAACAAAGAATTGCCATAACTTCACTAGCAACGGTAATATCAAATCCATCTTCACGAGGAACTCCGTTTACTTTGCCACCGAGTCCACAAACAGTATGACGTAATGCACGATCGTTTAAATCGACCACACGTTTCCAAACGATTTGTCTTACATCGATATTAAGTGGATTCCCTTGATGAATGGAATTATCAAGCATCGCTGCAATTAAGTTGTTTGCAGCAGTGATTGCATGAATATCTCCTGTAAAATGAAGGTTGATATCTTCCATTGGAACAACTTGCGCATATCCTCCACCAGCAGCTCCACCTTTGATTCCAAAACATGGACCAAGCGATGGCTCACGCATTGCAACTACAGATTTCTTTCCTAATTTGTTAAGTGCTTGTGATAATCCAATCATTGTTGTGGTTTTCCCTTCACCTGCAGGTGTTGGATTAATTGCTGTTACTAAGATCAATTTTCCATCTTCGTTTTGATCTGATTTTTTAATGGCTTCAAGGGAAATCTTTGCTTTATATTTTCCATATAATTCTAAATCATCCTCATCCAAACCAACTTTTTGAGCAATTTCAACAATCGGTTTCATCTCTGCACTTTGTGCAATTTCTACATCAGTTAACATTGTCGTTCATCCTTTCTTTTTTCTTTTTGATTGATTCTTTTAACCACTTTCATTATATTACAAGACAATATATGAAACTAGTTATTTTACCTATCAACCAAAAAAAGAGCCCACTCATCCAGACTATTCTTAGCCCAGACGGTCGACTCTTTTACACGATTATACTCCCTGTGGTTTATTCCACTTCCGTCAGTCGTATAACTTAACTGCATAATATCAAAAAATGACTCTTTAATCAACACCAAAATGTTTTTTATTTTACCTAAAAATCAATTTTCCAACAATCTATCATTCTTTTTAATCATTTAATAATTTTTCAAAACTTTTATTTTATATTTTTACAATTTTTCTAATCGTATTAGCTGTTCTAATTGTTATTTTTTTACTAACATTTGTATTTGCTGTTTTGGGCCACCAGTTTGTTTTCTGATAATCTTTTCGACTAAATGACCAAAAAATAACATCTTTATAATTTTGAATTTTTTCCAATCCTTCTTTAGCTTCACCAATTTCCTCAAAAACTTCTTTAAAAGTGATTGGAGGAATCATAAATATTAAATTATCATAAATCATTTTATCATCACTGCCCCACCAAATTGGTGCATGTTCTAAAATATCTTTTAGCTTTTCTTGTTCTAAAACAAAAACAGGTATTTTAAAATCATAGTTTTTCTTTAACATTTGTTTTGTAATCTTTTCAATATTTTCTCGACTTGAAAAAATAACATTTCCACTATTTAAATAAGTTTTAACATTTTCAAACATCAAACTTTCTATTTTTTTTTTTAACTCCGCCATCACTACTTTATTTTTACCACTAATATTAATTCCCCTAAGCAAAGCACCATATCTTTTCATCTAAAAAGCCACCTCATTTCTTACAACTTTATTTTAACATACTTAAAAAAGACTACAAAC
>OGZQ01000864.1_pt1 | contig 16756 bp, 16 predicted proteins | sample 1576841 | NCBI WGS metagenome assembly OGZQ01 (sample SAMEA3541527, study PRJEB24748) | human gut metagenome | biome: human gut; feature: human-associated habitat; material: faeces | place: China | collected 2012
CCCCATAGTCATTTCCAACAGGTTCAGCTGTTTTCCCACGACAATACCGAATTCCTTTTCTATTTCATCAGGCGACACCTCATATTTGTCAGTAACCAGCCCGTAGAGTTTGATCCTGTCTTCATTGTTCATCTCAATGCGGTTGCTGTACTTAAATTCCAGCCCGGACTTGATGTATCCCATGGCTGTCAACCTGGGCAACACTTCCTCATTGAATACATTCTCTATAAAGCGACGATACACCTCGATGCGTTCCCTGAAAATATCCTGGTGGGCTTTGGTGGAGCCGACATAGCTCTGCATACCGCCCGCCATGGATTCAGAACCCAGGATTAAATTAGCCACCTCTTTATTGACAAATTCAATCAGACTGGTATAAATTTTCTCCGAGTTCGACATGGTAAAAGCCTTGATTTCGATCTCATCTTCCAGTCCGGTTACAAGCACTTTGTTTTGAGCCGCATTGGCTATCTCGTTGGCAAGCCGTTTTCTGTCCGCATTGCTTTCCGAAACACTTTTTCCCACAATGATAGGCTGTCCGTACGTGTGGCTGAAGTTCACGTAGTTCGCTACGGTAAATTTCTTAGCGAGAATCAAAGGGGTGGTTGCAGAGAACAGTCCCAGGTCTCCTGTATTTATCAGAATATAGTTCTTGCGGTAGGTCCGGGAATTCAGGTTCCAGTTGGGAAGCCAGAGACCCTGACGTTTGACAACTATATGCTGTTCCGGAAGCACGTTACGTCTCTCGACGATATTCACCTCCGCCAGTTTGCCGGTGTGCGGATCAATGGCAGGCATAATTTCCAGCAAAGTATATCCGTATAGTTTTGCTTCCACTATCCCCCTGATGATTTTGTCAAACTGTGTACCTTGTATTTTCCGGGTTTCCTCAATATCCTTCACATATTTGCCCTTGTCATTCATACGTGCCAGCATATATCTGTCTCCCAGTATCTGTGATTCAAGTGTCTCCAGTACCGAACGGATATGGGCGTCCTGTTGAAGGCAGGCGTCATAGAGGTCAATCAAACGGCTCCGGTCATCCAATACCGTGCCTAAAGTCACATCTCCCCGTACTGATTTATACCGGTTATTACGTTCGATTTCACGAACGTATTCCTGTATCGTTTTTTTCGATGTCCGGAAGATGCTTTCCAATAATTCCCCATTAAAGGAACCGTCAGTGGTTACATTCATAGATTTAGATATTTTTAACCAAGTATAGGGGTAGGACTATTTTGAAAGTTTTCTTTACAAAAGTCATATTGATAGGCGAAAAATGAAAATACGGCTGAAATATCAGTTATATCTGCGGTATTCGCATTGATAAATATTTAACAGAAAAAAGCATGAAAAAATTATCATAAACCCCGTTCGTAATACCCTATGAGCATATTTTACCGTTCTTTTCCGTTCATTTTGTTACGTCCTAAAAAGATATCTTTGCAGCGTTTTATAGACAGGTAAAAATATCAACGATTATGACAAACGTAAAGACAGATTTTTCCAGGTACGAAATTCGTTATCAGGAATTCCCCGAGTTATTATTTACTGTACGGGGTGACGGTTGTGAGTATTTTGACGCTACATTGTATATCAAGAACAAAGGAGATCCGAATATACATTCTGTAGAGGAATTTAAGGCAGCTTTTCCTTTTTGGATCAATGCTACTATAGAGGCATATTCACTATCCGGGAAGGAACTTTTTATTATCGCCCCGAACGGGCATCATTTAATTGATTACGCTTTGGCTCTTCTGTTCGTCACCTACATTGACCCCGGCTTTGGGGTATATATGCTGGAACGTATGTCGGACATGTTGCTCAGAGGTGTCGTACTTTCGGACACTTGTTTACTACTGATTGCCAAAGACCGATTATCGAAAGAACTACTTACTGAAAATATATAGATTTATGACTAAAAGCTCTTTCAAGTCAGCAACACGTGTGCTTATTTTTAACGGAGCCGGGAACTTTGTGGGCGAATTCTTTTCCCTGCAAGAAGCTGCGAAGTATCAATATTCGTCGGTACAAGCCGTTTCCTTTGCCTGCTCGGGGACATATATATCCTCTGGCGCGTATTATTTCCGACAAGCAAACAGCAATATTAACATAGAAGAAGCTGACTGGGGCAAACTAAAACTTGTTGAATACGACAAGTTGTGCGGAGAGAAGAGAAACTATCACAGTCCCAAGACAATGGCTCAAAAATACAAAGCCCTTGTACGAAGGATTAAACTAGCAAAAAGAGGGAGAAATGATGAAGAATAACAACCTACAACCACAAAAATATGACGAGGCGGAGTTTAGAAACCGTCTTGTCAGGATATTAAGAGAAGGAGGTAAAATATGGCTGTGTCTGTATGATCTCTGTAAGATTATCAAAAGACCTGTTATGATGGAGACAAAAGAGGCTATGAGCCTTTGCCCGTCAAGTACTAAAGTAGTCTTTCGGGATAGTGACAAACCGCTATGGGCCATTGCACCTCGTGATGTGCGCAGGCTTGTACATCTGGTGAAGAAAGAAAATTCGCAGATGAAGAAACTTTGCGAAGAGCTGGAAACATGGGCTAACAGATTAATGGGAAACTCCGGCTCTGATATCCGTGAAGTTCCGGTGGTGTTCAATTATGGAGATCATCCGGTTACTTTCAAAGCCGAAAACGGAAAGACCATGGTCAATGCCACCAATATGGCAAGGTGCTTCGGAGGGAATCCCTCCGAATGGCTGTACAAAGCCTCTACAACACGCTTCCGGCATGCACTTATCCGTGAAGGGAAATCAGCCTCTATGGAAGAACAGGTAGTGAAGAACCGCGGCGTTGGCGGTGGCACCTGGATACAGGAGGAACTCGCCATTGAATATGCAAGGCAACTATCGCCCGAGTTTTCATTATGGTGCAACGAGCGCATAGCAGAACTGATGACCCAGGGAAGCGTGTCCATAAGAGATGCACAATCCATGAATCGCAGACATCGGGAACAGGCGGAAACTCCACCGGAGAATTTTCCGGTACCCAAGACCTTTGAGGAAGCCCTGTTACTTGCCGCCCAGCAACAGAAACAGTTACAGGAAAGTCGCCATAAGGTAGAATTCTACAATCGTTTCATTGAAGACAGGGACTGGTTCAAGACTACCACTATTGCCGATGAACTGCAAGTAACGCCCAGTGCCCTTAACCAGTTCCTTGAAGAAGAAGGAATTATACATAAGGAAAAGGGACAGTGGACGGTAGCCGGCTATCACTCGGCATTGCAGTGTGAAGTGCCATATTACTGGACTAACGCTAAGGGCAAATCCTATAAAATGGGAGGTGCAAGACGTTGGACACCCGGCGGAAGAGAATTTATTATTGAGCTGTGGAACAGAAAGCATATAAGCGACAGAGTATGAAAGAAGTTGAAACAACCATTGAAAGAATCATAAGAATAACAGGGCGCGAACCGGTGTCCTGTAAATGCGCAAAATGCAAGTCGCAGTGTCAACGTACTCCATGCCTGGGAACACCACAGGATATTATGAAGCTGATTGAAGCCGGTTACAAGGACAGGTTGGGAATAACAGCGTGGAGCGTGGGAATGCTTGTCGGTGTCCTTCCTTTCCCGATTCCCATGGTACAGGCGATACAGACGACGGAAGGCTGTGCTTTCTTTAAAGACGGGCTCTGTATCCTGCATGAGCAGGGACTGAAACCGACCGAAGGAAAACTTTCACATCACACGATAGCGATTGAGAACTTTGATTTCTCCAAAAGTTTGTCATGGAATGTGGCGCGTACCTGGCTGGAACCGAAGAACGCTATAACTATCGTACGTATCTTCCAGATGTTCGGCATTATAAAAGGTATCATAATCAAGTAAAAAAGTATCCCTTGCAGGTTCAATCTGAACTTGCAGGGGATAATAATAAAGATAAGGCATGAAATTAGAATTAATAGAAGAAAGAAGAGGCGTCCGGTTTGAACTGGATATCCAAACAGACAGGATAATGCTGGATGTGGCTAAAGTAGCCGAATCACTGCATAAGGACAAGCAGCCACAGGTATGGATGAATAAAAGAAGTACCCCGGAGTTTTTAGACCTGACGTGTAAACAGATGGGATGTAAGCCGGATAGGCTTGTGCATAAGATACATAAGGTAGACGGAAGCGTTGAGCTATGGCTTGATGCCTTTGTGGCGACGGAGTATCTGAGGTGGGCATCCGATAATTTGGCAAACTGGTTCGCCGAAAAGATAAATGAACTTATCAATGACGGTACCATATCCTGTGAATAGGCGGCATGGCTGAACTGATAAATTTAGACTTCAACGGGACGCAGGTGCCGATGGTAGTCGAAGGAAGAACCGTACTGGTATGCGTCAGCGAAATCAGCAGGGCTTTCGGACGTGCCCGGCAGCCGTCCCGTTGGCAGGCAACCAAACAGGCCAAGGAGCTTGTCAGGCAGGTTTCCGGAACAAGAAGGATACACATGGAATCGCTTGTTATCGTGCGCCGTGGCGGTGTCATCAACGGTACGTGGATGTACTCCGAGGTGGCGGTGGCGTATGCAACGTGGCTGTCTCCCGAAGCGGGTGAATGGTGTGGTGCCAGAATAAAAGAGATAATGAGGGTGAGACAAATAGAACTTAGAACTGCAAGAGTATGAGACAATTTAAGATATTCTACTATAATGATATTCCGATTAGGTTTGAGTTGGGAGATGACAATGTTATGATGTGCGCAACTGAGTTAGGAAAACAATTCGGACAATCAAAGAGACCGGCTTTTTGGCTCCGCACCAAGAAAGCTAAAAATATTATCAAATCGGTTTCAAAAGAGACTGGATTAAAGCCTGAAGAGCTGGTTGTTGCCCAAAACGGGGGACTCGTTTCCGGTACGTGGATGCATTCCAATGTCGCTATTGAGTATGCCCGTTGGTTATCTTTGGACTTTGGCACATGGTGTACTTCCAATATAAAGGATATGATTCTTGATATGGACAAGAGGCTGACGGATGACAAAAGGGTGGATATAATTGATTTCAAGGTTCCAAATAAACATTATATGGAAGATTTGCAAAGATGAGTGCATACCTAAGCTGCCATTTAGGCGCTATTTGGAAGTTTTGCTTGAAAATAAATCAATTAATCCACTTTGGGTGATACGGATAAATAAAGATGAGAGTAATAAAAGTCATACACGTACATCTGATTTTTGAGAAGCTGGATTATTACTTCGGCAGTTTATCTGCTGTTTTTGAAACGCTGGACGAGAATACGGTCGGGATAAAAGAAAGCACCTTGCTACATTCGAATTTGACTGATGGGAAGAGCATTCCTACCAGGCGGGCAATAATCAGGCAGTCGCACTTAATCAGAACCAAAAGAAAGGAATCTAAGTGACTAAAGATGTATAATATGATTTCAAATCTAATTAAATGAAATAAGAAAATGACAACAAAAAAGACAGTGCGTTTTATAAAAGGCTATCCCAAATTTGCTTACCTGATGAGCAACGATGCTGTTTGTTTTATGATGCACATGGCGGATATTGAGTTCCTGCGCAGAGGGAACTACAAAGCAAACTGGTTCAAAGGGGAATATGTAGACAGAATGAATATGAATGTGAAGCAATTCAACAGATGCGTAACTGAATTAGAAGCGCTCGGATTATTGGAAATTACCAGAAGCGTAAATGGAAGAGGTGTGATATATACGCTGAATCAAATGGCATACAATAAGTTGCTTAAAGTCTGTGCTGCCACGATTCATTATGATCGCATCAAGGACTTCCTGACAAAGTTGAACGCTGAAGGACGTTTGATACGGGATGTCAGCGATTATGAAATTTCCACAGTCAAAGGATATTCTAAATCGAATTATTCAGAGGCTCCATTCGTGAAGTTCTACCCGGGAGTCTCTTACTTGCTTACACCCGATGAGATTTGCCTGTTGATGCACATCTTTGAGATTGAATATTTAGTCAAATACAGCATTTGTAGTTTCCGGACAAAACAGGCTTTCTTGGACAAGACGAATATGGATTCGGAAGCTTTTGAAAAATCTGTAAATAAATTGCACCAACTGCATCTTATAATAAAAACAACGAATGATGCTACAGGAACGATTTATAAGCACAGTTACGCGGGATATAATAATCTTGTAAATGTTTGCGGAGCTACCTGCAACTACAAAGCGTTGAAGGAATACTTTGACTGGCTTATCATCAAAGGGAACCGGACGCTTTGGAATGTAAAACAATGGCATCTTAAAGCGTTAGAGGAATATGGAAGCCATTATAACGGGATGGAATTTCCCTTTTCCGATCTACCGGCTGAAGATGAGCCATAAGTCATAACCGTAACATAGGGTTTCTACTCGTTTTTAAGGGGTGTCCTGCCAAGTTGAAGCTTGCAGGGTATCCCTTTTGCTTTTCAGACTATGAGAGCATGGAAAAGGTAGTGAGGGGGACAATCTTATTTCTCGCCTTTTTTTGCAAAAAGACGAATTATTTGGTTTTGCTGGGAGGAAAGGGGATTCGACCGGTACCTAGACGTTCATAAGGAGGCAATGATGTTACTTCAAGGCTACTTGCTTGTACTTTCAGGCATACTTGAATACCTGAACTTAACTTCAATGTTTTGAGTTACCGAAGGTTAAGGGAACCAATATTGAGAAAAACAAGAAGTTAACTGGAAGGAACTGTTATTATCGTCCTTACTTTTAGAATCCTTTTGACCTTTGTTTCGCTCTCTGTAGGGAAAGAAAAAAAAGAAAAGGGATTTACTGGGAAATTAGGTTCTTGATTTTTACCCTTCAGATGCTTTTTGACCTGTTTTGAAATTAAGGGTATATATATAAATATAAATAATAATAAAGAAAATAAAGCTATGTGTGGTCTTTGGCTACTTGGGTAATTAAACTCGCTAAAGCTCGTTTAAATACCCAATCCGCTCTATGGAAAATACGCTCCGCGTATTTTCGTTTAATTATTAAGGGTATTAAGGAGTCTTTAAGGATTACGTATATGATTGAAACTTGTCTCATAAGGTATTAAGGAGTAATGCACAGATTTGAAGCACTTTAAAGAGAGAATTATATTACATTGGAGCCGTAATACATACCTGTAGCAAAGGGTATTGAAACATAAAAACCTAACAAGTACCCCAAAGATAACCGTTAGGGACATTATAGGATTCCAAACGATACTCTCGACTTCCCACAGCCAAAACCGGAGAAAGTCCCGATGTGGAATTGAGAGGGAAAAAAGGTAAATGAAAAGTGTGGAAAGCATGCAAGGAGATTAATATGTCAAATTTGCCGCTTTTAAAGCCTATGGTTAAACTTTAACCCACGGAACAATAAAGTTATCCACCTAAAGTGTAAGATTGAAATATGAGCCTTAGAATCGCAAATGCAGGGTATAACATTCTAAGGGCATAATAGCCTATGCCCTCAAAGTGAAAACAAAGATATTGAAAAGAATCCGCAAAAGCAAGAATACAAGGCTTATTTTCAGATAATTAAACTGGATTTTAATATCAATACGTAGAGAAAAACACTCTCGGCAGCAAGGTTCTTGGTTATTTCCAAAGCATCTAAGCATTGTTTAGCCCCTTTAAGGCGCCGCTACTAAAAATGCAAGTAACAGCTGGGGGAACAACCGGAAAGAATGAAGATATTCGGGCGAGGCGGTTGTGCTCGCCGTGAGCATAAACGGGGAAGTGAAAAAGAGAACTGGAGCTGATATTGATGAGCAAATGATAGGGAATTGAGCGTTACAGCATTGATAGGAAAAACAATATAAATGTATGAATAATTTAAAGTTTGCACTTTCCGCAGATGCTGAAATACACTAAAGTACAGAAGAATACCTGGTGTCATACATCCTTGCCATCCTGTAAAAGACTTCCATATAGCAGTTGTTTAGAAGTTCTAATAAGAGATACCTAAGATTGGATTTATCAAAGATTTAAGCGAAGTGAGAAAATCTCACTTCGGTACAACATAGAGAATTACAGAAGAAGACACAGGTGGTGGAGAAAACATGATGAATAAAGATGTAGCAATCGAATTTTTCAGATGACTTTCCGATAAGTTTGGATTATTGGATTATGGGCAATATAAGATAAAAATATTGGCTGTAGTGAGAAGAAATACGGTAAGTTTCCCAATTCAATATTTAATTAACAATTAGTATTTATTAACCATAAATTCCTATCCTTAGCCCAACTTTCCCGTAATCCGCTTTCCTATACCTGGGAAACCCTTATTAGTAACTTAAATAAAGAAGAAGACAATGGAACTTAAAAAAAGAATGACGTATGAGGAAATGGCAGAGTTTTTTGAGAATGAGACTGGCAAGTTTGCAACTAAATCAAGTGTTGGCAAATTTGCAAGAAATCTTGGATATGAAATATATAAGCCCTGCATTGAAGGGAAAAAGCTCTTTTTCTATGTAAATCCCAGTTTAGGCAAAGAACCTGTTACATCGGAATAATAAATTGATTGATAGCCGTGGGCGTACATGCCTATGGCACAGATTCTATTGTATTATATTCAAATCATTTTTATTATGGCACAAGAAAATGTCGTATTTAAGTATGGAAACACGAATGTGACTTTCCGGACTGAAGGTGAGAACGTGAAAATCAACGCCACAGAGATGGCAAAATCGTTTGGAAATTCTAAAAGACCGAATGACTGGCTAAAGAGCAAACAATCAAAGGATTATATCAGAGCGCTTATCGCTACGAAGATTTGCGACCCGGCTGATTTACTGATAGTTATAAATGGAGGAAATAACTATGGCACGTGGATGCACGAAGACTTGGCGTTAGAGTTTGCACGCTGGTTGTCACCGGAATTTGGAATCTGGTGCAACGATAAAATCAAGGAACTTCTGAAAACTGGGACAACTTCTCTTACAGAACAGGAAAGAACACTTTTTAAACAGAGAATCGGAGAACTTGAAAACAAAGTCAGGGAGCTTGTACCGGACGCAGAGTTCGGAAGATCAGTACGTCAAAACGAAGATTGTATTCCAGTTACCATCTTTTCCGACCTTCTGGTTAGCAACGGTTGTGACATCGGCAGAAATCAGCTCTATGAGTTTCTCCGAAAGAGCGGTTATGTATATAAGAAAGGTGATGCTGACCGCAACTTCCCGACAAGAAGATCAACAAAGATGCGAATACTTGAGACACGCTATCCCAGTTCAACAACCGAGTTCGGTCCGACGGTTTATGTAACTCCGAAAGGAATCAAATATTTCCTTAGACGTAAGGAACAGATCGAAGCCTTCAAAGAAAGACAAAAAGCGAAGGTCACAAAAAAAAATAATGGATATAAGTGGCGTTAATTATAGCATCTAAAGATAGCGAAGGGAGGCAACCAATGTTGGTTCGTCTCCCTTTTTACTTCATAGAATACCCTTATACTGAAGGCTTGTTGTTACCTCGCCCGGCTTCACTTTAAATTTAGCATTGTAATCAAGCGAGTTTGCTATGAGCTCGAATTGATCGTTCCCTTGTTTAATTACCGAATTGGCACTTAGCAGGTCTTTTATACATACTTCACTCATTATTTATCAATTAGATGCGTGAAAGTACAAGCAGATTGATTAACTTTGTGAAAATTTTCTCATGTTATGTATATTATAGATAATACTACTGAAAATAATCATTATGCTGAAATTGAGAGATTGGCTTCGATTTCGGATGAGATTGTAATTGTTAGCCCCTTCTGTTTTGGTGACTTCAAATATTTTTTTGATAAGATTATCTCGCATAGCCGCATTCGATCAATAATATTCATCACAACACTTCGAAATGAAGAAGCTGTGACTAAAATACCCTCATTGCAATCCTTTCAAAATGAAGCTAAAAAGCTGAATATTAACAATAAGTTATTCATTAATAATCACCTTCATGGGAAAGTCTATCTATTTAAAAGTGGGAATACTAATCAAAATGCTATAATTACATCTGCAAATATCACTCACAATGGATTAATACGAAACCATGAATGGGGATGTTGCTTGTCTGATACGTCTGCAATAGATAATTTAGAACAAAATATCAACTCCACTATAGACTATCAATTGACAGCAGATGCCATTCAAGATATTAGCCTAAAACTTGATGAGTACAACAAGAAATATCCTAAGCAAACCCATGAAAAGCCATCTATAAATATAAATGATTTTATAATCCCACATATTTTTAAGGTAGATTTAGATTCAGATACACGTATATTTATCAAGCCTATTGGTTCAGCAGACGAACCTATCTATGATGGCGATTATTCAAAAGAAGAAGAACAGTATTTTTCTAAAAAACGCCCGAAAGCTGTAAGAAATGGAGATTACCTTATTTCTTATGGTGTTGGCTCTCGAAAAATAATATCCGTATTCAAGGTCGTCAGCAAAGAACCCATCTATTCAGGCAATGATGATGAGAGATGGCCTTGGTATGTAGAAGTTGATAATGTTACTCCTAAACTTGGTTCTCAGTGGTTTAATAAGGATCTGTATATTATGGATATTGCAAATGAATATGTAGAGATGTACGGTTTAAATCTTACAAATAACGGAGGAGATACATTAGGAGCATTGCGATGGGGAGTTGATAAAATCCAGTTAGATCATAATTTTGGGACATATCTAATGGAGTTAATCCTAAATGTTGAAGATAGGATATAGTATTATCCGCTGAAGGCTTTAGTCTTAAAATTCTCCATATCGAAAACATATACAAACATATATCAGATTCCTGCCCTTGGCTGTTAGTTGCTGCTGAGGGTAATTACATGAATAACATTGCGTATAATGACTATGCCTATAATCCAGAACCTGAATAATTGAAAATATCATTTCTGATAGCAACGAAAATAACTAGCGTCACCATCGAAGATACAAGAAGAATAATTCCCGCTATTAATGCTGTATAAAAAGAAATACTCCCTTTCTTATAATTCGGTTCTGAATATTCCACATTATTTCTGATACAATTTAATCTCCAAATGCTACGACTCAAACGATATCTGTCAGTCGACAATTTACTAAACATTGAAATACCAGTCATCAGTATGCCCAAGGACAATAATACCAGAGACAAAACAAAAAACAGACGAGCCCAGTAGCAGTCGTTTGTAGTATTTGTGAGAGAAATTAAAATACCTAACAGTGATGCGGATGCTATCAGAATGTCTTTTGAAATACTGTAATGTGATTCGACTAGCAAACGCCCCGATTCATTGTAATTGCTAATAACGTCTTTAACGGTTTCCATTTTGTTATAAGTTAGTTAGTATTACTCTTCGTTGATCTATGTTGAGTTTGTCCACAGAATTGGCAAAGAAAAAACGATTCAAAGATACGGATAATTCCAAAATGACTATTGGAAAAAGAAGAATAAAAGGCCTTAACTATCTAAGAAAAATACCACTCCAGGCTTCCATTTTAACAAAAAACGGACTTATTATTAAAAAGCAGTTAAAACATACAAGAAAGGGATATTCACGGCTTTATCTATATTCTCTAATTATTATCTAACAATACTGTAGTTGGCAGAAAATAGATGGCTTTTACACCTATTATATATAGTAATCGCAAACATTATTATCGCAATGGTTCTCTTTCTTTTGAACCGCCTTATATTTGCTCGACAAAATAGTTTGGCACTTTAACATCCGTCTTCAGTTCTATCAATATTAAAAGAAAGTTATCGGTTTCCCAAATAGACGGTATTTGGATAGATAATTCACAGCTTTCCCAAACCATCAATGCTATTTTGCAATGGTTGTATAATTTTCCTCACCCTTTCCCCATCCTTTGATATAGACAAGGATTAACACTTCATTTTGTATCTATCTTCTTAAATTTATTACTAAAACCGGACTTGGAGAATTTCCGATAGGACGTGAATGGCACCCGCATCAGCCCAAGTACCCACCCGATTCTTTTTAAAACTATTATACTGTTGATAATCAATTAGTTAAAATCCTTACTTTTCTATAAAGTAAGGATTGATATACTTTGTTTGTGTTAAATTGTAAGTAGAAATAGAAAAACAAGCCTAGAATTACTATTATAGACTGATTTATAAATATAAAATCAAATGTTAAATAGTTGATTAACAATTGATTGTATTAGATTTTAAAACAAGTTTCAATTTGAAATATAAACATTTTCGTTCAAATTTCCCAGGTAGGCAAAAAACAAAAAAATCAAAGAATTTTTCATTTGTTTTAATTGACTGATATTCAATTATTTATCCTTTCGCCCTCGCGCGTAGGCGTACAGTCTTCATTTTAAAGGGTTTACCTTCGATAGTTCTAAAAAATATTTCTCTTTTTGTTTGTTCGTATCAATTTTATTTCGTTTTGTTGTTGTGTTCTCAAACGGAAACGAGAGAGGACAAAAGCAAAAACAAAAAATCGTTCTTTCACATTTTTACTATCGACTTGAAAAGGTTCTTTATCCGAAACGGAAACGAGACGGGACAAATAAAGAACTTTGTAGATAGTCAAGCGCAAAGATAAGTACTTTGCAGTACATAGATAACCCGTGAATGTACTTTTGCAGTTTGGCACGACTATAAAAAAATATTTCTAGTTAATAAGCGGAAACGAACTACTAACGGAAAAGAGTTAAGACCATACGACAAAGGAATAATACATATCACGTAAACACAAAGAATGTACAAAATGAAACGTTCGCTTATTGAATAAATCGTTTCGTTTGGCTGAATGTATTTATATACGTCTGTTTTTCCGTTATTCTGTAAACGGGCGTAAAATACATATCAGTTTTCAATCGCAGAATAACTACGCTAAAAATTCACGCTATCCTGATAAACGTACATAGTACGTCGATTCATAAGGAAAGTTCGACTCTTTCCTTATGAGCAAATCATACTTTGGGCAATGTCGTCCAAAGCAAAAACCGTACTATTATGACAACAAAATCATCTTCAGCAGCAGTTACATTAACAAGAAATGTAGATTCTCAAAATGTATGTGTATCAACATTTGTACAATTTGCAGCCCTCATTGAATCCTGTCCGTTATCCAACGTTGTATTACGTGACAAGAAAACAGACAGGTTTATTGTGCTCAAACGAGTAGAATTGTTTGCGGCAAAAGCTGTCCCTACAAAGGACGAGCTTCTTAACGCCTGGAAATCTATGTATTTCAACACATGGAAAATGAAGTTTGAAATTGAGAAGTGTTCTCACGAAAGTCTCAAAAGCGGTAACTTGTTCAGAAACCTGGACCGCTTTGACGTCACTATGTACCTTGCAGGAAAAAAAGTCTTTGATACAGCCGATTACAATTTGGATTTGGTTGAGGGGAAAGTCGGACTTACCCCAAAGTCAAAGGTGCGTGAAGACTTCACGACTAATAAGGAACTGAAAGCACATTGCTATAAGGTTGCTGAAAGCGCATGGAAGTTACTGAATATTGATGCGCTGATTACCAAATCTTTGGTAGATGCAGAGAAAGAAGAAAAGGAAACGGCAGAGGTTAAGCCGGAAAAGGGAACCAAAGCCAAAGGAAAAGAAACGGCTAAACCTACAGCTAAGGTTGAGACGGAAGAAACGCAGGTTCAGGTTCTTGCCGACGTGGCATAAGTTCAACCTCAACACACACGATGAACATACCGGAGCATATAATTGTGCATGGCTTCGGTGGTGTGGCATAGCCCGGAGGTTCGATTCCTCCGGTGTGTGCAAATCAAAATGAAAGTATTATGGGATACCGAACGTATAATATGGGGGATTACATCTCTCAGATCGGGCGCGTTAAGCGCAAGTGCAAAGATAAGCCAAGTACATACGAGATATATGCACGCCAGCAATACATGGGCGTGAATATGGTGAAATACAGGGTAAATAATATCCTGTTCTCTGACGTGTTCCACGTCGATGTTCAGCATGACTACGTGGGAATAGTGTGTCGTGATAGCCTCGAAACGGTACGCCGCAAATGTGATACGCTTAACCGTATCGGTGACGTTGCGGCTAAATGTTGCGAGCTGGAGGGTTATGCAGTGGTGAAGCTTGTTCCCGTGAAGTTTCTACAGGTAAACTGCTTCACCCAGGACAAAAACGGCTGCACCGTCAGGAACGAAATATTTTGCATGAAAGTACAATGACGCTATTATTGTGTCTTGTTTTGTGAAATATATTTACATAAAAGAAAGACTTCTAATAAACTTCAATATAACTTCTTGGCGTCGTGACGATGCCGCATCCACTTTATAACACGGCTGGCGTAGTGCGGTAGGACCGCTTCAATCATCCTTAACTGGGTGAGCTACGTCCCGGTGTTATCCTCTCCGTTTGGTGAGGAAGTAGAACTTGTGTGGACTATCGAGAGATTCCCTTTTAACTCATGTATAATCGCTATGATGTTAATGAATCCTAAACATAACGTGTGGTGTCACCGAAACTGTGGTGAGGCGCGCCTACACCTGACAAACGGCGAGAAAACAACAAAAATAATAAGAATCATAACTAATCATCAATTAATAATTAAAAACAAAAAGAGTATGAAAACAATTGTAAGTGACGATCTTAAAGTACGTCTGAATTTTGCATCAATCAATGGTAGTGTTATTGCAACTGACATTCTGGAACAACTAAGACAAAACAAGGATGTGACTGAAATCATCCGTGGGACATCTAACTATTTCAGTACAAAGAGGGTAAAGAGCAGTGCTGGCGAATATGTCAAAATGAAGGTTGTGTTCACGGCTTGTACCAAAGACCTGAATAACAAAAACTTCCCCGACAGACAGAATCCTAAAGCCCCATGGTTCGCAGAAAACAGAACAAATTTAGAACCGTCCACTTTTGTAGGATGCTTCAAGGAGTTATCGGATTATTCCAGTGAAGACATGGAATACTTTGCGAATGCAATTTGCGTTAGCAGCAAGGTTGAGATTAAGATCTGTGACAAGATGAATGACTTCGTTGATGCCTACATTGGTGATAACTATATTCCATTCGCCCAGTATAGCGATAATGGTACCTTGCACAGTTCTTGCATGAGATATGCCAATCTAGCATATAGACTGGGAGATTTCTACTCCAACTTTGCCGGCGCAAGTATCCTGGTTGCTAGAGATTCAGAAAATAATGTATTGGGACGCGCTATCGTTTGGAAGAAAGCAACCGGTATTTTTGATGGAGTAACGAAACAGGTATCCGTGTTAGACAGAGTGTACTATTCCCATTCTTTTGTGATGAAACTGATACTCCAATATGCGCAGGGAAACGGTATCAACCTGAGAAAAACAATAAACGATTACTCTCACAAAATGCAATTTACCGTGTTAAACCCCATAGAGGGGGTGGACATGAAAGTAGGCGATAAAATTGAGCACAACCTGAATATTTGCGTCCCTGCTACCAAATGGCATAAGAAAGGAACACCTTACCTAGATACTTTCTGTTATGTAAACATAACAAGAGACGGGAAAGTGCAATTGTCCAATCAATCAACAGAAAGATGCGTGGCTACATGCCAGCAAACTTCCGGTATTGCCAGCCAATGCAGATATATCTGCCCAAGTTGTGGTAGTACACACACTGGTGATGAAGACCTATGTTCAACATGTAGAAAGAAACTTATTACAAAAACCATATTCGGTGACATGTTACAAGGTAATATCAAGAGCTACAACGATGAGAAATATCCTGCCAGCTTCTTCGAGAAAGGCAGACCGTCCGCACATCTGGAACTTAACCTCCAAATCGCCAAGCTGTTCATAGCAGATTAGTTTCCCGCAATTCAGTTAAATAAACTTCCTCACCAACAATAAATAAAAAATAAAAATACACATCATGGAATTATTGAAAGAACTATATGGCATCTCAGCTCACACGCATCAGGAAAAAGACATGGTCGCGTTCGTTTCCCAAAGATTGGCAGACCTCGGTGTGACGTTCACAGTGGACGAAGTCGGCAACATCTACGCCACCAAAGGGCAGGCGGATACTTATCCGTGCCTTGCCGCCCACTTGGACGAAGTGCATGAGGCAAGGGAAAAGGGTTATGAAGTCCTGGTTGTCAGGGATGAGTTCATCATCGGCTTCAACAGCGGAAAACGGGAGTTCAACGGTATCGGAGCTGATGACAAGAACGGCATCTGGGTGTGCCTGAAATGCCTCGAGAAATTCGATAACCTGAAATGTGTATTCTTTGTTGGTGAGGAACAGGGGTGCATTGGCAGCCGTCAGGCGGACATGAAGTTTTTCGATGACTGCCGGTTCGTACTCCAATGTGACCGCAAAGGGAACAGCGACTTTATCAGCAACATCTACGGCAACCCTCTTTGCTCAACTCTGTTTATAAAAGATGCTTCCCTCGGGGAGCATGGATATAAGGAAGAACGCGGGATGCAAACTGATGTCCAGACCTTACGCCAAAGAGGACTGGAAATATCATGCGCTAACATCTCATGCGGTTATTATTATCCACATACTCCCCACGAAATGACAAACATAGCCGATCTGAAGAAGTGTCTCACACTTGTGGAACATATCGTTGAGAATTGCTGTGAAGTATATACTTATAAGGAAGTGCGTACCCAGCGTCCGGATTACATATCCGATTTTTTCTCCGATGCTTTTCCCCCTCGTTCGCAAAAGCAATCACAAATGCGGTATGCCGAGCCAAATACGCAGAAGAAGAAAAACAAACCCTCAACGGCAATCAAGGAAGCTGCCGAAGCTTGCAATCAGAGGCAACGTGCAGAGGCAAAAGATA
>OGZQ01000867.1_pt1 | contig 16651 bp, 13 predicted proteins | sample 1576841 | NCBI WGS metagenome assembly OGZQ01 (sample SAMEA3541527, study PRJEB24748) | human gut metagenome | biome: human gut; feature: human-associated habitat; material: faeces | place: China | collected 2012
CGTCGCGGTCGCCGGCCTGTTCGCCGGAGGCCACGTCGTACTTCTCGATGTGGATCGACGGGGTCATGTCCGGAGTGCGGGTCCACACGACGTTGGATTCGAACTCCTTGTCGTTGAAGTATTCGGTGAACCGGTTTTCGACGCGGTCGGAGACCTTCAGGCGCTTGCACTGGATGTACGCGCGCCAGCCGGCCTCATGCTCGTTGTCCGCGGACACGAGGGTACGGTACGCTTCGGTCGCTTCGACGGTGACCACGCCGTTGGCGTCGGCCGCGGCGGTAAACAGGTCGCCGCCGAACTTCGAGGAGTCGAAGCCGTTGCCGGCGAGCTTGTCGCCCTTCGCAGCGATCACCTTGCCGTCCCTGTACAGGTCACGGCTCGCGTACACGGCCCACTGGCCCGTGTACTGGTCGTACTCGGTGTTCAGCGGGTCCACGATCCTCCACTGGTCGACCTGCGGGTAGGCGCGGCCGGCCGGGATGATGGAGCTGTCGAGCTGGTAGAGGAACGTGCGGTCCTTGTACACGCTCCTGCCGTCGATGCTTTCGCCGCCGACCTTGACGGTCACGTCCTTGGCGGGGTTGATTTCCTTGAGCGGGTTGGACACCTCGTTGGTTTCCCGGGTCAGGTCGTTGGTGACCTGGATGGCCTTGTTCCTCACCGTGTAGCCGTCCTCGACCTTGACGACCTTGTACGGCATGACGATCTGGTATTCCTGGCCGAGGAGGTTCTGGTCGATGCTCGGATCGGAAAGCGGATCATGCTTGGACGAGGACGCGTAGGCGGCGAGGTCCGTCGGCTGGGGATCGCCCTTCACGGTGACGCCCTTCTTCGGAATCCACGTGTCCACGGTCTTCGCGTACACGTACGCGACGCCGTCCTTGATCTGGATGTTGAACTTGCCGGTCACGTCCTGGCCCTTGGAGTCGAGCACTTCGATCTTGGTTCCGTCGATGGCGAGATGCTCGTCGTCGAAATCATCGGTGATGCCGGCCTTCCACACGCGGTACGCGTTGTTGGTCTGCTTCAGGTCGAGGGTGACGACGTAGTTGCCGGTGTCGCCCAGCAGCATGGTCTTCCCGTCGATGCTGACGGACGGGTCGCCCTGCTCCTTGGACTGGTTGTCCTTCTTGGAGGGATCATGCTTCGGGGGTAGGTTGTCGACGATGTTGGACGGGGTGATCGAATTGTTCAGGGTGAGCGTCCACTGGTTGTCCACCTTGCGGTCGGTCGGCGCGTCCTTCGCGACGGTGCCTTCGAAACGGACCTGGACCTGCGGGTGGGAGCCGGCCTGCCAGTGTTCGGCCACGTACTTGTCGGAGTACGTGATGGTGAACTGGTGGTTGGCGTTGTCCCAGGCGACGGTGTAGTCGCCTTCGACGCCCATCTGCGGATCACTGGTGGTCAGCTGGTCGCCGGTGGCGAGGTCGGTGACCTCCAGGGTCTGCTGGTCGGGTTCGAGGTACCGGTCGTACGTGTCGGTGTCGCGGATGGACACGATGCGGTACGCGAGGTCCGACGGGATTTGAGGACGGGTGGTGAGCCTGTATTCGACCTTCTGGCCCGGATACACGACCTTGTCGTTCGCGTCGTTGTTCGCGCCGCCCTGGCTGCCTTCGGCGACGACCTTCTTCTTGACCGGCGGAACGTAGCCGCAGATGTACGGCTCGTTGGTCGGCTGGGACTCGTTGTTGACCTTCTCGGAACCCGAGTTGGTCAGCTTGGAGCCGTCGGGGTTCTCGCAGAACGTGAGCTCGTCGCCCGCGGCCTTGTTGAAGTCCTTGCGGACCTGGGCCGCGCCCTTGCCGTTCGCGAAGTTCACGACGCCCGGCAGGAGCAGGCTGATCTGCTTCGGATTCTTCAATCCGGCCTGCGCGGCACGGTATTCCGGCTTCGCGGTCGCGGTGACCTTGGTGCCCGCCACGGTGATGTCGAACTGGTCGGTCACGTCACGGCCCTTGTTCGCGATGTCCGCGACGGAGGACGCCGCGTCGGTCGTGGCGTCCGCCTCGTACACGCGGATCTGCGACTGGTCGGACGCGAGGTCCCAGATGTAGTCGGCCTTGGCGTAATCGTCGGTCAGCTTGATGTCGGTGACCTTGACGAGGTCGGACGCGATGACGCCGTTGACCACGGACGCGACTTGGTCGCCGTCGAGGAACTTCAACGTGTCGGCGCCGGTCTTGTTCGACCCGGTCGGATCGACCACGGCGGCCCACTTGCCGTCCTCGCCGAGACGGATCCAGCTCTTGTCCGGGTTCGGGCTCCACTCCTTGACGGGCGGCTCGTTGCCGGGCACTGTCTGCTGGTTCCACTTCTCCCAATCGCCGTTGGTGAGCTGGACCTTCTGGCCGGCCTTGAGCACGTCCTTGAGGAACGCGCCCTTGATGGTCATGCGGACCTTGCGGTCGGCGGCCTGGTTGTAGGTCGTGTCGAGCAGCTCCTGCTTCGCGCTGACCCACACCCTGTCGTCCTGCTTGTGCACGTCGAACAGGTTCTTCGCGTCCTTGCCGTCGATGGTGACGGTCACGGTCGCGGAGTCGAGATCAATGTTCCTGGCGCTCTTGGAGAAATCATCGCCAAGCTCGTAGGAGCCCATCTTCCTGGCGAGGTTCCTGGGCAGCAGGCCGTTGACGGTCACGCCGAAATCGTCCTGCTGGACGAACGTGTGCGTGTCCGCGTTGACGTTGTTGGCCCACGCCGAGTCCTCGGCGTTCGCGGCCTGGCCCTGGTCGGCGCTCCATACCTTGTCGGGCTTCGGATTGCGCACCCAGACCGGCGGCTCGTTGGTCGGCCGGGATTCGTTGTTCCAGGTTTCGGTGGCCTTGTTGGTCAGTTTCTTCTGGTCGGCCGCGGCCTGGGCGTTCGGAACCTGCCTGACGATGCCGCCGATGTACAGTTTGACCTTGCGGTCGGCGGTGCCGAACGCGGTCTTCGTGAGGAAGCCACCCTTCGCGGTCGCGGTGGTCGTGTGCTTCGCCGCGTCGATCGTGATATCGAACTGGTCGGTCACGTCCTTGCCGTCCACGTACACCCTGACCTGGTCCTTGTGGTTCCAGTCGATCCACTGGGCCGACGCGGTCCAGTCGTCGGTGATCGAATAGGAGGTGAACGGGTTGAGCAGGTGGGCGGGGATGCGTCCGTTGACGACGGCGCCGATCGCGTCGCCGGTTACGAACGTACGATTGTCGCTGCCCTTGTCGTTCGTATGCTCCGGATCCTCGGCGTGCAGCGCGCCGTTGGAGTCCAGCACCCACACCTTGTCGGGCTTCGGGGTGACCTTGCCGACCTGTTCGCTGTTGCCGGTCTGGCAGTGGCTCTTGTCCATGCTGCCGTATTCGTCGCCGGTCCAGCAGGCCTGGCTGTCGTCCGGAATGGTGTAGTCCGAACCGGTCGGGGTCGCGGACTGGGGCACGTTCAGCGTGTACTGTCCGGACGCGGGGTTCAACACGTGCGCCTTGACGATGCGCTTGCCCGGCTGGCTGTCATCGACCGTGATGTCGGCCTTGACGGCGTTGCCGTCCTGGTCGGTCACGGTGACCTTCGAAACATCGTCCCCGTCGGTGCCGCCGATCAGGACCTTCTGCGCGGTCACGTCGATTGTGTCGTACAGCCAGAAATGCTCGCTCGCGTTCGACTGCGCGGTGATGTGCGCCGTGTACAAGGAACCGGACGCGATCTGCTGCGCGTCGGAAGTGACCTGCTGGCCGGCCGCGTTGGTGAGCTTCTTCGACGGCGGGGTCGGTACCGGCTTCCAGGATTCCCTCGCGTCGGCCGCGCCCGCATGGCCGGCGTCGGCCTTCATCTTGCCCTGCTTCGGGACGTTCACGTCGTAATAGTAGGAGCCGGCGGGCCAGGATTTCCATGTCTTGTCCACGTCCCTGAAACCGAACGACACGGACTGGGTCGTGTTGTTGTTCTGCGTGAACTGTTTGGACGCGGTGCGGGTCGTGCCGTCCAGTCCGGTCCAATGCAGGGTGATGGTGCCCGTCACGTTCTCGCTGATCGAACTGTTGCCACGGCTCGTGGTGATCGCGTCGGACACGTCGCCGGTCGCGCCGGCCTGGGTGAACGTGCCGCCGGCCTGCGTGCTGACGGTCAGGTCATAGTTCGGTGGGGCGGGCTGGTACTTGTCGAGCACGATCACGACGATGCTGCGGGTCGAGTCGACATGGCGTTCCATGATCTTGTCGACGCTGTTCGACGGATCGTCGTCAAATGAATTGGATGTCAGATATTCGCGCGTACCTGCGTAGTTGTATTTGTTTGTCGCGATGTATTTGTACCAGTTGTCCTTCCATATCTTCGCGTCGTAGATGCCGGATCCGTTCCATACGCCGGTGGTGGACCCGTTGCCGGACGCCGCGCCCACGGCCACGACGCGGCAGTCGCCGTCGCCCTCGCCCGGATGCCTCTGGCGGAAGCCGGCCACGCATTCCGCGTTCGCGTCGCTCAACGCCTTGGCGGCCTTGCCGGCCGAATCGTCCATGGTCACGCCTCTGGCCTGCATGGCGCGGCTCACGCTGTTGATGTCGGTCGCCGAACCCCATGAGCCGGACGCGTCGTCCTTGTAGGACCAGAACTGCGCGGCCGAACCGCCGCCGCCCGTGCCTCCCTGGTCGCCTCCGCCGCCGCCCGCGTACGCGGTGCCGGCGGTCAGTCCGCCGGCCAATGTCGCCGCGGCGGCGAGCAGGGCCAACGCCTTCCGCTTGTTGTCATTGGAACCCAATGTTCCTTCTCCTTTCAGAGATCATCTGCAGATTCCCGTTCCACCCCGCGAGGAGGGGACGGTCGGACGGGAGCGGGCCCGCCTCGAAGACACCACACGCGCCGGTGTGAAGAACCTCCGATATCGGGTCGTTTCCGTCATCCACCTGCTATGCGCCCACGGGGTTGGGCGTGTCGGGTTGGACATTTTCCCGGAAGGCTGCGGATATGGAAAAGGGACCCCGAAGGGTCCCTTGAGAAGATGAAGGAGGAGAAGATGTTCAGTGCTGAATGGGAGCGCGGCAAGCAGCATCGCAATCATTGGCACTGCCAACGCCGTACCCTCCGCTGCTTGGAACGAAGTCCGGCACGCTGCTGGAACCGCCGCCACCCGATGTCGAACCGCCCGAATACGAGGGCGTGTACGACTGTCGGGGAGCCGAATACGACTGCTGCGTCTGGCTCTGGGCGGCAGCGGCTTCGGCGGCGGCCTGGGCGGCTGCCTCCTGTTCGGCCTTCGCCTTGGCTTCCGCATCCGCCTTCTCCTTCGCCGCCTTCGAATCGTTCACCGACTTGACGGCCTTGGCGATCGTCCCGGCGTCGCGCTTGGCTATAGCCTGCTTCAACGCCTCACGGGTCTTCTCGTCCTGGACATTGCCTTCCGTCGCCTTGTACAGCCCGTCCGCGTCGGCCACCGTCTTGTCCAGCTTCGACGACTCGACCGCCTTCACGGCCGACTCCAACGCCTTCGCAGCCGCCTTCACGCCCTTGGCCGTCTTGTCCGCCTTGGCGGCGGCCGCGTCCAGGCCAATCTTGTCGGACGCATCGCACTTGACCATGCCGGGCGTTTCCACTCCGGCGGCCTGCTTGAGCGCGTTAAGGGTCTTCGCGTTCCTCACGCTTGTCGCATCCGTCTTCAACGCGGCCGTAGTAGCATCCGCGCCGAGCAGCGCCTTATACGACTTCACGGCCTTGTTCAGGTCCGTGACGGCCGACTGGCACGCCTGGCGCGCCATCGACACCCGATGGTTCTCGTACGCCCTGTATCCGCACACGCCACCCGCGACCAGCGCGGCGGCCGCGACGGCGGCCACGCCGATGACGACCGTCCTGCGGTTCTTCCTTCCGGCCGGAACGGTCCCGTCCACGGGCGTGGACTGCGGGATGGTGTCCGGCGTCATGCTGTCTTTCTCGTCCATGACGACTCCTTCTCGACTACGTATGTGATTCATATTACCCACATAACCCCTTGTTGATATCGCACAGGGAAGAGGCTACAGGCTCCTGCCATGCGAGCGAACGAGCAGATACGTCCAGATGGCGAGATTCAGGATTTGGACCAGCAGGAGGATCACTTCCACGCCGGATGCCATGCCGGTCCATCCGTCCCGTGCATGCATGAGCCCGTGACCCAGTCCGTACGAGTAGGCGAACACGCCTATCCAGCCGGCCAGACGACAGTACAGGCCGGTACGACGTCGCGCTTCCGACCATTCACGGTCGGACCGTTTCGGAATCAGATATGGTCCGGTCAACCGCACGCATGCGATGAGGTTCAGAACGCATACGATGCTTTTCAACAGGTCCGCCCAGCTCATTGCCCGTCATCCTCTCCCAGTCCGGCGTTTTCTCGTACCTGATTCATCAGATCCTCCAACGTGGACATGATGGATTCCATATCGGCCGAACCCGCCGGAGTCTGCTCCGCACGGGCCAACGTGTCCGAAAGCCGAGTACGCAGATAAGGAACCACCAATTCCATGCCCTCGGTCCGGTCAAGCAGACTCCGGGCCTCGTCGATATCCCTGGCCAGACGATCCGTGTCCTCCCGGTCCGCGTGAATCTTCGCAAGCCGTTCGGCCTTACGGGCGAACGCCGCGACCTGTTTCGACTGTCTCGCATACCGTCGCGTCGCCCGCGTGGCCTTACGCGTGTTCTCCTCAAGCCGACTGTTCCTCTGGCTCGCGTCACAGTCGATGGACACGGACTTGGCAACCTTCCGCAATGATTCGTATTCGTGTTTCTGCCGCTTGCTCAACGCCTGCAGGTCGATGGTCCTGAACCGTTCGGCCACCTGACCATCCAACCGCTCACGCGCCTGGCCCATCTCCGCGACCGCGGTCTCGCACGCGGAAGCGAGCTGGTGACGGTGGACGCTCATGTTCGATTCCGTGACAACCAGGCCGATGCTCACGACCGCGACGATCAACGTGACGATGGTAATGACGACGATCAGCCTCTTCGGCATGCGGGACACGCCGCCGGCATGCGGACTGCCATCATCCCAACCCGGGCCGTCATCCAAAGACCGTGGCGTGGAAAAGGGATTCCATTCCGGGTCCACTCCATCCGGTTCCGCGTATTCATCATCGTCATTCCGGTCCATAGGAAACTCCTTACACGGTCATGGTAAAGAAAAAGGCCATGCCGCCGGACCGTCCCTCGCGAGAAGAAGAAGTCAAGAACGAGGGCTGCGATAGGTCCGGCGGAACTGGCCTGCCGTGGGAAAAGGGAGAAAGGGTGTAGCCCATTCCCGACGGGTGCGCACGCCCACCATGGCTTGCGTGACGGGGAACGTTTGACGGTTTCTGAGGGTAGGAAGGAAGCCGGTCCGTTCCCGTCGGACATTCCACGTGCACGCAAGCCGATAACGGTCGATAACAGTCAATGGAAAGAGCAGCCGTGGGAGCGCGCTCCGAAAAACCAACTCCGGTATGGGACCGGTCCGTCATCCCAACACGTCGGCCGCCATGTCCAGCAACGCACGGTTCCTGTGGGAATCATCCTTCGCCATGAGACTGTCCTGGAAACCGGTATCCAAGACCAGTTTCAGATCAGGTTCGAACCGGACGTCACCCAAGCATACGGACAGCCGATAGGTTTCCACGCAATGCTCGCCGCGCATGACGGGAACCTGATCGTGAATGAGGAAAGACAAATCGACGAAACCATGGCCCTCCGCTCTATCGACACGGACATAACCATCCATCCTGGTCGGAGTGAAACGAACGCTTTTGATCCGTAGCTTTTTCAGATAACAGTGCAATGGGCCATCCACCAGCAAGTAAGGTGGCCTCCGGTTCGTTTCCCGTCGATCCTTGTCGACATCCTCCGCCACGATACAGCTCCTTGTCTTTATTCGCTATGCCCCACATGCATTGCAAAGAATCGGCCACGATAGGACACCGTTCCTTACCAATTCCTGTCGCACTCTTCAACCACGGAAACCTATCCCAGCACGTCGGCGGCCATGGCCGACAAACGATGGTTCTCATGCCAATCAGGCATGTTCAATATGCGGCTGAACCATACCGGATCCGTGTGAACGACAAGATCGGAACCTAACGGTTTTCCCTCGACGTTGACACCCAATAAAAACGTTTCCGTCAAACGATCGTTCACGACCCGCGCCTTTCTGGCCCCCAGAACGAAGCCGACGTCAACGAAACGCGAGGTCTTGATCCGTAGGTACGAATCGGAGAATCCCGAAGGCTCCAAGAATATTCCGTCCGCGGCGTCCAAACGGGAAGCGAACGGCGAGTTCTTCGACACGCATTGCCCATACAGGGTTTCCTGGGGGAGACCGAAGAACAACATCTGAGGCAGATTATGATATGTGGAGCCGTAGTTCAACCATCCCTTGTCATTCCGCCAGACAGTAAGCGCACGTCGCAGACTCTTGATTCCGAGAAGAAGCCCGGAGCTTTCCCTCCACGCGTATTCCACCCGGTCGAACCGGTCCCTCATGATCCGGTACAAGGCCTGGCCGGTCGGATTGGACGGCTTGCGTTTCCTGTCCGTTCTCCAATATCCGGGATCGGAGAACGGACAGGACAGGTAAGCGTCCTCGTCATATACGGCCACGCCCGGCACGTCATGTCCGATATGCCGCCCATATGGGCGATGGGGAAGGGAATCCTGCTGGCGTCGCAGCAGGCCGATCAGCTGAATCGGATTGTCGCATTCGGGACAGACCGCGTAGAAGGATTTCACGCCACCACTATCGACGACATACGGTTTTCTCTCCCTGGTCGCGAGATAGAAGTTCTCTTCATTGATCATGAGCGCCTTGCCTTCACCCACATGAGTCTTGAATACGTCCATGGGAACCTCCGACAGATAAACCGATATCGGTCTTCATTGTATGGAGTGTTCCATTGAATTTCCATCAGTATCTGTTCGATACCCGTACCCACCATTCCGGTGGGAGGGGTGGCACCGCGCCCTCATGTTCGGCGAACGCGAGCATGGAAAGCACCGTGGTCAATCCCATGCCGAACTCGCGGCCGCCCTGCTTCAGAAGGAACACGTAATCCTCCGTGCAGTCGTCGCAGTCCATATGGTCGATAATCTCCTCACGCGCCAGACGCGCCCGCTCAACCTTGTCGACATCCTCCGCCACGCTTCAGCTCCTTACTATCATTCACTATGCTTTCTCACATGCGTCACTGAAGAGCCGCCGCGATAGTCGAGGTCAAATCCGCCTGCATTGTCGACGGCCTGTTCCACAGCCTCGTTCTTCTCTACTGACCGCTGGGATGCCTCTGGACCGGAAGGCAGGGTATCGGCCTCGGACTTCGCTTTCCGCGCTTTGGCTAGCCATGCCTCTATGAGGCTCGCCACAATGACGAAAAGCACAATAGTGCAAAGCGCCAGGATCATCATGGGTTTGGCATCCGAAATGGTTGATACGATCGAATCCTCAAGATTCATGTTTTTTACTTTCCTTCCCGACTGTGTCCTTTTTCGACGAATCCACATGACTGGCATCCGTTATCGCGGAACGCGGGTGACGGGGAAGCGTGGTAGATAAGCCGTCCAAGCCCGATTCAAGGTCATTCCTCGAATCGGAAGACGGGCCATGTCACTGCGCATGGAATGCCTGGCATCCACGTCCTGTCGGAGGTGGGGGTTCGGCGCCTTTTGAGGTTCCCGGAGCTCAGGTAGAGAAGCCCGAGAACGGCCGAGAGCGAGAACAATGCGACCGCGGGCATCAGGCCCCGGTCCTCCAATATTGCGAACAATCCGTCGATCGATGTCATCATCCGGCCGTCGCCATCGAGCCCCGCCCACATGGCCTCCAGTGTGTGTTCCAGGTCGGTGGCGCGTGCGAGCATCCACGACCGTAATTCGGGGATGCCGCAGAGAAGCCCCCATGCGATCATGAGCACGCCGCCCGCAATGGACGACGGACGTTTCCCGGCCAGCTTTCCCACGATCAGGAGGATTCCCACCATCACGAACAGCAGTCCCATGCAGAGAATGATCGAGAGCCTCAGCAGTTCCCTCTGCCTTCCCATGTCAGAACCTCCTCCTGCTCGGATTCTTCCAGATCTCCTTGTATTCCGCCTCGCCCAGGAGCCGGTAGCTGAAGTCGGACCGGTGTGAGCCGCCTGTTATCTCATAGACGCGCAGCCCGCATCCAGGGCGCGGGCTGGCGGCGGACGCGGCCAGCGGACGGTCCAGTCCCCGTCCGGCGCCCTTCCGGGAATGGGACGCCGCGCCGGCGGGACGCGCCCTGGATGCGGGGTGCGCGCATCCGACGGGACGGGCGTCATGGACAGGAAGGCCAGCAGGTCTAGCGGACGCAGAAGCGCCCGCATCCATCGATCGTCCATGTCGACCGTCCCGATCAGATGCCGAGGGGAAGGATGGTCGTCAACGCGGCACGCTGCTGGCCCTTCATCGGATTGAGTTTCATATGCCAGTTCTTGGCCTTGTTCTGCATGTCACGGTCGAACACGTCCAATTCCGGAAGACTGGAGGCGAACAGGGTGATGAATCCCTGATGGTCGGTGTCCGGCCAGTTGGCCTCCTGTTCCAATTCGCGTAGCCGCTGCTCCTTCTCCTCACGGCGTTCGTCACGGCTTTTCTCACGCTGGTCCTGGAGTTTGCTGCGCTGGCGCATGCTGCTCTTGCGGTTGCGTAGTTCCGCCTCGGACTGTTCCATCGTCAACGGACGCCAGATATGGCAGAACGCCATCATGCGTCGTTCCGTGACGAGTTCGCGGATCCAACCGGCCTCCACGTCGAAGTCCGGCCACTGGTAGATCCAATACGTGCGCGCAACGCACGAGTCCAACGTGATGTAGTCGTGTTCCTTGGCCTCCTCGCACCAGGTCACGGTCGGATCGTCCCTGTTGACCGGTGGACGGTCGGCCGCATGCTCCGGGTCCGCGACGGTGCGGATCAGATAACGCAGGTCGTCCACGGAACACCAGTGGATCGTGTTCTGGCGGGCGCCGCAGTCCAACAGGGCGGGGGCGACGGTCAGACGGATCAGATCGCCCATGGCGATGCCGACCGCGGCGCGTTCGGACCGGTCCTTCCTCACGACACGGGGCAGCCGGTCCGCGTTCGCGGACACGCTGATGTAGTTCATGTGCTGCAATGGGGTGAGGATGTCGGGCAGATGCCACAGGTCGGCGAGGTCGTCGCGCGCCCACTGGGGCGTCCCCTCCGATTTCAGGTAGTCGGGTTCCGGGGGAGTGTGGCCCGGAAGCACGAAGCTCGTCTCCTTCAATTCGGTGAAACCATCCGTTTCGGACAGTTCCTTGAGCATCGTGTTCAACGCCATGGCACGGCCCGCCTTCCGGCTGTCCGGGGAGAAGATCCATTCCTCCACGTTCGCGGTCAGCACGGCCGTGGCCTGACGCTTGTCCGGATCCCACAGGTAGCAGGCTCCCTGGAACGGCGTGCCGACCACTTCGACGCCTTGGCCTTCGATGGTCTGCGACCGGTCCTCGACATGCCCGTACAGGCCGAGCACTCCCAACGGGCGGCCGGACGCGAGCGGCGAATACGCCCAACGGTTCGTACCATCCTTCAACCGGGAATGCCAGTGCAGCCAGATCCACGTCCATGACACGAGGCTCAATCCCTGGATGCGGGGCACGCCATACGCGAGAACGAGCGCGCCCAATATCATGACCGGCACGTTCAAGCCCATCGCCGCGCCGGACACGAGGATGACAAGTCCTATGACGCAGACGATGAGCTGCGCCCTGTCGAGGCCGAGAATCACGCGCGTGGCGGACAGTCGGCTGAACGATGCGGCGGGCACCTTCCCACCGCCGGTATCGGAATTACTGGGCATTGATGGCCTCCATCAGAATCAGTCGGAAAAACAAACGGAGGGAACCCGCCCGGGTCTTCCGACCCGATGGGCGGATCCCCTCCGGCATGACGTCCACGCGGACACGTGGCGATAACGGGACTCCCGTCAGCCGACGGTCGGACCGGACGGCGCGCCATTGACTCCCTGATACGGGTTCGACGTTCCGGAGCTTCCGGAACCTCCCATACCGCCATCGCCGCCACGGCCGCCGGAACCACCGGACGCGCCGGAACCGCCCTGGCCGCCATCGGCTCCCATACCACCATCGGCGCCTTGGCCGCCCTGCCCGCCGTCCGCGCCTTGACCGCCCTGGCCGCCATCGGCATGCGCATCGCCGCCACGGCCGCCCGGAGCTCCCTGCACGACGGGCGCGGACGAAGAGGCGGACGGGATCGGAGGCGGAGGCGTGGCGGCCGGTCCCGACTCGGATCCGGACGGGCCGTCGCCCGTGTCGGAGGACGCGGCGTCCAAGGTCTGGCTCGAACCGGAACGGTCCATGCCGTCCGACGCCGTCGGTACGGAGGTTCCGGAAGCGTCGGACGGTTGTGCGGCGGAAGACAGGGAATCATAGTCGCCGGCCTGCGACTGGCCTTTCCCACCATCTTTCGAACCGGTGGACGAGTCGGAATCCTCGCCTTCGTTCTTGTTGCTGAACAGGCCGCCCAACGCTCCTCCCACGTCGGCGGGCCTGCCCTGCGCGGCACCGAGCACGGCTTCCGCACCCGAGTTCACGGCCTTGCCGATACCACCCGTCGCACCGGCGGTGGCGGCCTGGACGACACCCGCGGTGACCTGCACCGCTGCCTTGATCGCGTTCGGACCGACCTTGCCGCCACGCTCCTGCATGTCGGCGGCCACGTTCGTGCCAATGAAACTGACCGCGGGCATGATGAGCTTCGGACTGAAGCACGCCATGATGATCGTCACGATGCCCATCAGCGCGGGGAAGAACGATTCCGCGTAATGCGGATTGTTCTTCGCGACATAGCAGATGCCGGACCCCACCATGATGACCAGCGCGCTCAACGGCGCGGACAGGAGCACGCCGACCACGGCCTGCGCCCATTTCGCCGCGGCGGGACGCGTGACCTTCCACCCGGTCATCATGACCGGCAGGGGAGCGACGCAGGCGAGCAGGATCAGGCTGATGTCACGTGCGGCGAGCATGCCGGCCAAAGCCAACACCGCGAGGAAGAACACGAGATACACGACGATGCGGATGATCAGATCGAAACCGGCGGTGAGCTTCACGATCGTGCCGACAAGATTCGACACGACGCTGTCGCCGAACGGGTCGGACGTGCCCACGCCGGCCAAGGGAACGGTGAGGATACGGTTCGTGATCTGGCCGACGATGCCGTCCATGGTGATCATCACGCTGATGCACACCGCGGTCAACGGCCAGGCGAGCACGGCCAGGGCGAAGCTTTTGATCACGTCGGCGACACTGCCTTTCGCGGCGGCCTGCAACGCGCCTATGATGCACAACGCCATGTTCACGAAGCCCATGATCCAGCCTATACGGTTCGCCGCGGTGATCGCCACGTTCCACTCGTCGTTGCTCATGCTGCCGACCAGACCGCCGAACGCGCCGGTCAACAGTTGCGAGCAGAGGTTGTCGACCGGTTTGAACAGCCAGTCGATGAGATTCGCGAAGACCGTCTGGACTATCAACGACATGCCATTCGCCTCCTAGAAGAGAAAAGCCGTGGACGGGACAGGCCCGGCCACGGCGGTGAACAGGGGTGTGTCAGGAGACATCGGTCAGAACAGCGCCTGCGTCGCGAAGAACTTCACGATAGCCATGGCGCTGCCCAGGATCATCGTCGCCAAAGCGCACCAGATGAACACCGTGCCGGAATACTGCTGCATCGGACCGGAATGGATCACACGGCCGGCGATCCACGCGATCGCCGCGCAGATCCACGCGCCGACGGCGATGTACAGGCTCAACGCCCACAGGCCACCGACCATGTTGGAGACCAGATCCATAAAAGGAAAGAATGAAAAATTCGGACTTACCTTCAGATTGCTCAGGTCGCCGTCGTTCAGACCGGTCGCAACGGACACGATTGTTGCTGCGGCTGGCGCCGCGAGATTGTGTAGCATATCGCACACTCCTTTCAAAGGATTCCACGACCACGACGACGGAACGGAACCGATAATCGGCTAAGCGGACAGGGACGCTATTCCACTATTCACCTGTGATCCACTTCCACAGGCTGGCCGCACCGTCCTTGATGCCGTTGCCGGCCTTCTGGAATATGTTGCCCTTGCCGTCCTTGCCGGTAACGAAGTCCAATCCCTTCAACACGTCGCGCACTCCGGTTCTCACGGCGCTTTTCACGCTGTCGCCGATACCGGAGACGATATCGTCGCCCAACTGTTTGACCAGGCCGGTCAGACCGTCGTCGCCCTTGCCCCTCTTGTCCTTCAGATCGGTTTTGCCGCTGCCGGACGCCTGCGTGTACGACCTGTTCGACTGCAAGCCGTTGGAGCCGAACAGGTTGCAACTCCAACTCCAACCGCTCACGGCCGCGCCGATCACGAACGGGACGAGCATCGCGGCGAGCAATCGCTTCCAACTGAACGCGCGTTCCATCTGATTGTTGGATATCAGGCCCGGAATGAGACTGACGCAACCCAGGATGATCACGCCGACGCACAATACGAGGGCGACGGCGATGACGCCGCCGACCATGTCACGCACGCCCGCGACGTCCCATGCCGGGTCGGGCCTCAATCCCTTCAACGCGCTGTCCGCGAGAATCATGTCCATGTGTTCCTCCGTTTTTCCCTTTTTTGGACCGGTCAGTACCAGCCGGTCGTTTCTGAATGGGCCCACGCGCCGCACGGCGACTGGTAGCGTTGCTGGATGTATCCCAATCCCCATTTGATCTGCGTGGCCGCGTTGGTCTTCCAATCCTGGCCCGCGGACGCCATCTTGCTGCCCGGCAACGATTGCGGGATGCCGTACGCGCCGGACGACGGGTTCTCCGCGTCCCACCGCCATCCGGATTCACGCGTCCACAGTTTGTCGAGACAGTCGAACTGGCCGTCCGTCCATCCGTAATCCTTGAGCCTGCGTTTCGCGATCTTCTTCGCCGCTTCCACGGACGCCTTGTCTCCGGACACGTCCGAAGTGGAATCGTCTCCCGTGACGCACTGGTCCGTGCCGACGCTGCCGCCACCGGCCCCGCTGATGGAATCCTTGGGAAGGATGTAGACCGCGCCGCCCTTGATGGGCAGGGTGCGGGACGAGTATACGGGCCCCTTCACGTTCATCTCGCTGATGAGGATGGTGCCCTTGGCCGTGTCCACGTTCTCCACGACCGCGACATGCCCGTAAGTGGCGTCGGCGCCCTCGATGCCGGCCGGGAAACTCACGATCGCTCCCGGAACGGGCGCGTCGGTCGTGGTCCCGTAGCCTTCGTTTCTGGCGGAAGCGGCCCAGTTCTGGCCATTGCCCCAATACTTGCCCACATGCTTCCAACCCAGATGGTAGGCGCGGACGCACGCGCCCCACGTGCATTGGCCTTCGGGATATGTGGCGCACGCGTCGTCGGGGCCGGCGAGACCGTTGAACCATTTCGTTTTCGCGGCGGTCGAGCTCATGCCGTCCCAACCGTCGTCCTTCGTTTTGCCGGACACGGCCTGCGCGGACGTGACCTTCCCGCCGGCGGTCTCGACGTTCATCGCGCCCTTGTACCGGTAGTAGGCCGTGTAGCCCACTGCGTACGAGTCGACGCTGATCTCGTCGCCGGTCTGGTCGCCGGCCTTCGGACCGGTGATGCCACCGTTCTCGTCGTGATGCGCGCCCACGAACTTGCCGTCGCCCACGTAGATCTCCGTATGGCTCGACCTCCACACGATGTCGCCGGACTGCAGGTCCGAGACCTTGGTCCAGTCATGCCGTTCGAAACCGGCTTTCTCCAGGACCGTGCCCTCGTTGGCCGTGCTGAACGCGAAAGAGCCGACATCGAGGCCGGCCTGTTTCAACGCGTAGTAGACCAGGGACGAGCAATCGTAGTCCGGATTGCCGTTACGACGTGGCTGACTGTAGCCATGCGAGTCGTCCGCGGCGATGTTCTTCGCCCATTCGACCCATGAGGTCGTCGTATTGGACGAGGACGTCGTACTGCCGCACGTCGTGCCGTACTGGGCCTGGACCATGGCCACGAGGATGGTGCTGAAGCTCATGAGCAGGACGATGGGTGCGATCAGGATCATGGGAATCACGACACCGCACACTGTGACGCCCTTCGCCAGACCGTTCCCGCTTTTCCCATCCGCCATAAAACGCCCTCCAGTCCACGCCACGTAGGATGCAATACATTCCACGCGGCCGGCCGCCGGGCGAACGCCGATAATCGACAGTCGGCAATCGGACAGGGAAAAACGGGGAAGGGTCGGCGGATGACACGCACCGGCCGGAGCGAAAAGCTCACGACGGGAAATATCAACTGAACCATTTTGGTTCAGTTGATATTCTGAACTTCCGCTGATTGTTCCGAATTATGCAAACGAACAGGGAAATATCAACTGGAACATTATGTTCCAGTTGATATTCTGCTTCCGGGCCAGCGGGATTGGTCAAGAGGAAATACGGGAGAGGGCTTTGAGGATGGCGGTGGCGAGATGCGCGCGCCATGCGGTGATGCCGTCGAATTCAAGCAGGCATCCGCATTGAATGGACCCGTCGGCCGCGACGTGTGGATCGTCCCGCCCGTCCTCCATGCCGATGTCTTCCAAATGATCGGCGAGGACGTCCGTGATGGCTTTTAGTCTCTGGCACATGCGGGGGAACACCCACTCGCCTTCCTCATG
>OGZQ01000891.1_pt1 | contig 16210 bp, 12 predicted proteins | sample 1576841 | NCBI WGS metagenome assembly OGZQ01 (sample SAMEA3541527, study PRJEB24748) | human gut metagenome | biome: human gut; feature: human-associated habitat; material: faeces | place: China | collected 2012
TTAGATTTAATTAGAGATTTACCAGAAGGAGATGAAATCGATATGTGTGAAGGAACGGAAAGAAGACGAAAAACGAGAAAAGAAAACTGTATTACCATTATTGAAAGTAAAATTAGGAAATGTATCAAATCAACTCGAACAAGCAATACAAAATAATTCAATTGAAAAACTTAATACATTAACACTTTCAATTTTTGCTATCACAAACGAAGATGACGTTTTAAAAATCATTAATTAATAAGTTAATATATAAACAAGAAAAAGCAAGGCATTTTATTTGGCTTGCTTTTTTTATAAAAAAGAAAAGTACGGTTTTGTCGTACTTTTCTTTCGTTTATTTTTTTGATAACGTTTCAATAAACTCATTTAAACGATTAAGCCATTGATCATGTTTATTGATTTTAATTGTTATTTTATTATCTAAAGATTTAAAGGCTGGCTTTGTAAAAAGTTGATTAGCAAGCAAGAATAATTTATCACCTGAAATTGTTTCAAAAGCGTTTGGTGAAAAGATAATTCCTAGTTGTTTACCAGAATCTTTAATATCTTCAATAATAGAATAATGTGAAAGAATTTCAAGTTTTCTCTTTTCAATCAATGTTAAAATAGCTTCTGGTAAATTTCCATAATAATCATCAAATTCCGCTTTTAAACTATTAAGTTCACTCATTGTTTTTGCTTTATCTAATCTTTGATACAATTCAAGTTTTTCATAATCACTTTCTACATAGTCATCAGGAATATAACCATCTACACTCACATTTAAGTTTTTAACCTCTTCTTCAGGCTTTTCATCTTTATGCATTCTTACATTGATGGCATCTTGTAAGATTTTCATATACATTTCAAAACCAATATCATCAATAAACCCAGCTTGTTTACCCCCAAGAATATCTCCTGAACCACGAATTGATAAATCACGCATGGCAATTTTATAACCACTACCAAGTTCAGTAAATTCTTTAATCGCTTTTAAACGTTTTAATGCATCATCTTGAATAGACTTATCCTTTTTATAAAGAAGATAAGCATAAGCGCCTCTTTCACTACGACCTACACGTCCTCTAATTTGATAAAGTTGGGCTAAACCAAATTTATCAGCATCTTCAACAATCATCGTATTGGCATTAGGAATATCAATTCCTGTTTCAATAATTGTTGTACAAATAAGAACATTAAATTCTTTATTCATAAAACGAAGCATAACATCTTCTAGTTCATTTTTATCCATTTGACCATGTCCTATAGCTACTTTTGCATTAGGAACAGTAGAAGAAATTTTATAAGCTACATTAGCGATTTGATCTGTTCGATTATAAAGATAGAAAACTTGTCCATCCCTAGCGAGTTCTCTTTCAATAACTTGTTTAATTAATGTATTATTTTTTTCAACAACATAAGTTTGTACAGGTAATCTATTTTTAGGTGGTGTATCGATTTTCGATAATCCTCTAATTCCCATTAAAGACATTTGTAATGTACGAGGAATTGGTGTAGCTGAAAGAGAAAGAACATCAATGGTTTCACGGTATTCTTTGATTTTTTCTTTTTGTTTAACACCAAAACGTTGTTCTTCATCGATAACAAGTAACCCTAAATCATTAAACGCGACATCTTTTGATAAAATACGATGTGTTCCTATTAATAAATCAATTTTACCTTCTTTAACTTCTTTTAAAATACGTTTCTTTTCTTTAGAAGAAGTAAAACGATTGAGTAAAGCAATTTCTACAGGAAAATTTTTAAAACGTTCGGTGGCTGTTTTAAAATGTTGCATTGATAAAATAGTTGTTGGACAAAGAAAAGCTACTTGTTTATGATCTAAAATTGCTTTAAAAGCACCACGTAAGGCCACTTCAGTTTTACCAAAACCAACATCTCCACATAAAAGGCGATCCATTGGTTGAGGTTTTTCCATATCCAATTTAATCTCATCAACACTTCTTTGTTGATCAGCAGTTAAAGCATAACCAAATTGATTTTCAAAATCAATTTGTAATTCATTATCCTTAGAAAAAGCAAACCCTGGTGAAGACATTCTTTTAGCATATAATTCTATTAATCGATCAGCAATATCATCAATTTTATTTTTAGCCTTTTGTTTAGCTTTTGTCCATTTGCTACTTCCAAGAGCATGGATCATTGGTACTTTACCATCAGCACTTGCATACTTACGAATCATTTTAAATTGTTCAACTGGAATATAAAGCGTATCATCTCCAGCATAAGCCACATATAAATAATCTTTATGATATCCTTTAACATCAAGTGTTTTAATTCCTAAATATTGCCCTATTCCATAGCTATCATGAACAACATAATCACCAACATTTAATTCTTGGAAGTTACGTAATGTTTTAGCATCTTTAAATCTAAAATATTTTGTTTTAGAAACATTGACTTCTCCAAATAATTCATGGGCTGTTAAAATAACTACTTTTTCTTCAATAAGTTCCAATCCTGATGCAAGTTTTCCTACATAAAGATTAATACCTGGATAAATTACTTCATCAATTCCTACAAGTGTATATTTCATTTCATGACGATCAAAAAGTTCCACCATCAATTGAAGTTGATGTTTATTTTCTAGAGAAATTAAAATTTGACTATTCTTTAAATAATCATTGATTTGTTGGATGACACGTTTTTCATCATCTCGATTAAACATCACATCGTGACTTAAAAAGACAACATCATCTTTATTTGTTGTAAAGGTATTAATGGCTTGATAGTTATCTTTAATAATGCTATCAAAGTCTTGATAAAGTTGATTATCTTTTAAAAAGCGTCCACTTTGGCTTAATTCTTGATAATAATAGAAGTTTTCTGAAATATAGTTTTTGATTTGAAAATGAATATCTTCTTCTTGACATAAAATAGTAATTGGAGCATCTAAATAATCTTTAATACTCGTCACATTTTTAAAGAGATGATAATACGCATATTGACTACTACCTGTAGCATGTGCTTTTAAGTTTTCAATATCGATCATGATTTTTTCTTCAAAATCATCTTTAAATAAATCATCCATCTTTTGATATTGTTCTTCAAAAGAATCTTTGATTTGTGTAACAACTGAACCTACTTCTTGATCTAAATAAAGAAGATCGGTAGCTGGAATAATTTCAATTTCATCCACTTTTTCAATCGTTCTTTGTGTTTTTTCATCAAAAAATTTAATATAATCAATTTCATCATCAAAGAAATCGATACGAATAGGATGGTCATATTGCATTGAAAAAATATCAACGACTCCCCCACGTTTAGAAAAATAGAAAGGTTGATCAACACGTGTTGTATGCATATAACCTGCTTGCGCTAAAAATCTTTGTAAATCATAAACATCAATATGATCTCCTACTTTTAAAGTCATACAGTTTTTCTTAAAAACATCAACAGTTGGAACATATCGCATCACACTATGACCATGACTAATCAAAAGATGTGGACCAGGTCGTGTAAGTTGATACATCGTTCCTAATCTTTGTCCTAATAATTCTCCTGAAGCAGCTAAACTTTCAATACGATAAGATTCATCTACAGGAAAATAAAGAGCTTCATCAATCATTTGAGAAACTTGTTTATAAAGAAGATTAGCTTCATATTGATTTGATTTAACAATCAGCATATCTTTTTTTAAAGTCAAAAATGCGCTAGCAATCAGTAGCGCTTCGCTGTTAGAAGAATTGACAACGATATTTTGTTTATTCAATAAAGCATTAAATGCTTTATTATCTTTTAATAAATGTAGTATCTTTTTCATATGTGCCTCTAATTAAAACGATTCATCGCATGGTTAAATCCATGATCCAAATAATCAATGACTGCATCACTGGCATTTTCAATCCCTTGATTGATAGCATCTTGTTCATCTTTTGTAAAACGTGATAAAACATAATCAACAACTTTTATATATTTACTACGATCAATACCTACACGAATACGATTGAAATTTTGACTTCCAGTATGCAAGATAATATTTTTAATACCATTATGTCCACCAGCACTACCACTTTGTCTTAAACGAAGCTTCCCTACTGGCATATCTAAATCATCATAAATAACTAAGATATCTTCTTGATTGATTTTAAAGAAATCCATGACTTGTCTAACAGATTCTCCAGATAAATTCATATAAGTTTGTGGTTTTAATAAAATCACATCTTCACCTTTATATTTACTTTTTCCATAAAGTCCTTTAAATTTGTTTTGTGTCATTTCAATATTTAATTTTTCACTTAAACGATCTAATACCATAAATCCTGTATTATGTCTTGTATTTTCATATTCTTTCCCAGGATTACCTAAACCAATAATTAATTTCATTTTTTACCTCTTTAATCCAAATATTTTCATCGAAATAGGAGCTAAATATGTGCGTGATTCATGATCATTATAAATCACTTCATATTCATCCATATCATTTATTTCAAAATCATAATACGAAGGATTAAAATATGCAACAATCTCTTGATATTTTCCTTTATTTTGTTTCACACAATATCTTAAAATACGATAATCAAAATGATTTGTACCTACATATTCATTTACTTCTTGAATTGTTTCATACTTAAATCCACCATTTTCTTTTCTAAGTTGAATCATTTGTTTAAGAGTTTCAATATCCTCTTGATTTTCATCAACTAAAGACCAATTGACTGCATTAATATGATCTAATGTATTATACGTATTTCCAAGTCCATCTTTACTACGATAGAACTCTTGACCACAATGAATAAAAGGAATTCCTTGTGATAAAATAAGCGCAACATTCAACATCAATTGTCTTTTCTTACGGGTTTCAAGTGGTTCATCTCCATTACTAATTGCAAATTTATCAAATGTTGTCGCATTATCATGGCATTCAACATAATTAATACTTTGATCAACATAGCTGTAGCGATTTGTATTTTTCATACATTCACCACCAATTTCACAATTATACATATTCCCCGCAAAATAACCTTTATCCTTTAAAGCAGAATCTCCACTACCACCCTTTAAAGTTTCACGATAATAATCATTAAAGAAGCCAATATTTAACATCTTACGATGATTATCTTGCATTCCTTTTTCATGATCATCCATAGCTGTAGGCATATTCCATCCTTCACCATACATAATAAAACTATCATCTATTTTTGAAGCTTGATCATAAACTTGATTTAAGGTTTCAATATCAATAATACCCATTAAATCAAATCTAAAACCATCTACTCCATAAAGTTTTTGCCAACGCAAACACATATCTTTAATATATCGTCTTACCATTTGATGTCTTGATTCCAAATCATTCCCACACCAAGAACCATTAGACATTTCTCCATATTGATTCTTTCTAAAATAATACCCCGGTACTGTTCTTTCAAACGCACTTGTATAATAATCATACATATGATTATAAACAACATCCATCACCACTCTTAAACCTTTTTGATGAAATGTTGAAACCATATGACGACATTCTTTAACTCGCGAATAACCATCTTGAGGATCTAAAGCATAACTTCCTTCAGGAACATTGTATTGAATTGGATCATAACCCCAGTTATACATCTCTGTAGGATGAAGTTCATCTACTGTCGCAAAATCATACATTGGCATGATTTGAACATGAGTGACACCTAAATCTACAAGATAATCAAACCCTGCTTTATTACCTTGTGGTGTAACTAAACCACTTTCTACTAAAGACATAAAAGTTCCTGGATGTGTTGCGCTAATTGTTTTAGACATAGTAAAATCACGAACACTTAATTCATAAATGATCGCTTCTGTTTTTCTTTTCATATGTGGTAAGTTTTCTAAATAAAGTGGTTCATTGATTTTATCAACATCAATGACAATATTACTATTACTATTAGCATTAGAAGCATAAGCATAAAGATCTAATGTTTCATGAAAACTTTTATGATGACGAATCAAATAATTATATTCTTGATTATCCAAATCTCCTTTGATCGTTACTTCAAAAACCCCTTTTTCTTTTCTTTCCATTTGATAAGCTTCATTTCCTACTTTAACCATGACTTCTAAAGCCGTAGGCGCCCATACTTTGAAAGTTGTCTTTTCTTTTTGATAAAGAGGTCCTAATTTTCCATCATAATAAAATAATTCATCAAAATCATCCAATTCAGAAAGTCTTACATATTGTAAAATAGCACTTAAACCATAATTATCTACCATCTCATAATGATGCGTTAAATCAATATGAACATTTTTAAAATAATATTTAACACAAATATCATCTTCACATGTTTCAGCAACAGGAATTTCTACAAGTGCTTCTTTATTTAAATCTCTCAAATAAAATTTTGGAGAAATTCCCCCATAATATTTTTTTGAAAGTCTTACTTCTATTTTATTTAGCTCTATTAAATTGGCGAGCATACGTATTTTGCCTTTTTCCATTTTTAATCACCTAATCGTATTATACGCAAAATATATATTTTATTCAAACATCTTCTTTTTTGCTTTGATGTTCAAATTTTATGATATAATACCCTCGGTGATATAAATGAAAGTTGGTTTAGTATTAGAAGGTGGCGCTATGCGTGGTTTATACACAGCGGGTGTCATCGATACATTTTTAAAAGAAAAGATTGATATTGATACAATTATTGGTGTTTCAGCAGGAGCTTTATTTGGAATGAATTATAAATCAAAACAAATAGGACGTGTTTTGAGATATAATAAAGCTTACGCTGGAAATAAAGATTATATGGGTGTTTATTCTTTTTTAAAAACAGGAAATGTCATGAATGAAGAATTTTGTTTTGAAAAACTGATTGATGATTTAGATCCAATTGATTATCAAAGTTATCAAGAATCTCCTGTTGATTTTTATGCCGTTGTGACAAATTTACAAACAGGAAAAGCAGAATATAAGTTGTTGGATACTTTAGATAATTATGATCAAGTTGAATATTTAAGAGCATCAGGTTCAATGCCTTTTGTATCTCATATCATTCAAGTCAATGGTCATGAATATTTAGATGGTGGCTGTAGTGACAGTATTCCTATTAAAAAAATGTTAGAGATGGATGTTGATAAAATCATTGTCGTTTTAACAAGGCCCTTAGATTATCGTAAAAAGCCATCCAATAAACATCTTAATAAACTCTTTTATCATCAATATCCTCATTTTGTAGAAACCTTAAATAATCGTTATTTAAATTATAATGCGTCTTTAGATTTGATTACAAAATTAGAAAAAGAAAAGAAGATTTTTGTTTTAAGACCTAGTCAACTCATCCCTATTGGACGACTTGAAAAAGACAAAGAAGTCATTCAACAAATGTATGACTTAGGTGTAAGTGATTGTAATAACCAATTAGAAAACTTAAAAAAATACTTAAGAGGCTAAATTAGCCTCTTATTAATTGCTGCTTTCGTTTTACCATGAAAATCACTTCCACAAGTAAGCATCGAAGTTCTCCCGCAAAATGACTAAAGCCATTATAAAGTTTCCCTTGAATGATCATTCCACAGCCTACATAATCAACCGCAGTCTGATAAATCAAAGCACTATTTTGATAGTGTGAATATTGATGATAAAAACCAATGCTGGCACAATTGACATCATTTTCAATGATTATTTTTTGTTTTATTTCTTTTTTTAAAATTTCTAATATATTTTTATTTTGAAAATCTTCAAAATCACACAAATCAATCATTCCCTGATCACAAACCCCTGGCAGTGATAAACAAATGACAGCAATTTCTTGACCTTTCTTTAATACCTCTTTTAACATCTTTAAAAACTCTTCAACTGTTCCTTTTAAAGAAGAATAATTTTTTTGATAAACAATTTGATCATATAAATCTATGATTTCAAAAATAAATTCATAACTCTTCTTATTCTTCTTTAAAACTATTTTTAACAGATGCTTATAATCCTTATATAACTGATATTCTTTAGACTTTCTACCACCCGTTGACTTAGAATCACTTACATATTCAATTTCACGACTTTTCAACATTTCTTGTAAAATATTAGTAGTTGTCGCCAATGAAAGACTTGTTTTATACGCTAAGTCATTTTTTGTCCAAATTTGTCCATCATAAAGGCATTCTCTTATTTTTATTTCGTTTTCTTGTTTTAAATCATTTACTTTTGACACTCTATCGCCTAGCTTTCATCAACTTTTGTCGAAAGATATTATAGTACAAAAGGTATAAAAAAAGAATGACCTTTCGATCATTCCTTATTTTCTACCATAATAAATATCTCGATCAACTGCTTTATTCATTGAAGCAACAACTGTTGTACATACTGCATCTCCAGTAATATTAACAGCTGTTCTTGTCATATCTAAGATACGGTCAATTCCCATAATTAAAGCAATTCCTTCTACTGGTAAGCCAACGGAATTAAAGACCATGGTAAGTGTAATTAATCCAACACTTGGTACCCCTGCTGTTCCTATTGAAGCAAGCGTTGCTGTTCCAATAACTGTTGCATAATCCATCATAGATAGATGAATTCCAAAGGCTTGAGCTGTAAAGACAACCGCAACACCTTGCATAATGGATGTTCCATCCATATTGATTGTTGCTCCTAATGGAATTGTAAAGGATGAGATCTTTTTAGAGACACCCATTTTTTCAGCTAAAGTATCAATATTCATTGGAATTGTTGCATTGGATGTTGATGTTGAAAAAGCAAAAGCCATTACTGGGAAAAAGTTTTTAATAAAGATAATTGGATTTAATCCTGAAAAAATCTTTAACATTGACATATAAACCCCAAAACATTGAACACCTAAAGCAAGCAATACACAGAACATATATTTTAATAATGGGATGAAAACATCAAAACCTATTTCTGCAAATGTTTTAGAAATCAAACAGAAAACACCTATTGGTGCTAACTTCATAACAGCCATTGTCATTTCCATCATAATATCATTAAATTGACTAAAGAAGTTTTTAACAATATCTACACGATCTGACATATTTGCAAGAATAACACCTAAAATAAGCGCAAACAAGATAATTTGTAACATTGTTCCATTTGCAAGTGATTCAAAAATATTTGTTGGAATAATATTTAACAATGTTTCTGTCACACTTGTTGCTTGTGTTGACTCTGTTACTTTTGAAGTGATTTTAATTGCTGACATATCTAAACCAATACCTGGATTAATAACATTAGCGATACATAAAGCAACAACAACGGCAAGTGCTGTCGTACATAGATAAAAAAGCATTGTTTTAAGTCCTACAGCTCCTAATTTTTTAGTATCTCCTACTGCCATACTTCCACAAACAATTGAACAAAAGACAAGTGGTACAACTAACATACGCATTAAACGTATAAATCCTTGTCCTACAACATAAAATAAACCACTAACAATAAAATCATCAACGATTTTATTACTAGGAATACAATAATTAATAATAATTCCTGTAATCGCACCTGCAATAAGTGCTATAAAAATCAAAGTTGTTAAACCTAACTTCTTTTTATTTTTCATTATATAAACCCCTTTCTTTAAAATATTCTTTTAAAGATTCTTTCCATGAAGGAAAAGTATAAACTGGAGTCATTGACATAATAAAATTATCTAAGACACAATAAGCTGGTCTAACTTTAGAAAAATCAGATAAATGAGTAGGTACTGCCTTCATTTGAGCTTCTTTTCCTGTAAGTTTTAAAATCTCATGAGCGAATTCATATCGACTACATACCCCTTTATTTGTCGCATGATATGTTCCATATTCATTTGTATCAATTAAATGTAAAATAAAACGTGCAAGTTCTTTAGCACTTGTAGGTGATCCAAATTGATCAGAGGCAATTGCTAGAGTTTCACCTTTATTTACTTTTTCTAATAAATCATTAATAAAATTATTTCCCAAACCATAGACCCATGTACTTCTAATAATAAAATGCTTATAAGTAAATTCTTTAACATATTGTTCTCCAGCTAATTTAGATTTACCATAAGCTGTTTGTGGTCTTGTTTGATCAAACTCATTATAAGGTTGATCACTTTTCCCATCAAAAACATCATCTGTAGAAATATGAACCAATTTAGCTTCTAATTTTCTAGCAATAATAGATAAATTTCTAGCACCTAAAGCATTAACTTTATAAGCTTTAGAAATATCATTTTCACATTCCTCTATATTTGTAAGTCCTGCACAGTTAATAATAATATCTGGTCTATTCATTTCCCCAAAACGTAAGACCTCATCTGTGTCTGTAATATCCAAATCGTCTATGTCAGTATCAAGAACTTTGAATTCAAGTTTATCAATAATTTCATTGATTGCTTGTCCAATTTGTCCTTTAGCACCGCATATCCAAATTTTTCGCATAATTTCATCCTCCTTTAAATCTTGAATATTATATCTAGAGGATTATTTGATGTCAAATTCAAACCTAGTTCATATTTCGTGATATAATAGTATTGAGGTGATTTTTATGAATGATTTATCTAAAATGTATCAAGTTTACGTAAATAAAGAATTACAAGTAAACAAAAATGAAATTTTAAATGTCGCTCGACTTAAGCAAAAAACATTATCTTTCTTACATGATTTAGGAGAAGTTTGTCAGGATTCAAGATGTTTTATCTTTTGGGAAAAAGAAGAAGCCATTCATCACGATGAACTATTAGAACATTATTTAGATGGTTTAAAAATGTTAATGTCTATTGGTTATGAATTAAGAATTGATACTATTAAAAATCATACTGAAATTCCTAATCGTTTATCTTTAGAAGACTTATTTTTAAAAATTTATCAATCAATGATGAATGTTTCATCAACTTATTCTAGTCAAGATTACCAAAATACAATTGATGACTATTTCTCTTTAGGATTTCAATTAGGTATTGATTTAGATGAAATTATTGATCATATTTAATTTGTGAGATGGAAACATCTCACTTTTTTATTTTTGACAGATGCCACAAGGAGTATATCCTTGTTGTTGTAATTTTTTTGAAGTTGAAGTAACTACTTCTTTATTTTGTTCGCTCATTTTTGAAACACTTGAACAATTTGGATCATGATATTTTTTATTTTTTATATTAATAACATACTTTTTACTTTTATTACTTGACTTATTACGATAATCAAATGGATCTTTTGCTTCTTTGATGCCATAAGTTGGTTCTCCTTCTTTGGCTTTTCTTGAAGTTCCATTTTGATAATCAATAGTAACACCCGGTTGTACATTATAAATATAAACACAGAAACGAATCGTTTCATCTTCAATAGAAGCTGCTTGTAAGATCAAACCTCTTGCTATTAATTCATCTTCTTTATATACAGGAATAGCTTCATATAAAACATGATGATTCGTATTTTTAATATAATCTCTAACCTCTTCTTCAAAAGGCAACATACCTGTAACATTAAAATAACGTGTTCCCGTCATTAAATTTCTTTCTTCAGCATTTAAACCACTTAAAGCAAAACCAATTTGATGACAACGATTATATAAATATTTTGTAGAAATCAAATCATCATATCTTTGTGTTTTCCATCCTGACGGTTTAACCATTCCAATAGATTCCCTTTTATTTGTTGGAAGTGTTTCGGGACCTAAACAAGCTTGATCTTTTTGAGTACGTCCATATTCATCTAAATCATTTAATTGAATATATGTTTTTGTAGTATATTCATTTTCTTTAAAAGTAGGAGTATTGTTATTGATTTCAATATATGGTTGTCCATTATATTCTTCGATTTTATTTAAAATATCTTGAACATTATTTTCATCAAAAGAAACCTGATCTGTTTCTATTTGTAATTGGTTTTCTATATTTGTAATTTGATAATATAAGGTTTCTTTAGAGTCTACATAAAACGATTTTTGAGTTTCTTCACCATCTTGTACAACTTTTAACTCATGATTTCCTTTAGTTAACTTTAGCTCATAAGTTCCTGCACCTTGACTTTTTAAAGTATCAATTTGATCTTGATCAACATAAACATCTACATCCTGGCTACTTGTTTGTTCTAAAGAAAGTATTACACTTTGCTTAGAAGATGCTTTTTCTACTTGTTGATTACATCCTGTTAAAGTAAATGTCATCAATAATGAAAGTAATAATAAATAGAGTTTTTTCATCATAGTTCCTCCTTGGAGTACAAGTATATCATAAATTTATATTTTTTCTTTTCTATTTTTTTTAGTAGAAACCTATTTCAAGGTTTTATTGGATAAAATATAAAAAATAGAAAACATGATCAAATACAAAAAGTATCATGACAATCTACTTTTAATCATTGCTAAATAAAGATTAACATATTAAAATAGTAATAAAAATATTATCTTACTTAATCAAATAATTAGGAGAAAAGAAATGATAGATACTAAAAAAATTAGAAATAAACATGGTTTTACGCTTGTTGAAATAATAGTTGTTCTTGTCATTCTTGCAATTTTAGCTGCTGTGGCTATTCCATCCGTTTTAGGATATGTAGATGAAGCAAAAAAAGCAGGTATTATACAAGAAGCACATGGTATTTATGAAGCAGCGCAAATTGCTGCTACAAAATGCTATGCAACAGATGAAGATGAATTTAAAAAACAATCAATTTTTAAATATAACTACACATTACCTGCAGATTTTCCTTATAAAAAAACAACAACAAATCCAGTTGGAAGAGTGTCTGATTCTTTAATGAGTTATGGACAAAAAGAGCCTGACAAGTATCTTAGTGATAGCTATTCTGGCGCATCATATATCGATAAAGAAATTGTAAAAAATGTATTACATTTTTTACAAAGTGAAAATAAAAATTCAGCTATTTATAAATACAAAGTACAAACTGACTGCCTCAACGGTCAATCCCTTAACGATTATAAGCCTAGTAAATTCAATGGATTTGCTATTAATATATTCTATAACCAACAAGAGAAGGTAGAAGCTATAAATTTTGCGAGAGATAATTATATGGTTACTATTTATAATGGAAAATTAAATTGTGTTAAAGGTGGTAAATCAATAAAATCAATAGAAAAGAAATAATATAAAAAATAAACACAATAATTCCAAGGAGGAAAAGATTATGCCACTGGTTACATCTAAAGAAATGCTGTTAAAAGCACAGAAGGGCGGATATGCGGTAGGAGCTTTCAACGCAGAGAATATGGATATCTTACCAATGATATTTATTTCCTACTAATTAATTTTTCAACGATAACGTTTGAGGAATTATTGTAATTAGAAACAATTGCTTCTTATAGTAAAATAATTTTAATATATTTTTATTTTACAAAAGAAAAGGCTGTATGAAATTAATTATTTAATTTCGTAACAGCCTCTTTTTTATATGGTTTTAAATTTTTTACGATATAAGATATAAGCTACAATACTTGCAATTGCTTCAGCAATAACAAATGATAACCAAATACCTTCAATCCCCATGACATTTAATAAAATGTATGCTAATGGTACTGTAATCAATAATTGTCTAAGTAAAGAAACTGTTAAAGAATATTTTCCTAAACCTAGAGCTTCAAAAACACCTGACATTAAAACTCCAAAAGATGAAACAATAAAACTTAAAGATAAAATTCTAAGCCCTGTTTCTCCTATTTCTAACATGCCACTACTTGCATTAAATAAAGAAAGTAAAACATTTGGAACTATAAAGAATAGTAATGTTCCTGCTCCTAAAATAGCAGCAATGACCAAACCAGATACTTTTAAAATTTGATGCATTCTTTCTTTTAACTTAGCTCCATAATTATAACTCATTAAAGGTCTCATTCCTTGTACAATTCCTGATGTTGGCATATAAATAAATGTTTGTAACTTATAATAAACCCCGAAGAAAGCAACTGCACTTTGTGAAATAGATGAAAGTATACCATTTAATAAAGAAACAAGAACAGATGGTAAGCACATCATCACACTTGAAGGAATAGCTATACTATAAAGTTGAGAAATAACATGAAAATCTACTCTGAATTTCTTAAATGAAATATGAAGATGTGTATTGTATTTTTTAAATAAGACAAATGCTAAAGAAGCTGCTGAAAATTGACCAATTACTGTCGCAATAGCTGCTCCAGCAACACCAAAAGCAGGTAATCCAAAATAACCAAAAATCAAGATTGGATCTAAAATAATATTAATAACAGCTCCAAAGATTTGCATGATCATGGGCATCATCATGTTTCCAGTTGCTTGAAACATCTTTTCAATAGCTAGATGAATAAATTGACCAATAACTAATGAGACAACAATCATTCCATATTGCATTCCATAGTTAATTACATTTTGATTTGTTGTAAACATATTTAAAAATGGTCGAATAAAAAATAAACCAATAATTAAAAATAATAAAGAATGTGCAAGTGACATCACAATTCCTTGAGTTGCATAATAAGATGCCTTATTATCATCTTTAGCTCCTAAATGTCTTGCAATAAAGGCATTCATCGCAATCCCTATTCCACAAGAAATGGCTAATGATAAATTTTGTAAAGGGAAAATCAATGATACTGCTGTTAAAGCTTCTTCTCCAAGTTGAGAAACAAAGATACTATCTATAATATTGTATAATGATTGAATCAACATTGAAATCATTGGCGGAATCGCCATTGACATTAATAAAGGAAATACAGGCTTGTATTCCATTGGGTTTCTATTTTCCATATAAGTCTCCTTTCCATAAAAAAAGCTATAGATGTCTATTTATGATCAGAAATAGAGAAATCTATAGCTTACCTAAGCAATATTTAATTTGCTTGTTTATATTAATAAATATTTAATTTTTTGTCAATTCTTTTATGCAAAAATTAATTCTTGATCCAAAGCTTCTAAAGCCATAATAGCATCCCAACAAAAACTATCTTTTCCAACATATTCATCAAAATGATTACGTTTAAATTGAATCATAACTTCTTCTTGAATACCACTAAATTTAATTTTACAATTTTGTTCTTTTAAACGATCAACAATTTCAAAGAATTCATGAATACCTGAATCATCTATTGAAGGAACTCCCCTCATAGAAAAAATAATTGCTTCTAAAGAATTATCTAAACTATCTAGAACTTGTGTCATTTGTTCTTGTGTTCCAAAGAAAATAGGACCACTTAAATACATAATTCTTGTTTTTTGATGATGATGTTTTAAATCTTTTCCTACACGATCTTTATCAATATCACGTACTTCTATATGTAAATGAGAATTATTTAAAACAAATAAAATAATTGAAAACATGACTCCAATAACAATCGCAACAGTTAAATCAAAAACAACAGTCGCACACATTGTAATTAAATATTGTGAAATATTTGTTTTAACTCTATTATGAAATAATGTTTTAATTTCTTGCCAATCGTTCATACGCCAAGCAGTAACCATTAAAACACCCGCTAGTGCAGATAATGGAATACGCGACATTAAAGATCCAAGTAAAAACATTGAAATTAAAATAACAACTGAATGAAAAACACTGACTAATCTTGTTTTTCCACCTGCTTTAATAGCTACAGATGTTCTAGCAATTGCAGCTGTAGCAGGAACGCCACCAAATAATGGAATCAACATATTTCCAATACCCTGTGCCATTAATTCACGATCAGCATTTAATTTTTCATTTTTCATTTTACCAGCACTTGCTCCACATAAAAGTGATTCAATCATTCCAAGTGCAGCAATACTTAAAGCAGGTAACATTAATTGTGTAATTGTTCCAAGTTGAAGTGAAGAAAAAGATAATCTTGCTTCTGGAAATAAAGTACTTGGAATTGTACCAACTTCATGAACTGGTAAATTCATACATAATTGACAAATTAAAGCAATGATAATTCCAGCTAGTGAGGAGGGACAATATTCTCCCCATTTTTTAGGCCAAACAAGCATGATCACAACCACTAAAATTCCAAAGAAAACAGTTGGAAGTGATACAGGAAAACCTAATTTTAAATATGAAAATAGTTTTTCTAAAGCACTTGAACCAACAGAAGTTGTTCCAAAGAAATTATCGATTTGTCCTAATGCGATAATAATCGCAATCCCACTTGTAAAACCAGTAATAACACTTGTTGGAATAAATGAAACGATTTTTCCAAACTTAAATAACGATGCAATAATCAACATACATCCTGATAAAAAACTAGCGATGAAGACACCTTGTAAACCATATGTTGTTGAAAGTCCAATTAAAATAGCAGACATTGCACCTGTTGGTCCAGAAATTTGATAACTAGCCCCCGATAAAACACCAATCA
>OGZQ01000896.1_pt1 | contig 16106 bp, 14 predicted proteins | sample 1576841 | NCBI WGS metagenome assembly OGZQ01 (sample SAMEA3541527, study PRJEB24748) | human gut metagenome | biome: human gut; feature: human-associated habitat; material: faeces | place: China | collected 2012
CAAAGTCAGCAAGTGAATTAACAATTGGAAGCATTTTTGTTCCGAGTTCCGTTAATCCGTATTCAACTCTCGGTGGCTGTTCATGGTAATCGTGGCGATATGCCAGTCCATCACTCATCATTTGTATTAAACTATCTTTGCCGGGGACAGGCACTGGATGCAAAAACCTATGTTTTATGCTGTTTCCAGAACTTGTTTTCAACGGTATTTATCATAATATTATGACAATATTTTTCGTGCATATTAACAATTTGGATATGTATATTCGATGAGCTATGAGCTATCGCATTAGCAACACTCATTTTTATTAATTCGTGTCTGCAAGCAGGCTAATATACTTTTTCAACGTATTACGGCTAATTTTGTATTTATTCATCAAGTCTACTTGCTTAATGCTCCTATCTGTTAAATATCTTCTGATATCATTTTTCAGCGCTTCTGTCATTTTATCAAGCTGTCCAAGTTTGCGCCCTGCTTTGTTCGGACTTGCCGCCATACCGTCCCTTGTTCGTTGTGAAATTGTAAGTCTCTCTTGTTCAGCTCGGGTAAGCTCTGCCGCAAGAAGAACTTTAACTAACATCTCGCTAATCGTTTTTTCTAAGAAGTTCATATTTTTTGCTGTAACAATAAGATTTTTGATGTAATCTGTACTCAAGGTGGGATTATCCAAGAATACTAAATTTATGCCTTTTGACATCAGTTCCATATACTTCGCATATCCATTTTCGGCCTCACGTGTAAATCGCGTAATGTCTTTGAACACAATCGTATCACCAGACTGAATAATTTTCTCCAACCGATTCCATTCAGATCTGTTAATGAAAGATTTTTCTGAAGCGTCTTCCCTAAACTGGGTCACATAATCAATACCTTTATTTCTGGCATATCGTTCCAAAGAATTTTCCTGACGTGTATACTTCTGTTTTCCTCGCTCCTCTTTTGTACTGATTCGCATGTATGAAAAATAATTTCCCATAACGATTCCTCCTATAACTGTCATTTTAACGAACGTTTAGCTGACACTTCTATTATAGTATCATTTTTAATATTTCACAATGATATTTTGACACTTTTATCTTGCTTGTTTTATAAATGGTTATTTTGATAATTTAATCAGATATAGCTTTGACGAGTAAGTGGTCTGGCATGTAATGTCACGATGCAAAACTTTTGATTTGACGCTTACTCCCAAACTGTGCCATAATTAGTAGATGGTGATCTATGAATAAGATCACATTCATGATCTACAGGAGGCGTAATCTTATTCATAACCTATAAAAAACAATTGTTATACTACCATAAAATGTGTTATATTTATAAATAAGGTATCTACTTTGAGTTCATTTCAATCCATGCTTAATGTATATATTGATTTTAACACGAATGAAGAACATCAAAGTGTTCAAACCACAAACTTCACTAGGATAAATATAATTAATTAAAATTTGCACAGAAAAGCAAATCTTTGGAGGATTTATAATGGATGAATACTATTGTACTCGTTGCGGTGATATTTTAAATCACCAGTATGGTTTCGATGCATCGCTTGGAGTGTGGACATGCACAAACTGTGGACAACAACTTATGGACGATGAAATATATTATGGCAATAAATTTGAAGGAATCGCATGGTACTGTGATAAATGTGGTGCCCTGTTAAATATGCAACAAGATTTCTCAGATTCCACTGAAACGTGGACATGCACAAACTGTGGATATAAAAACGAAATTTCTGAAGATAGCATTATTGATGGAAAACACTTTGTATGTCCGCAATGCGGTGATACCTTAAATAATCAATCTGGATTTAACACTCTTAACACTGAATGGGTCTGCACTAAATGTGATGCAAGTTTACATCATAGTGATTATCGCGATGATTATATCATTGTAAAATCATGCCCTAATTGCTATGCAAATTTGACTGAACAGTGGGATTTTGATGATGATGATGACTGGATTTGTGAAAACTGCGGAGCGCATCTGCACAAAGATTTCTTAACTAACATTTATGAAATTATAGCTAATGAAAATTCTGAAGCCCTATCTTCTAATTTTGGAACTACTTTAGATGAATCAGCAGTTCCTGATGACGAAGATAATGATGATATATCATCTAAAGATCTTGATAATCTTACATATGTAGAAAATAATGAGATTTCTCATGATAATCAAGTTACGAATACTTCTCAGAATCATGATTTCATTAAAATACGCCCCCAATCAAAATTCTATCTTAGAAGAAAAAGAATATTAGCCTTGTTTACGTCTAAAAAGAGAATTTCTATTGGATATTCATCATCTGAATTAGAGAAAAAAAATTATAATGATGTTAAAATGTTACTTTATAATCGTGCCTTCAAAAATATACGTTTCATTTGTGTTAAAGATGTATATGTCGATACTTATTATAAAGCACAAGAAGTAGAAAAAGTTTCCATTGATGGTCACTCAACATTTTCTAATCTTGAAACAGCTCCTTATGATGCAGAGATAATTATTACATATCACGACAAACGAGAAATATCGCTTCCTTTTTCAGCTAAATCTCTCAGAAAAGCAAACCACATGGAAATCAAGCAAAAGTTAGTTGGTTTGGGATTTACTAATATTCTTGAACAGCCTATCAAAGATTTAACTACAGGTTGGATCAAAAAGTATGATTCTATAGAAGTAGTTAAATTTAATAATAGTAATGAATATAAAAAAGGTTCCATATTTCAATATGATGTTCCTGTTGTAATTATATTCCATGTTTTTAAAAAAACCGATATATATGATTAAATTTATAAGCAATGCTGGTATTCAGTATACAAGACTATACTTTTCTACTACAGAAATTACAATACTTACACTTCAAACATAAACCTGCACAAGTTGTGCAGGCAATAGGTATAATCAAAAAAAATCCGACAATTGCGCCACGATCTAATGACACATCTGTCGGATTCTCTTTGCTAGCTACCGCTACACAGTAAACATAGCTATATTCTTTGCTATTGTTCCTTTTCTGAACTTGGAACAATTAAATTTAACTGCTCTATTAAGTTCTTAATAACCGATTCATCTAAAATATACTCAAAATCATTCCAATTTCTATTTACCTCCACTAAATCGCCATTTTCATTTTCCGTATAAAATGGATAGTAATCTCGATAATAACGATCATATGCACATAAGCCATACGGAGAATTCCAAACAATCATACATCGTTCTGCCCTACTTGGAAGCCCATCAATTTCTCCTAATGCCTTATTTACAATATTTCTCGCATTATCATATGCTATATTATAACATAAATCACCCTTTGCATCGTAGCACTGATAAATTGTTTTTCCTTCATCTGGAACAAGATAGTATAAGTCTTTAACACCTTGTCCATAATCGTATGACACATATAAATAATCAGCCTCGTCAATAATCTTTTTAATTTGAAGCTGCTGCTCTTCCTGCATCTGTTGCTTCTGCATAATCAACTGTGGAAGCTGCTGTTGTCCCCATGTTCGATTAACTATATCAGATGGCAACCAACAATAATTTTGAATATATGCACCACCGATTATATATTTCTCCGCTTCATTTGAATTTAACCACTGTAAATATGAGTCACTGTCATACTCAAGCAATTTATTTTCAACTTGAACAAATACTTCACTATTGAAAATATATTGGCACCCAGTCATTATACCGTTAAGTAAATCAACTTCATTCACATTGCTAATGCCTAAGCGCTCGTAATTTCCAACTATATCTACATCGTCTACAAATGCTGATCCGCTTAAACCATAGCCATCTATTCTACTTAACGAAACTCCGTCATATAAAAACAGCTCGGTTGATATATTCTTACCGTCTGCAGCATAACTAACGTAACTCCATATATCATAACCAATTATTCTTCGATCTTGTTCTGCCAGATATGAGTAGCACCGCAAAATTTCCTCTTCCGGAAAAATCACCATTTCATCTGTAACAATCTCCGATTGCATCACTACAACCCCATCCTGAACTTCATACATCTGCAAATCAAGACCATTATTTTCTTCTTTTAATTCTGCAACCAAAAGCTCCATCTGACCATCTTGATCAAAATCTCTTATTTGATATCCCAAAGTAACATGCGGAATATTTGACACAGCTCGTTGACTTCCTTCTTCATTACGAATAAGCCAGATATCATATGGACCTTCCCCCGAATATTGTAGCCCCCACGCAAACTTATACAGTTTATTTACATTATCTAAATAATCTGATTCACCAATTACCTGCTCTGACAACACAGAATGACTATTCATTATTAGCACTACCGCTACCATAATCCCTGTTTTTCTCATATTAGCTGCACACTCCTTTCGATTGCTTACTTCATTTTACAATTTTTTCGTTATTGGATATCGTTACATTGTTCAAAATCAAATCATTAAATACACAAATCATGTATTTTACCAAAACAAACGTAACGTGGCAATGCCCTCTCGGGCTTATACATAATTTCTATGTTATCCCTACCACTCCTTATATGTACGATAATTTCTTTTCGCCATTGATGTTGTTTACTTCTAATATTACTTGAGTAAGTTATAACATTGGCTCCAAAGGATTTAAAGTAAAATGATCCTAATTACAAAACTAAGCAACAGAAGAATTGTCACTCCATGCACTAATTATAGCACGATTCAGGCGAATATAAAATCCCGAATGTTATTTATTGTTTACAATCGTAATATCTTATGTGAACTTCTGGACAAATTGTCCAGAAGTTCCTCATGTTTTAATTATGCAATCATAACTTGCGTTAACTAAATATAACTTTTTTGTCATTTATTGTTACAATAGATATATCTGTTCCATATAGTTTTGACAGTGACTCACTAGTTATTACATCGTTTACATTCCCATATACAGTTTTATCTTGAAACAATAATAAAACTTTTCCACCAACTTGAAATACATGATTAGGATTGTGGGAAATTTGAATAACAATTTTTCCTTGTTTTTTTAGCAAAATTAATAATTTAATTAATTCTTTTTGATTTCTTAGATCAAGCGCTGCCGTAGGTTCATCAAACACAACAATATCCGGATTTTGAAGCAATACACGTAAAATAGACGTCATTTGCCGTTCACCCTGCGACAAACGCTTGATTTTTCTATTAAGAAGATTTTCAAAATTATATTGTTTACAAAGTTCAATAACTGTTTTATATTGTTTGTCTGTTGGACACGAAAGATATTTAACCTCAGATGCAAAACCTAATGAGATATAATCTAAAACTGTAATATCATAATCAGCAATATCATTCGCTGCAACATATCCAATAATTTTTGCTCGCTTTCGAATTGGAATATCTTTTAAGATTATTCCATCAACCGAAATCATTCCTTTGTAATTATCAATAAACTGCATTATACATTTCACAAGTGTTGATTTACCTACCCCATTAATGCCAAGAATAGTTAATATATCACCGCTTCTTAATGAAAGTGAAACGTCACGAAACAGGAGCTTATTATTGTACCCATAGCTTAAATTTTTAATTTCTAATTCCATATGATTCATTCCTATTACTCAAATAAATGCATAAGACAAAGATCAATATACCCGGAATTCCAGTCAATATACTCATTGGAATTTCTGCTGTAGAGATAAGCCTTCCAAATATATCCGCCAGTAACAAAAAAATTGCTCCAGCAAATACTGAATAGCGTATAGTATATTTAGTATTTGTTCCAACAATGAGACGAACAACTTGTGGCATTGCTAAACCAACCCAGCTGATTGTCCCTGCAATAGATACTGCACAAGCCGTTAAGAGAGTTGCTGAAACTACGCAAATTAACTGGAGTAATTTAATATTTGTTCCCATGCTAATTGCAATTTCATCATTTACGGAAAAGAAATTGAGTCTCCAAGAAATAGCCCACATAATTAGCATACAAGTAGCAACCGGAATGAACACAAGAGACAATTGATAAAAAGAAATTTTAGATATATCGCCCATTGTCCAATAAACAATTGCAGGTAATTCAGTTTCTGGATTTGCAAGATATTTAATTAGTCCTAAAAAAGATGTCATCAGACCTCCCACTAAGATACCTGACAAAATCAATGAAAAACGATTTTCATTTCTAAAAAAACAAGAAATTCCATACGTTAGGACTACTGTAAATAAGCCGCAAAAAAAAGCACCAATCTGTATATAAATTGCACTGAATCCACACAAGATACAAAGTGATGCACCGACACATGATCCTGTGCTTACTCCTAGCAAGTCTGGAGCAGCAAGCCGATTACGAAAAACTGTTTGAAATGTTATTCCTGATAATGACAGTGCTGCCCCGATTAGAATTGCGCTAATTGTTCTAGGAAGTCGAATATTTAAAATAATATTCGCTCCAGTTCCAATTTTAGTACGTTTTCCAACAACGAATTCTATAGCCTCAATCAAAGAAACTCTAAAATCCATCTCATAATGCCCAACATACATTGATAACATTGCCAATGCTAATGTACACAAAAGCAAAAACATGCTTGTAAATCTGCGTTTACTTTGCATCTTTAATCTCCAAGGTGCCGTCTGGATTCAAGCCATCTACAATATAACCAACTTCATCATCCGTGAGCGTATAATTAGAAAATGTCTGATAAAAGTTTTTAACTTCCTCTTCAATATTGTAGCTAAATAACTCTGGATAAGCTTTGCTTGCAACCCATGGAATCATCATTGCAAATTCAGCACCAAATCTGTCAAATGGTGAAACTCCAAGTGGTGCAAGATAAACACGATTATTTACACAAGCATTTACATTGCTCCACTCAGCACTATTCATCAATTCCTCTTTAAGAATTCGTTGATATCTACCGCCAATTACAATCATGTCAGGATTCTTATTCAAAATAGCCTCAGCATCCACTTCTGTTTCAGATGCAGTCAACAAATCAGAGGTAGCAAAATCAGTATAAGCATATTCAGCCCACGCTTCATTCATGGTATCTCCGCCAGCAGTCTTGTAAAGTCCCTTATTGTTATTACCATGAATATAATATAGCAATAATTTTTTATCTATCTTTCCATCCAGAGCAGACTCTACTCGTTTAATTTGATCGTCTAAGTATTTTAAATAGCCTTCACATTTTTCACTATACGTTTCTGGTATTACACTTCCTAACAAGGTAATTGCCTGCCTCATTTCTTCAACTGAATAATACTTTAATGTAATCGCATTGACACCCTTAGATCGTAAATCACGTGCCACATCTGCTTCTGTTGTAATTACCAAATCTGCCCCAATTTGCAAAAGCGATTCCACACTTTCTTCATTGCTGCAAGAACGAACATTTTTTATTTCTGGTGCTATATGCATTGCCCATGCCAATTCCTTTGTATCCTCTGGAACTCCAACAAGAAGCTCATCCATTCCAAGTGTGATCATTAATTGAGTACCTGAAGGCCATGTACAAATAATTTCATCTGCACGAGAATTTAAAGTTACTGTATCACCCGCCATATCCTGCACAATAATATCTGCACTTTCTGATTCAGTTGTCTGGGCATTAGATGCATTTTTCGCATTATTTTCACAGGCACCTAATCCAAAAAGCATTGTTGCTGATAATAATACACTTATTCCCTTCGTAAAAATTTTTCTCATAGCTACATCTCCTTTATGTTTTCTTTTACAATTGAAACTATATGTTGAAAGATATCATCATAATTCTTTTCAATTGCATTTGTATCAATTTTAACTATAACATCACCAAACGTTTCCTCTGTCACATTACTTTGAATATTATCAACCTGCTCCGCTGTCAGCGGTTTGTGAAACTCAGAAATGCCTTTAACAACAGGATAAACATTCAACGTATACAGTGACTGTTCTCGCTGTCCCGATGATATACGTTCATTATAACGTTTTGCTAAAATATCACTGTCTGCATATAAATAGAAGCAAATTATTTTGCATTTTTCATCAGATTGGTCTAGTATACTTCGTAGACTATCAAAATTTTTAAAATTATTATCCACAATCAGATCTTTATTGCAAGATATAGACTGTTTTATTCTATCTATAAGCATTGCCTCTCCTTTGAGGCTTAATTTCTTTTTTTCAGCGTGATTACGAAAACCACACTTTTCGAAGAGTTCAATTTTATAAGCATCCTTTGAAGCCCAAGGAATACTCAATTTTTTTGACAATGCTGTGGCCAAACTACTTTTACCGCTTGCCGGTGCTCCTGTGAATATGATTAAATTCAATGCCTTACATCCTTTCCTTTAAAAATTTATAACCATGCCATCATATGCTATAACAAATCCTTTTTCCAGTCCAATCTTTTCAGCTTCATTATGTGTGATAAGACCATTATGAGAAATATGGCTTAGCACAAACACTGTTGACTTTTTTACCAAACCATACTCACTTAACAAGTTTCTCATAATCTCATTTCGCTCAAAATTCATATGTCCATGATAATCAATTTTCTTTTTACCTTCTGTGCAATCCATTGAAATAAAATCAAATATCAACTTTGCATCTGCCATATATTGTAAAGTTGATTTCTCTAAAACATCAGAATCATGGCAGTAGAGCATTGTTTTATTTTCACTCTGAATAACATACACAAGAGGTTCTAACGTTTTATGAACAGCTGGAATAGCAGTAACACGATATTCGTTTATTTTAATTGTCTGAAAACGTCTAAGTAAATGAAAAACAACATTTCCATCCTTAGTAACATTTCCATTTTCCGATGGTGCTAACAGTTCTGCCACACCACTACTACCAAATAAATGAAGTGGATATGTGTTCGCTTCCAAAAAAGCTTTATTTTTTTTTCGACATTTTATATCATGCGGATAAATATGATCTTCATGAGCATGAGTAAGCAAGCAATATTTTATAGCTGACAAATCAATTTTATACTGTAAGCTGTGCATATATGTATCAGGACCAAAATCAATCAATATTTCATCATTGATTAAAGCCTGCATACGAGTACGAATTTCTTTACCTGCTTTCAGACGCGCATTCTTACATATAAGGCATTCACAAAATATCGCTGGAATACCTTCTGCCGCACCTGTTCCTAAATAACGTATTTTCATAAAATACCCCTTAACCTTCTTTTTTAATTATAAGTATACTCTATTGCATCAAAAACATTAGCATTAATTACACCTATGGAAACTAGTCTCGGCATAGCTATCGCTGCAGCAATATTTTCTCCAGCTGTACTAATGTGGTTCCCAGTATAAACATACACATCCCATTTGTGTCTATCAAATTGATTATTTTATCAACTGCTACCATTACCTGTGGTAATAATAACACAAGCTAGTAGCATTTCTTATCAATGGTAAATATTTTTATAATTTCCCCTCATCATTCATACCTCTGTATCCACAATAACATTCTTCTCCAACTTTGTCAATTTCCTTGACAAAGTTAGAGAATTATATTTTGTTCAGTGTTACATTTCATGCGTCATGTTGGATCTGAATAAATCTCATGTTACATAAAGATTTGACAAAGCAGCATAACGAAATAGATGCCCCACTATGAGCAAAACATGCAAACTTTGTTTACTATTTGCAGTGTCTCACGGAACAGGTATTGCTTGAGTAGCAACATCTAGTAAACGCTCCACCATAGACACAATGCATCAGTAAAACTACTTTCTATAATATATATCAAGCACAGAGTATTATTGGCAAACCTGAATGAATTTAAAAATTTCAGCTTTTACTGATAACTACCTTGACAATTACCATTCACCATATCTTCAATCTCTTTTTCTCCCTCTCTACTTACTTCTTCATTACTTGTTAGACAATACCATGCATTTAAAATCTCTTGTTCTTCCACAAGTGGTGCCTGATATAAATCTGGTATTCCGTCAAAATTTCTCGATGTTCTATTTTCCTGTTTGCTTTTTCTTTTTATTCTATTTCTAAATTCATCTACAGATTTATATCTATACTCAATTATTGCATACTGATATATTTTCTTATACAGATTTATAGCATATTCATACATTTCCTCTACTTCACTATGTTCAAATTTACTTCTTCTTTTTTGTTTATACAAAGCCATCTTTCTTTCTTCATACCATGTTTTTATTTCTCTTACTGTAGCATTAGGCACACATTTACTTTTATGTTTTTCTTCTTCAAAATAAAACATTCCACATTCTGGGCAAATATGAATAGTCAAATTTTTTTTCTTAACATGAAGTAATTCTGCCAAAAACAAATCACTAATATTATTTATCACATAACTTTCAACATATTCATCCGAATCTCTGTAAACATTTTTCTCTGCAACCATTTTATCCAACCGTTGCCTTACCTTTATCCATGAATAATGTTTTTCTTTAATCCATTTAGAAAATTCTGACCAATTATCATTCAAGAACTTTTTCAATACTGTTCTTTCCTTCCAATCATTATCTTGCATTTTCATTTCGTTTTTAAATGCTGTGCGTAGTTCTTGATAATCCTTTTCAATATCCCCATCTTTCTTTTCACTTTGCTCTATCCTTTTATATTCTTTTAATTTTTCTATAAATTTTTGTAAATCATCTTTAATAAATTTTTTTATTTCTTCTACAGTATTAGGTATGTCATCAATAATTGCCGCATAATTTTCTCTTATATTCTTTTTCACTACTTCATCTTCTTCATAAAGCAAGTCGTCTATGCTTACTGGAATAAGCCTTATCTCTTGTTTGTCAAACTCTATATAAGCTCGTTCTGTCATTTCCTCAATACTGTCACTAGTTTTTTCTGTTTTTATCACATTCTCTATAGTCGTAGAATTGATGTTTTTCTTAATGTTATAGCTACTCAGACTTTGATCCGCTAAATATTCTGGTGCTCTATTTTTTGCCATAGTATCATAGATAAATTTATTCCATCTATAATCTATTTTTTCCTCTTCATTATCTTCTTCCTCTTTATCAGCTATTTTTTTAATAGATCGTTCCCTTTTTAATATTTTTGTTGGAATACAACGTTGTGTGTTTTTTATTGTATCTTCCAATTTCTCTTTCTGGCTCCATGTTCCAGGGATTTCAATTTTATAGCTTTCTTCAATTAAATCAGCAAATAATTCTTCTAAATTACCTTTTTCATCATTCAAACCAAATAGTGACAAAAGCTTCAACATAAACGCTCTTTTTTCAATTTCTTGTACAAATTCTTTGCTTTTCAGGCAATATTGGAATACACAAATCATTACATAATACATTGAATCTATTTGAAAAAAGAAACTAATATTTCTGAGTATCTCCTCAATTTTTCCAATCTTTGCTTGTAGAATTTCTTTACCCTCATTTTTCGCAATACACAAGACAAACGCCTCAATCGAATTTGTTAACTCTTGTTTAATCTCAGTTAAATTCAGATTCAAAAAATTTTCCAAATCATTTTGCAAATCAAATTGCATTATAGACATTTTCTCATCATTCATTATTTGCTTTATTTCATTTATCGAAAATGCATTTATATTTATATGAGGAATTATCGCTGCTTCTTCCGCCTTCCTACAAACTAACTCATATGAGCAAATCCGTGGTTCTACAATAAGATACTCTAAACAATCTTTTCTATGATATTTTTTTTCTACATTATTTCCTTCCACCCACTTCAAATAACGTTTTCTGAAATTATCATATTGATAAGCTTCTTTTTTATTTTCTTCGCACAATTTTTGGTATTTTTTGTATAATGCCCTTATTTTTCCTCTTTCATATTCAGGAACTCTTGAACGTAAATTTTCAAAATTCGGCTGTTCGTATTGCATTCTACTTTTTCTGTTATTTACACTGTTACTAATATCCTCTCGTTCTGTGTCTGTTATATTTCTTCTCCACTCTCTATATAAATTTCTAAATCTATCATATTTATACAACTGTGTACCTTTTTTATTATTTGTTCTTTGATACAGTTGATACAGTTCCTTTATCGTCACTGTTCCATCTGACTTCATTTGTTCACACAAATTTTTAAAATCTGGCTGCACATATGCTATTTTTTGTTTTTCATTTTGCTTTTTTAATTCATATACTATCTCATCAATATTCTCACTATCTTGGAATGCTCTAACAACTTTCAGGACTTGTGACTTTTTAATACCTAAATATTCTGCCAATGCCTTCTTGTCTCCAACCATATCTCCAACTAAATATTCCATTATCATTCCTTGATAATTTGACTCAGATGCTTTATATTCCATAAGCTATTCTCCTCATATCTACCGTGTTCTGTTGCCAGATCCTATTTATCGTTTCTTAACGCTTTAGGCTGAAACCAGATTTTGGACACATAATGGATGCAGCGTTATTGCCTTCACATAAAATATCAGATTTCTTCTCGTATATCAGTGATAATATATTATACTGACTAAGGTCTCAGAGAACACAGAATCTGGCGTGATTGAGATTCTCTGAGGCCACTTCATTTTGCATGTCAACCACAATATACATGCCATTTCAAGACATGCAAGGAAATCTGTAATTTGCCATTTCTATGTAGCAATAACACTATTCATCCAACACGTAATGTTTTATAATATCATTTTTCTTCTCAGAAGAAGTGATGCTATTCTTGGCCTACATAAACCTGCCGCTATTAACGCTACACCTCCTGCTACTTTACATAATGTTGCGCCCCCTCCAAAAATAATAAAGTCGCTACATTCATCAACAACTTTTTCCCATATTGTTGATTGCCTTCGATTAAAATGTTCACTTGATGTTCGCTGAGACCACATCTCTTCATCCTTCTTAGGTGTTTGATCTTCAACATATGTAAATCTCGGAGGCATTGACTGCTTTCTTTCAAAATATTGGGTTGACTGAGTATCTAATCGCATCGTTTTCGCTTCCATTGTCTTGTCTGTTTCATACAATTTTTCGCTATTCTTCTCTTGATTAAGCGCTACCATCAAATCTGCAAAGTTTTCTTTATATTTAGAAACATTAAAGTCAAATGGATACTCACTTACATGTGATAACTGCCCTATTACCCTTGCAGCACTATCAATTTTCTCCCTAGAAAGGATTTTGCTAGAACTACCATTAATAATATAGAAAGGTAATTGTCCCAAAAAACATGTGTGCACCTTACGATCTATATTATGGATTTCGATATTGTTTGTAAAAACTACAATACTATGTATCGCTAGACCATAAATTCCATGACGTTCAAGCTCTTTTCTTAGCAAGCTTTCTTTTAGCAGCATTGCTTTTTCAATATTGCAATCCCACCTCTGATAATTTCCATTTATAAAATAATTACCGTCTTCATCTATAAAAATATCCTTTGCATTATTTTTCACTTCCACTATAGTCAAACCATTTTTCATAACTACTATTGCATCCAACTCGGTTTTTTGTTTCTCATTCTCGAGTTCGATATTTTTTAAAACTCGTTTATAGGAACTAATTGTATCTATTTTTCTAAAAGCCCTCTCTTCACCTTTTTTCCCAGAAATCTCTGCCTTGATTCGGTTAGACAAATCTGTGCTTTCTTTTTCAAATAAACTTATTTGCTCATTCGCAATATCACCTCGACTATTATTTATTTTTTTCAATTCTTTTATTGCATCATCAATCCTTTTTTCACCTAAAGGACCATATTCCTTATTAAAAACAATACGTACAATATCATCCTGTAGCTTAAGCATTTCAGGAAGCAACTCTTGCTTGGAATATAGTTTTTTTCTAAATGATTCCATTTGGATCAACAGTTCTTCTCTTTCTTTTACATTCATAGTTTTTCTCCTTGTAATATAAACGTATTTATAGATCACTCTCTATAATGTGCCTTAACTATGGACACAGAAATTCGTGTAGTATCCTCTATTTAAGCACCATCATTAGTTGGGACCCTGTTTTTAAACACAGTCCCAACATGAATCTTTTTTCTAAATACAACCTTCCAAATATGATAAACCAGCCACAAAAGTGAATGTCTTTCATAAGTGAAAATTATCCAACAAAAGCCAACTGTTGCCACAACAAAATTCTTATATAATTTTCAAGGTACAATGTTTCCTCTTTTATCAAGCACTTTTCCCTACAAGGGTGTCAAAATTCTCTGTTTTAGCAATGGGTTTTCTTCGCTTTAGGCAGAACATTTTACACCTTCTGATATATAATGACATACTCCTTGCAGTAGCTTTATCACTGAGTAACCACTGGTGTTTCACGCCGATGGCCACTATTCCCATATGACGAATTTTTTTTCAGAAAACTAGCTGTAATAGCTGTATATTTTCTGGTTATTTCAATGCATTACTTATGTTACAGTTCGCAGATTCCTAGTTAAACCAGTTGCCCACGAACTGTAATCTGTTCCTACCTACGACTTACTTTACCGCTTCAATTGAACTCTTAATCTTCCCATCCAGCTTCCCCATCGGTATTCTCATCATCATCGGTACCATGGTCCTCGTAGTCCTCATCATCCTCAAAGTCATTGTGGTCCTCGTAGTCCTCATCATCCTCAAAGTCATTGTAGTCCTCGAAGTCTCCATCATCCTCAAAGTCATTGTAGTCCTCAAAGTCTCCATCATCCTCAAAGTCATTGTAGTCCTCGTCAAAATAATCATTCAACTGTTCGAAAGTACATATATGCTTTGATTCTTCTATCAGATCGCATATGTAATCGTATTGTATTTCTGAACCATCATCAAACTCTATGGTATCTCCTTCTACATATTCAGACAAATTAATTTTATAAGCTTCAGCTGGCTGCTCATCTCGTCCAGCCATAAATGCTATCCTGCCAATGTCTGCATCTTCTGGATCTTCCTCTCTTTCTTCGTAAATCTGATTTATACTTCTTTCATTTTCATTCTTAGCATAAGCTTCGGCAATCTCTTGCATCCTAGATGCAAAAATTGCCTCTCCTTCTTTCAACACTACATATGCACCTTGCATAGCATACCCTCCTTTTAATGTTAGATATTGTCAAGAACTACCCCATTTTTAATATCGAAAGAACTATCATCTTCTCTGAAGTTTAATAAGTTCGACTTCCACGTTATGTCCTTATATCTGACACTTCGCGTAAATCTTGAGCTTTTCATTCGTAAGACTTAAGCACTTAACAATCTCTACAATATTCAGCTTTTCCACCAACAAATCGCTAACTATTGCAAGATTACTTCTCTGTGCGTCAAACCTTTCGTTGATAACTATGGTATTCTGTTGGTAATACCTTCACTGCCGATGAAACCTATATCAAAGTACGCGACATCAAACTTATATCCGGTTTATCATGGATGCTGCCAAGCGTTCCATGATCGGCTATCGTGTATCTGATAACCGTTGGTTTGGTTCCTGTATCATAGCAATGCGTATGGCCTTTCGGCACTTTAAAGAACTCCCAAAGACTCTCTCTTCACTACCAATGGATACAGCACCTATTCTTTCGCTGTTAAACAGCTTTCCCATGAATTCGATGATGCTTTTAAATTTGATGTCACACTGATTCTTGTGCTCATCAACAGCGATGCTATCTCCAAAGAATTCCGTCCTTTCAAACAGATGATTGAAAGACAGAGCGAAAGTCTCTTGACATAAAGTTCTCGGAGTAATTCTATTCAGCAGAAAAGGACCAACTGCACCCTTTTCCTACTTTCCAGCGAGGATTGGTATTGGCAACGCTCGAAAAACGTAGCAAGGGACAAGTTCCTTACAGGTTCTCAGAGCAGTGCTTTCCTCTTAGGCCTATACTAACATAGCCACAAGGAAATGTCAATAACTTCGTCATGTTTTTTTGATAATTTTTTTATCATATTCATGCCTTTTATTTGATATTATTGATAATTACGAATTTTTATAATAAAATTATATTTCAAATTATTAGAGTATCAACGTTCCCACTCTTCTTCCTGCACCTCTTCATTTGTTCGAAGGAATGAATCTCTTAATCGAGAAATTGATACAGCCTTTATATTCTGTACAACTTGTGATTTTATTTTCAACTTTTGTTCTGCTTTTTTGCCGGGGACAGGCACTGGATGTCTCGGCCTGACAAGATCAATGTCCAAAAAGGGCTGTTCGCCAGATAACTCGGCATGTGAAGGATTTTTTG
>OGZQ01000902.1_pt1 | contig 16016 bp, 16 predicted proteins | sample 1576841 | NCBI WGS metagenome assembly OGZQ01 (sample SAMEA3541527, study PRJEB24748) | human gut metagenome | biome: human gut; feature: human-associated habitat; material: faeces | place: China | collected 2012
CCATGCCGAGCGGCTCATTCCGGCAGGCAACACACAAAGAATCAATAGCATTCCGAATAAAACAATATAATAAGATATGGTTTTCTTATCCTCCTTCCGCTTTAACCATTCATACAGACAGATAGGGAATATCATGGCAAGGTAGCCTGAATAAGGACCGGGATTATAGAATGAACCGGTCAAGGCATAGAGGGAATGGTTGGAATAGGTGAAACCATATACCTGACGGATGCCCCACACGGCTTCAACGACTCCGTATAGAATAAATACCCATGATACGACAGCCGGCAGACATTCCTTAATCCGTGCCGGAAAAAGAAATATCAACAGGGTAAAAGCTGCCAATGAAAAAATACCACAAGCATACATCCACCGCCAGTCATCTTCCAGTATATCGGCAGGCAGTGAAGACGTACCACAACACACCACACTGAGGCACAACGCAACCGGTATGCCTGCAACCAATGCCATTCCATATTTCAGCCATTTATATCCCATTTCTACCACCAAACTTGTTTCCTATCTTTGTATGTAAAAATCCGCTCTTCTTTTCCTTGAGTATGATTTTTTAACCACAATAAAGCGCCTTTAGGTACATCATCATAATGAAGTTTATTGTCGACTGCAAATTTTCGCCCTAAACTAATCCATTTCATATTCCAATAGAACAATTCATATTCATTATCGACACATATTTCATTACTATCATATATTATTGCATTATTACTTCCATAATATGGGTATTTACGGTAAAGTATAATACTTTCTTTTTCTGTACTAGCACACAGCTCTTTTATGGTTCCATCTTCTAAAAGAATTACAGGAAACCCTATAGGTTTATTATTCAATCGCCCTTTTTGGCTGATAAATGCTAAGAAAACGATCCCCTTTCCTTCGTTTAAATAAGTTCTTATTTGATTATCTCCCCATAAAATTCCTCTCCCGACTGATTCAAACAAAACACCTCCATTCATCACCTTTGATAAAGCAACAGGAACCCAGTCATAATTATTAAAAGTACAAAGACTGATTAATTGTTTATCTTTCTGTGAAGGCACTCTAAAGGTTAAATCAGAAAGAGGCATAGCATATTCGGATGTAACGTCACATAGTGGAATATCATATTTTTTCCTATAAATCTTAGAAATCTTGTATACAACTTCATTTTTTCCTTCAGGACCATATCCCACTTCTATAAAATCACCAGTAGCATCTTTCACCACATTCCAACAATGCGAAGAACTCCTATTAGCCCATGCCGGAACATAATCAATAGAAGCAGGGATTCCAATGGCACGTAAAGACAAAGCTAAAAATGCCGCCATATCATCACAAGTACCCCAACGGGTCTGTAGCATTTCAGCATAAGACTGTTTATAAGGATATTTAGTCATTCCTATATTATAACGCATTCCACCTAATTTTATGATACGAAGGGCCAATTCTCGTGGAGACATTAAAGAATCCAATAAATGACCAAACTTTTGAAAACCTTCCTCACGCCAATCCGATAATGGCTCATGGTCTATACGATAAGGCAAAATATAATGACAGAATTCATCAAATGAACAGTAATCTTTTATTTTTCCATTCTCCCATATCTTAAAGGAATATTCAATATTTTTTATTAAATAATCTCCCGTTATAACTTTTATATCTTCAATCTTACTAAAGCCTGCCAACTGTCGTTTAGAAATAGAATCAAATCCATGCCAAATCTTAGAATATCGTACATCCCAACTTATAGGATCATTTTGTGGGATAATCTTCAAAAAGTTCTTATATCTATCCAACGAATCATAAGGGAGTATTGAATATTTACCAGGCATATTTTCAATCAAAAAACAGGCAGCACGGTATTTCAAGCTATCATGTTTAAAATGCTTCAACACTTTTTCCAACTCCGCTTTATTATGTTTAGCCTGCTGCAAAGCAATATCCAAATGACTTACTCCATTCGTACAAGCAGAAAGAAGAATTACAAAAACAAAATATACACCACAAACTCTCATACTACTTTATCTTTTTAAATATCCTGTCCATACGTATTTCATCCGTCACTCTATTCTTAGACTTCCATATCAATGTCGCCTTTCCTACAATATATTCCTCCGGCAAAGGCCCCCAATAGCGCGAGTCCTGAGAATTATAACAATTATCACCACCCATGAAATAATAATTGTGCATAAAAACATAATGCTCCACTTCCCGCCCATTTAAATAAAAATGCCCGTTACTTGCTATTAATTTATCTTGTTGCTCCCATTCTATAAGGTTGCGATAAAGCAAATAATGTTTATCATCCATCACAATAGTATCCCCACGGGAAGGAAGATAAAAAGGACCAAAATCTTTAATACTCCATTTTAAGATGGTATCACCGGGATAAGCAAAAAAACAATTTTCCTGTATCATTTTCTCCACATTCCTCGGTTTCTCCAAAAAATGCGCCAAACTGTTTTGTGAAACTATATTTCCTAATTCCTTATCATAACCTCTGACCCTATATCGGGCGTCCCTTATTTCAACAGTATCACCCGGCAATGCGATACACCTCTTTACATAATAAAGCATCAGGTTAAACCCTATACTGTCCCATCGTTCCGGATAAGGGAAATTAAAGACCAATACCTCATTGCGCCGAAATTCACTGAATCCCTTCAAACGATCTATGTGTAGCGGCTTATGTTGCCGGGCATCACCAAGGCTGAATATACGTGGTCCTTTCAACATTTTATTGACAAGCACATAGTCACCCGGTATCAGAACCGGCTCCATGGAGTCAGAAGGTATGGCAAATGAGGCAAAAACAAATATCTGTAATAACAACCAAATAATCATCATTAACAAACTCCCTCCGGCCACACAAACCAGCAAGTTATATAAAACGCCTATGTATTTCTTTAGATACCTCATTTTAAATCTTAAAAGGTTGGAAATTTCTGCCGCCCGTTCTGCATAAAGAAAATATGTTCTTCACGCCCACGGGTCAGATCGCGTAACCAGAACAATGCATTGTCAGGCACAATCCAGTCCAAACAGGTAGTATCAGCCCGCTGTTTTCCCAAACTCTTCCATCCTTCAGTACCGGCATGACAGAACAACTCATAAGTATCACCCGGAGAAATAAAATTGTCGTCATTCCGGGGCATATACTCCAGGCAATCTATAACTGCGGCACAACCCAAATCAACAACAACCTCCCCTCCTTTGTCTAAAGACAGATAATAAGAAAGAGGATCACCATCCGCCACGTGCTTTGCCAGCACATGCATATTTCCTTTTTCCGTAGGACTCCCCCAAACCGCTATCGGAGAAACAGCCTTGCCATTGGCATAAAATGTCATTTCCGCCAGTTCCGCGCATTTATCATTGTCAGCCTTATATCTTATGTAACGGCACTTAACCGGCTTATTCAGAAAGATTCTATTCCTTGCTATCACGGGAGTATCCGCTATCTCATATAATGTCTTTCCATCTTCAAAATTTTTCGTCATACTTCCCTCAAAAGTACCTCCCACCACATGGCCCATAAAGCTGCGCAACCAACCATATACCGGATATTTTCTATACAAACGAACCTTTACTGTTTTCTCCCAATCCGGAAGAAACGTATTTATTTCTCCACCTGCAAACCAAAAGGGGAAGCCGGAAGGATAATAATTGCCTTTGGTATATTTCATGGGAAGATATACCAGTTCCGATTCTAGATTAGGTATTTCCATCTTGCCGCTTGCCGAGCGTGCACAGGCACAACTCCACCAATGCGCTTCGTGGAAATGGGCCAGATAACAAACCTCACCATCAGGAATACCGGTAAGTATGCGTAACGTATCCGGATAATATGCATAACTGACATCTTTCATATAAGGGTGATAGAATAAAAGCGGCACTGATTTCCAATCATCTCCCAGATGTGCCGCCTTTTCTTCTTGAAAACCATACATGGACCTGTAAACCTTGCCACGTTTATACCCTCCCGTATCCCTACTCCCCCTCACAGCCTCCGAAGCTATATACCAAATAGGTACATCGCTCTCTGTCGTGTCACGAACAACATTCCATACATGTCCCCCTCTGGCATCCGTATCTTCCATACAAGGAATGCCGACAGCCCGAAATGCATAAGTCACTATATCCGCCGCATCCACGCAACTACCATATCGATGGCTGAATAAATATCTGGGACCGATATGAGGCAGTTCAAAGTCTTCACAATAAATAAAGACAGGTTCTTGTAGATGCTTGCTTACCAAATTCGCGGCCTCCACCACATCACTGCCTTTATATATGGAATCTAATAAATATCCATATTTCTTTTCATAAAGTTCACGCCATTCTTCCAGCGGTTCATCCCCTATACGATAAGGCAACAAGTATTCACAAAAATCTTCAAATGAAAGAGAACGGTTCCATGGACGTTTCTGCCAATTATCAAAAGCACGGTCTATATTGTCTATCAAGTATTCGGCTGTGATAATATGGGCATCATATATTTTAAGAAGATTACGATAGGTATAATGCCCCCAACGTCTGGCATAAGTCTGGTCTATTTGTCCGAAAGGACTATAATAAGTACGTACACGCTTCACACTATCCATTTCACCTCCCTGTTGGTAGGAATAGCAATGAGGCATATTCCGTATCAAAAATTTAGCCGCTTCCAATTTTAAAGAATCGTGTTCATAATGCTTCAGTACTTTTTCCAGTTCCAACCGATTAAAAGTTGCAAAGCTCAAAGCATTTTCTAATTGTTCCTTATGCAAAGATGAACAAGAAAAAAAAATACATATAACGCAATAAAAAAGCATAAACTTCAATATACACATATAGCCACTGATTAAAAAATACATCATCTATTACTATACGATTCGATTATAAATGAACATTATTTATTCAACATTCTTCAAATTATATTTTCTCACTACGAAGTCTTCTCCATCCAATGTCGTTCCATATAGGATATTTTTTGTCCCATCTACTCCAAAATTACAAATAGGCTGATCCAATCTATAGGCCTCGATGATGTTTCCATTCCAATCAAAAACCACCAGTTCATCAGCAAAATAATTCGGCATACCTTTATAGAAAGGCTGCTCATTTTCTTCTTTTCTTGTATAAGGTAAAACAAGGCAATAGATCCGATCATTTGTCATTTTTGCAACAATTCCACCCAAACAATCATCTTTTATTTTTCGGTCACCATTTACTACTTCATATTGGGGAAGAATGGAGTATAAAGAGATTTGTCTGCTAATTTGTCTGTTCTCTATTTCCACAATTTTCACATATCGTCCTAAACGACAAACATATAACAGCTTATTTTGACTGGGATGTTTTAAAAGTTGTGCATCACAATAAATCATGTGCTCCGCAGTCTTAAAATCTGAGGGGAGGACAAATCCGGGAAAAGGGAAATCTAAATCCGATATTTCTCCAGTTTGCAAATTGACATAAGATAATATATTGACACTGCTTAACTTTGAGCCTGAAACGACACAAATACTATCATTCATTATAGCAATAGAAGGATAAAACAGACATCCTTGAGAATCCGGAAATGGAATAATATTCCATTTCTCTTTATGATAGATGTCAGCCATCTTTATGCTATATATTTCTTTTATTATCCCGGCATAGTTTGAAACATAGAAAACCGAGTCATCTTCATTTCCCCACAAGTCAGGATGAACAACCTCAAAAGGTCCTTCCCCTTTGGTTAAGAACCCGCCTTCTTTTATTAGGCTGTCGTCTTCTATACGATAAACCCCATACAATAAGTCATTAGATAGTTCCTGAATAAATAAATGGCCATCTTTTACAAAATCAATTTTCATACCCCATAACGTAGAATCACTTTTCAGGTTTTCTCCACTAACATGAGTATATACCAGTTGATCTGTCTGTTTTTCTGTTTTGTCTATTCCTTTTTTATTAGCTGTGCAAGATATGCTCAATGCGAGTAATAATAAATAATATATATAGTTCTTCATACTTTTCCGTATTTTTCGATTTATCGGTTACAAAAATAATTCGTAACCGATAAACGTTATGTTTTCTAAAAATAATGATCTTCATAAATAGTCATTACCGGTCTCCAAGGCATTGAAGAATCGACCACTCCACAACGTGAAGCCATCCGATATCGACAACCACTGCTACCAGAACCTTCAGACTGGGCTAATGCTTCCACATTAGCCAAAGCCAAATCAGACATAACATCCGATTTCTGAGCGTTATACACATTCATTCCTGCTATCAAAGCAAACGCAGCAACTATAGTTACTTTCAAAATTTTTCCTTTCATCGTCTTTTATTTTTTTGATGAATTGTTACTTTCATTGTAATCTCTTTATAGAAACAAGTTCCACCTCAGGAAAAGCAAACCTACCGCTTGCCCATTCCAATCTTTTACATTACTTTTGCATTGGACTTAACCTCCTTTCTTTTAGGAGAGAGCCGCAGGGTGGAAAGAATCTGATTCCGGCAAAGAAAAAGGATTTCTTTCCATCCGCTTTTTACTCTCATTAGCTTATACTTCATCTTTATTCAGCATTTCCCGTTATCTTCAAACGAAGTGGGGAATTGTCTGCATTGCAATAAATGGTGACCGTCTTGCTGAAATGTTCAGCCTTTTCGGCTTCATAAATCACTGTCAGCACCGCTTTTTCTCCCGGACGGATACCTTCCTTACTATAGTTTACCCTAGTACAGCCACAAGAAGTGATAACATCGTATATCACCAGCACATGCTGCCCCGTATTGGTCAACGTGAACTTGCGTTCCTGCTTCTCCAACTGAGGAAATGAACCGAAGGCTATGCTTTCTACAGTTAAGCTAACTTTCGTCATCGGTGTTTCCACTTTTATAACTTTATCACCTGTCAATACTTTCAGATAAAGCAATATTCAATTCTTTGTTTGATTATTTTTTCAAGTACAACGTGTTATCGAAATACCTGCTCACCATCTACATACTCAAAGACTCTCTCAGCATCTCCACGAGTATGATTCTTCAAATACAACAACGAACCCTTTGGGAACATTATATTGCAAGACATCCGAACCGGCTGTTTGCCCTCCCAAAGACTCCCATTTTCCCACATTCCAATAAAACAGTTCATAATTATTTCCTTTCCGGATAAAATTATCCCGATTTCTAGGAGCATATACTATTTTACGTATCACATGAGAATTTTTTAAATCCAAACCAGTCCAGCCCCCATCAGCATATTTATAATCAAAAGATGTATAGGGGTCACCATCAAAAACATTTGTATATTCATGGGAACCGTCACCATCCCAACAACCGGGTGTTCCTATTATTTTACCGGTTAATGCCACCGAATCCTCCTTATTATCATACAAAGCCAATTCGGCAATATTCGAATAACTTCCTGCCGGCCCCTTATAACGAATATATCGATAAGGCTTTATTTTCTCCGGATATACTGTAGTCCACAATCTTTGAGGAGCTTTCTCCATAAAATAGATAGTATCAGCATTCACAAAATCTACCCGGTTACTACCTTCTATAACGCCACCCTTCATACGATATACCAAATCATACCCTTCAGAAATATAAAACTTGCTATACAAGTTTACATTTAACCTTTCCTTTTCCGCATGATAAAATTTCAGTTTACCGGTATTTTTCTCTATTAAAAACGGGTCAGATTGTATTTGCAAGGTATTTCCATTCCATGTAGCTACCGTACAGACCACATCACTCCCTACATTTCTAAAACATACCTCATTGCCTTGCATCAATGCAAAGTCCACAGGCACCCACTGATTGCGATTAGACAAGCACAAATAAAGCAATTCACTCCTATCTATTCTGTTATACATATCATCAGCAGATATCGTTATTTGATAATTGGCACTATCATTGTAAACAGACGTGACATCTTGCAGACAGGCATTTCTAAAAGTAGGATATATCCGGGAAATATCCCCAGATTCTTCCATCCATTCTTTATTTACCCCGAAAGTGACACGATGTGCCTTAGCCATCATAATCCTTGATTTCGTAGCCTCAGTCCATATAACAGGCTCAGTCACATAAGTCTTTCTATCTTTATCCAATACAAACGCCCAGAAATGAGACGCATTGTTATCTCCTCTCATTATTGTCTTGTCTGTACCACAAGGAATGCCAACAGAGCGAAGTATATAGATTACCCCATCTGTAAATTCCCTGCAAGAACCGGCTTTTAATTCAGTTGTGGCAGGTCCCAGATGTGGCCCTTCAGGAAAAGACATTGTCCAATTATAGGGTCTCTTTTGCCATTCATCTATTAAAAATTGAGCTACAAACAACGGGTCTTCGGCTTCTGGGAGATAGCGTATACTGTCAAGCAACGGATTATATCTATTGTATAATTGCTCTCGCCATTCAGTAAGAGGTTCATCTCCTATCTTATACGGCAATATAAACTCGCAAAAGTCATCAAAACAAACATTCTTTCCCCACGGCTGTTCCTGCCAGACTTTGAATGCCCATTCTATATTATGAACAAGCAGTGCCGAATCTATATTTTGTATATCATACTTATGGGATAGTAAACGAAGAGAAAATGCTCCATCAGCCTTTTTTAGCGAATCGACTATTTGCTGAGGTTTATGTTTTCCATCGGAATAAACTTCAAAATACTTCAAATATTTTTCCAGTTCCTTTCCTTCATAATAATCATGATAAGGCATATTTTCAATCAAGAAACATGCAGCACGGTATTTCAAGCTATCATTTTCAAAATGCGTTAACACCTTCTCCAATTCTTCTTTATTATCTTTTGCCTGTTGCAAAGCAATATCCAATTGCTTTGTTTCATTAGTACAAGCCAATAAGGCAAACAAAAAAGGAATACAAAACCTGTTTATTGCTTTTCCCATACTATTTTTATTAAAAATACCGGATATAGACAAAGCACATAGTTGACCTTTCCGGCATAGACTAGATTTATCGCCCCACCTGCATATCTAGAGAAAAGATAGAATCAGCATCTTCTATCCGCATGTTTTTTTCTATTCTTGCAAAAGACTCGGCTGCTTTTACATGTCCCCGTTCCGCCGCTTCCTTATACCATAACATAGCCTTTACGGAATCTCTAGCGACACCCTTGCCCCAAAAATACATTCTGCCCAAATTATATTGTGCGGGGGCATTCCCCTGCAAAGCCGACTTCTCAAGCCATGACGCACAAACTGACAAATCCTTTTCCACCCCTCTGCCCAAGCTATAAGCCACGCCTATATTGTATTGCGCTACAGGATTATCGACAGCCGCCGACTTCCCGAACCAATACAAGGCGGTTTCCACATCAGGAAGGACACCCAGACCGTTGAAAAACATATAACCCAAATTATTCATCGCATCAGAATCACCATGAGAGGCTGAACGGCGATACCACTGAATGGCTTTCCTGTAATCAAGCTGCACCCCAAGACCCAAACGATAAAGGGTACCAAGCCCCAATTGAGCCTGAGGATTTCCTTGTTGGGCTGCATACTGAAAATGTTTTTTAGCTTTAGACAGGTTTTCGGAAACGCCATGACCATAGGCATACATGAAAGCCAGATTATTACAGGCATTCATATTACCAGCCTCTCCTGATTTTTCAAATAGCGCAAACGCTTTTTCATAATCCACCCTTCCACCAAGGCCACGGTAGTACATGTCACCCAACAGATATTGGGCATATGAAGCCGAATCTATACCTGCCAATGGTATGAACCTATTCCGTGCCTCATCATAGTCATGCTCTCTATAAGCATTCATGCCCTGCCGATATCTGTCTGAAATATTCCCCAAACTCCACATATAAATCTGGTCATGCAATGCACATATACCGATAACAGCTATCAAAATCAAGCATATACCAATACCCGAACAATATGATCTCCATTTATCCATAATAAATGCGACTTAATAAGAATATTCCACTATATGATATTCAGGATCGCTACTTATGCCATATATTTTGCGTTTTTCAGGATTCACCGCAATACGAGAAACGCCATCGTTCAAGATATAATGCCGCAATGGAACCCCTTCCCAACTGAACACCAAAATATCCTTGGCAAGCAAATTGTATCCAGGTTTGTTTACAAATTTTCCATTATAAAGCACCCATAATTCATCTCCTACACCAACCGGACTGTAAAAGGCATCACGATAGTAGTCAGGATTAGGACGACTGCCTATCTGAACACCATCATTAAACTCCGTAAAACGTGTAAAGAAATGTTCCGGACCATAAAGTCGTTTTACCAGCTTTCCGCTGTCACTATAAATATCTATCAAATCAGTAAAAAAATGACAGACAGCAAAACGATCATTCCCATTACTAGCGGGAATAGCACGATAGGCATCCACCCGTTCCAAATCTGTATAGGCTTCCGGACCCTCGGGGTAGTTTCCTACCGCTCCTATCTTCTGCCCGGCAGCATTGAACATGTAACAAGGAGCGTCCGGACGATGAGAGACGCCGACCAGTTTATCTTTCAGCAGAACAAGCTCACTAAAGAAATCAGCCTCACTCAATTTATATCGCCGGGACGGAACTAAAGACGGAGCAGAAACGAACTCACCGACTCCATACGTACAAACTGCTGAAGTCACCATATCATATAGTCTCACTGAATCTTGCCCCAAAATGAAACTAGGGGAAATCATCTCATTGGGTCCCTCCCCCATCGTCATTTGTTCACCTATCTTCTTCTTGGTATTCAAGTTAAAGAGATGGAGAAGTTTCTCCGTCTTCCTGTTAATTGTTATCAACAATGTATCCATTACAACCAATTGATTAGGTTGCATCACAGGTTCATCAAATGCTATTTCACAGCCAGTCAGTTCCTGACTTTCGAAGTCCCCCCACTCTATACAAGTCTCATCTTGATAGACCGATTCCACCTTATTACCACACGCCACAAAGAATATGACGCCCAGAATAACAACAAAATTTCTTATACATTTTTTCATACATAGATTATTTATAACATACTAAATTCACAAGCAACCGGTCATTACATAGAATGTTTCCAATCAAATAAAAGGAAAATATCCATATAACGAACCGGTTAAAAAAATAATTATGGCCAACGATCATCAACTGTTATTGAAATACCATTAGTGTATTTTATTACACATTTATATCCTGAATTGGAACAATATCTATCACCATCAGATTCCCAGCTAGCTTATTGCAAATGTAATATTTTCAAACGAATTAAATCTTCGAATGAATCGTCTACTCGCAACCAAGTATAATTATTCATATAAAATAATGAATTATTCTCAATTTCACCTTCAGCCATCAAATCATTCTTCATTTTTTTCGATATCGTTACCTTTCCTGTTCTTGTATCAAGCAACACCCATGTTATATTTTTCTTCCTTATATCATTCTTGTCAAATGTATGGAAAGAACATAAGATAAAATTATCAGAATAAGCAAAATTATGAAGAATGGCATACCCATCCAACTCCTGAGGAGTAATGTTCCTTATCCCTTTTTTAAACAACGGAATACGTTGTTTCACACCCAAGCTATATAGTGTTTGAATACTATCTGAAGTGACAACAGATATTTCATTCCAATTCCTGTCGTAATAATAAACACAGGTGTCATTCATATTATAAAGCATAGGAAAATAATGGAACATACATTCCTTCGTTACATGAGAACTTACCTGCTTCTTCAATTGATTTAAAGAATCGGAAGACCAAATGCCATAAAATTGTTCTTCTGCATAAATGGGATAAAAGTAAGTCATACTATTTTTATCCAGCTTTGCCATGTCAATGAAAAACATATCAGTAGGATAAGAAGAGGCATACTTTCCTGAAAAATCATACATTTTGACTTTCATATCACTCTGATCAAAAATACATATCTTTTTATGATAAGTGTCCAAGCAGAATGAACTAATACGTTTTATTTCTTCTGGTCCTTCGCCAAAGGGATTTACCCTTTTCAGTAAATTGCCGCTTTCTTTGTCAAATACAAGAATACCCTCACGGCCGCTATCTTTCACAAAGATTGTACTTTCATCAAAATACAAACGTTCGACACCGGTAATCGGTAGACCGTCTGTTATGTGCAAGTCCAGATTCTCTACCGATTTTACAAACATGGAATATGCGATACATGAATCCGTTTTACTTAAATCAATATCTATCGTATTCTGTTTATCAGTATTTTCGCATGACACCAACAACAAAAAGTAATAGAATATATAACTATACTTTTTCATCTTTTTACTACAAAGTCCAAGGTATTGTATCTTCATATCATTTTTCGTATCAGCAAGGAGAAAAAGAACCAGAACATTCATCATTCCATTTTCCTGGCGAACAACAACCCTTATCCCAATTAGAATAATAACCTTTCCAAGGAAGTCCTCCCCCTTCGCTACCACTAGCCAACGCTTCCACATTAGCCAAAGCCAAATCAGACATTACATCCGATTGCTGAGCGTTATACACATTAAATCCTGCAATCAAAGCAAATGCAGCAACCAAAGTTACTTTCAATATTTTCTTTTTCATCTTGTTTCTAGTTTTAAAGATGATTGTTACTTATGTTTTCATCTTTTATCGGAAAGAACTCCACCGCAGAAAAAGCGAGACTACTGCTTGCTTATTCTGATTTTTACATTACTTTTGCATCGGACTTAACCTCCTTTCTTTTAGGAGAGGGCCACAGGGTGGAAAGAATCTGATTCCGGCAAAGAAAAAGGATTTCTTTCCATCCGCTTTTTACTCTCATTAGCTTATACTTCATCTTTATTCAGCATTTCCCGTTATCTTCAAACGAAGTGGGGAATTGTCTGCATTGCAATAAATGGTGACCGTCTTGCTGAAATGTTCAGCCTTTTCGGCTTCATAAATCACTGTCAGCACCGCTTTTTCTCCCGGACGGATACCTTCCTTACTATAGTTTACCCTAGTACAGCCACAAGAAGTGATAACATCGTATATCACCAGCACATGCTGCCCCGTATTGGTCAACGTGAACTTGCGTTCCTGCTTCTCCAACTGAGGAAATGAACCGAAGGCTATACTTTCCACATCCTGAATGACTTTCGTGATCGGCGTTTCCGCTTTTACAACTTCACCACCTGTCAATACCTTCAGATAAAGTTCCTTCACCTTCGGATTATGAACTGGATTGCCTATAGCCACCACCTTATTATCTTTATCCAATAGAAATGTTTGGAAAGTCATTTCTCCCGGAAAATGGTTCAATCGGTTAAAATCATCCATTTCATCGAAACAAACAGGATAGGTGAATACATCACGACAGGTAATATAACGCAGTTCTTTCATATCTTTCGGATGAAAATAGAATGCAAAGGGAACAGGACGGTTCAGAGTTGAATCCACTTCCTGCATAAACTGCTTCCAGCGAGGCAATTGTAACTTGCAACTGGTACATCCTACTGAATCGATATATGTCACTACCTTATAGTCTGCATCGACAAAAGAAAAATTCACCGTATCCTTCCCTTGAATAGTAAAGACGGAACGGGCAGGAAAGAGAATTTCTTTCCCTTCCCATTCCTCAACCAAACGAGCGATTTTATCTTTTTCAGATTCTTTGCAGGAGGAAAACAGAGCAAGTACGCATAGTAATAGACAAAGGCATCTCATTGACTAATCCAAGCTAAAAGGTCTAAGAACATATTCCACTTTTTCTCCGGTACTGCAAGTAACATTTCCACTACCTAGGCATGTATCACGTCCAAACTCTCCAGCCGCCAAGGCCTCCACATTATCTAAAAGGAGTTTACTCTCTACCGCCTTTCCAGAGGTCTTTTCCCAAACCACTACCACCATTACTATAACAGTGGTAAACAACATAATTGCTTTTTTCATTTGTTTATCATTTTTATGTGAAAGTAGAGAACATTTATCAACCGTACAAACTTTTCCCCTTAAATTCAGCTTAAGGTGATCTTAAAGTTTTTTTAAGGTTCCCAAAAAGCCCATTTCATCGAAAAAATCATCAAGGTACAATTTAGTTCCAACTATGTGGATCATGCTATTAAGTCACATATTCTCTCCGGATTATGAATCTAATTCTCACAAAAAAATGTACCTTTGCAATGTATCACAAACGGGAGACATGAAAAGGTTAGCAAAATTACTCAAGTTAAGTTTTATTGTAGTGGGATGGATTGTATTCATCCTACTATCTTATGTTGCTTTTAAAGATGAAAAAACAAATGTTCTGATAACAATGAAGGACAGCCTACGTGAAACGATCAACATTGATTATCAGGAACGATTAAACAAAATACTTGTTAGCTATCGTCCTTTAGGCAGAAAGTTAAAAGGTGTTCAAATAGAATGCGGTGATAGCATGGAAACCATTTATTTTGAAGACAGCATCCATGAGTCACTGGCTACCCAATCGGTCAACCAGTATGTGATGACAAAGATTATCCCTGTCAATCCTGACAAATTCAATAAGATCTTCCAAGAAGAATGGGAAAAGAATGGGATTTCTGCTATAAAGACGGGAATCATTTACCGCCACAACAAGGAAAAGGCATTTAGTGACAATGATTCAATCTCCTTTCAGTCGGCCCTTGTCACCCCTGTACAAACAATAGATGCAAAAAGAAGTGCCGGCGTACAGGCATGGGCTATGATTCATTGGACAGAAATAGTAAAACATACTACTCCAAAAGTGTTATGGAGCATCATCGCCTATTTCATCGTCTTGGTATGGGTGTCTTTGTCATTTCTGAAAAAGCCGCTGGAAAAAGATATCCCGGCCAGTCAGAACTGCACACGATTTGAAAAGATGGTTTTAAAGCTGGAAAGTCAGAAATTGTATATCAACGACCAGCCGTGTCCCATAGCACCTGCGGATTTCAATCTGCTGTTACTATTCATCAATGCACCGGAACATTTTCTAACCAAAGAAGACATAAAGAATGTATTTTGGCCGCAAGAGGACAAGCCCGACAATAAAATACATAATCATATTTCCACCCTTAAATCCTCAATAAAGAACTTTCCAGAATATCAGATTATAACAGAACCTAAAAAAGGATACCGTCTGGTTATTTCTTCAAATGGATGAATGAGCTTTTTTCCAACTTTTATTGTTAATGCAAAGATAACGATTTATCTTCGCATTAACAATCCGTTTAAGAAAAAGGGAATAATGAAATATCCCATTGGTATACAGAGCTTTGACAAGATGCGTGAAGATGGTTTTGTCTATGTGGACAGGACAGCTTTGATTTATAAGTTGGTATCTGTGAGTACGACATATTTTCTGAGTCGTCCCCGGCGTTTTGGAAAGAATCTGCTGGTGAGTACCCTGGATACTTATTTCAAGGGAAGGAAAGAATTTTTTGAAGGATTGGCTATTGCAGATCTGGCAAATAAGTTTAACTATACAATAGAGGAAACGAAAGGGTTCCTGACCATGGTGGCTGCCAATTATTTAAAGCCCAAAGATACCGAGATTTCCAATTGGATTGTAGATGCCGTCATTTTGCTTGAAGAAGGGGAGACTACAGCTTTCTGCACTGTATTAACTTCTTTCCTTGCCGATATACCGTATAATTCTCATGGCTCGATAAAGACGGTTGAGGCGACAGAAAAGCATTTTCAATATACTTTCTATCTGATTCTTCGTTTGCTGGGAGTATACTGCCGGTTGCATGTGGAGTATTTTACTATCTGCTCGTCAGCATTGACATCCATACCGAATAGCAGACCGGCAGCCTCATCCACATAAATACCGGCTATAGGACGATCAAGTACAAGGGTTTTCACCACATTGCCTTCATGGGTAAATATACGCAATATCCTGCCCCCCTGCTTATAGGCATCGGCCAACTTCATAATATCTTTAAATTTGCGCCCGTCATAAATGGCATAAATATAGTTATCAGTCACCTGCACATCATAATAGCAGATTCTGCCTGCCGGAAGGCCATACCCTTCAGGACTCACTTTAAATTGGGGTTCACCATCCCCACCCAATTCTC
>OGZQ01000925.1_pt1 | contig 15695 bp, 18 predicted proteins | sample 1576841 | NCBI WGS metagenome assembly OGZQ01 (sample SAMEA3541527, study PRJEB24748) | human gut metagenome | biome: human gut; feature: human-associated habitat; material: faeces | place: China | collected 2012
TCTCCACCCCGTGCTTTGCGGCAATAATAGCCGTGGGCAGGCCAATATAGCCCAACCCCATGAAACATGCTTTCATAAGAAATATGTGTTAATATGATTATGTGTTATTTTCGAGATTCGGTCATTTCAAGATTCAGACCGATAAGAATAAAAAGAAGTATAGTTCTGGTAATATGCAACAAGGCTAGAAAACCGAAAGAAATGTTTGCAAATATTCTCCTCAATTTTCTATTTCATTTCTTGATAGAGAACAAATTTCCTAAGTCATTTATTAACATTGATACACAAATTTGATAAAATTATCACTTCATGTTCTCCTGTATTCTTCATAAAGTACCTATCACTTTTACCTGCACTTTTTTTTATATTTTCATATATATCTTTCAAACAAAACGAATCTAGTTCTTCATTTGAAATAAAACCCACTCCATCAACATTATCAAAAACCTCATGACATACAGGTATATCCGAAGTGATCAACGGCATCCCAAAAGCAACCATTTCACACATCATAACCCCTTGTGCGTCAGTCCGGGTTGGCATCAATGCACATTTAGCAGAATTAAGTATTGCTATCATTTCTTCATGATTCAATCTACAATCCAACCATGTCAGATTATCTGCTTTTTCATAGTATTTAAAAAATTCACCTTTTCCTATTAACAAAAAACTCAAATCAGGATTCCGTTTTGCTAATTCATTTACAATATCCACACAATATTTCGATCCATCCAAATTAGCCCTAATTGTCACAAAATCATATTGCTTTTGAGAAGAAACATCATATTCTCCTTTCTCAAACATACTCCCAACACAATTGTATGTTACAAAGTTACGACCCTCCAAACACTTTATACTTGGGTGCACCCAATAGAGAAACTCCTCCTTCATCCATCTACTCACAAAAACAAATGCTAATTTCTTATAATTTTTCTCTATATATCTACGCCATACAAAAAATTTGCATTCATCATACAAATCCCGAACATTCTCTAACAATTTATTACGTTTTACAAACGGATAAGGCACAGAATAAACCTTATTAACCTTCAACACTTCATGCCCATGAAAGAAAAGGATGATCTTTTTAAAGTAACAATCATATTTTTCAATAAAAAAATAGTGATTTCTAATATTAGGAGCATGACAAATAAGTAAATCATACTTATTTTCATTTATTATTTTATCAAAATTTTTCAAGCAAAAGACATGAATACCATCAATACTATAATCTTCATTTGCTGAAAAATTAAGTACTTCAACCTCCATACCACGTTCTTTATAATAGACATTCCTTGTTCGCACATAAGCCAAAGCCAAACCTCCTTGCAAATTTGGATAGTCAGTCACAACTACTAATACTTTCATATATATTTATAAATTCACTATTAACAAAAATAAAAGAAATTATTTATAGTAGAATAAAATTAATTTACAAAAATCACATCGAATTGTAATTAATAATACGCAAATTACGCTGTTGGAAATTTACAAGATATTTCTATTTCACCATATATAAAGATATCAATTCTTTTATTCTAAATAATATCTTTCATACAGTAACGATGTATGAAAGATATCAAATTGTTTAAATGTCTCCATACACTTTTGTCTCATACGATGAATGGTTTCATCATCAATTTCCAATGATCTTTTCAATGCTATATAATAATCCTCTTCATTACATGTTCTAGATAAAAAACCATTTACCCCATCTGTCACAGCTTCTGGAATACCTCCAACCGGAGTACATACAGGGATGCATCCAACCGACAAAGATTCCAATAAAGACATAGGCATTCCCTCCCAAATCGAAGACAGGCAAAAAATATCACTTGCACTTAAGAGATCAAGCACATCATTTCTCTCTCCTAAATACTTTATCCTATCACTAAAATATCTTTGTAAATCTGTATATATCGTCTCTTTTTGTTTCTCTCCAGCTAATAACAACACGATATCATATCCCTCCTGTTGTAATCGATAGCATACATTACAAAGCATCTGTTGATTTTTTGCTTCTGTTATTCGCCCAGGATGAAATAAGATTTTCGTATTCGATGTAATACGATATTTATCCATAGAAAAAGGCTTGACACTCGGCTTTGAAGTACCATTATAAATCAAATTACTAGGTACTCCATAAAGATCAGTAAAAGATCTTTGAGACTCTTTTGAAATCGTAATAGGTTTAATCCATCCCTTTTTAAAAAAATAACGCTTCAGTTTAAAAAGTTTCCTATCCCAACGCCCATTCTCCATCCTTGCATCAGAATGAACCGTGTAAAAGAATCTAGTCTTATTATGTAATAAACAGATCGCTATCAGATAATAATATAAATAACCATGCATGTTTACTACATCATAATTACCTTTTACTATTACACGATAAACTTTCCATAAATATTTCAAATTTACTCCAGGCGATTTTTTATGAGTGGAACAAGTTAATACACGACTATCTAAACGATGAAAAAAGATATCTTCCTCACGAGGTTCATAAATGGAGCAAAAAGACACCTTATGTCTCTTTACCATCTCATTAGAAAGCCCCACTACAACAGCTTCTATTCCCCCACTTCTCAATGCCATATGTATTTGTAATATATTCATATATTTAATATAACAATTTATCAATTAACATAACAATAGAACTATCATACAAAAAATCAAAATCTAAGACATTCGAATAATGCATTACAAGACGTTTCCACAGCAAATAAAAAGATGCGACAATTAAATACATATATATAAACGACTTATATTTATATAATCCAAAAACTCTAAACCATAACAACGGTAATAAGATTTCAACAAAACCTAGATAACGAATTCCTAAATGCGGAACAACCAGTGTAAAATTAGCAAATGAATACACTACTAATATGAAAGCAAGCAAATATCTGTCCTGTCTCTCTAATATCATATACTTGTGCTTTATAATCCAACAAGTCATCACTAAATAATAAGTATTCAGAATTATATCAAACATTTCAGACAACCAAAACCAACCTGTTCCTTGTCGATTAAACTCCTCTATATGATCCTCGCCCATATAAGACAGAGCGACCCTCTCTAAGGATGTAGGAAGTATATCCATTCCAATCACATCTGAGACAAAAGACATCGACAAATAAGAAAAAGGATAAGACAGAAAAAATATTATCACAAGCAGTTTTTCACTCAATCTAGCGACAAAAGTTAGTGTTACTAAAAACACATAAATCCAGTATGTTACATGAATGAAAGGGGTCAATAGCAATATCAAGAAATACTTATAATTATTGTGAATAAATATTTGCAAGGAACAAAAAATAGCAAGCCATCCTGCTGTCCAAAATCTTAAACCTGTCACCGAAAATATAGGTTGAGGCATTGTAAACATTAGTACTATCATAAATCCCATAAAGCAGGATTTAAAACGCTTATCATCAAGAATAAAAGACAGTGATTTTAAATAAAAAAACGCATAGATCATCGAAGCTATCATCCAAAACACATGTTCATTGGACGAAATCTGATTCACACACCAATATAAAATATGTTCGTATAAATCTCTAAATCCAACTCCATTTATAGAATCCATTATTATTCCTTTCAACTCTACAAAACTCATATTTTTATACGAAAGGAAATTATCCGCAATGCGACTCATATCCAACTCTTCATTCTTACATTCAATACACAAGCCAAAAGCTATACAAATCAAGAAGAAGATTACCCGAGAACTTTTTGACTGAATATTTCTTAACGAATAAATAAAGGCACCAAAAGGCCAAAAGAAAAAAAGCAGATATTTGATTTTTCTATCTCTATCACTATTATTGACAAAAAAGCTCTTGTACATCATTCAAACAATTAAAAATTAACTCAACATACAAAACTTTTTTATCTTTAAATAAGCAAGTACTATTTTACCGGCCATTCTCATTCCCAAGAAGGATGAGAAGCATAAAATCCGTAAAGAGTTCATATTCAAATTTCTAATTTCAACTTTCGCTTCACGATAAACAGAATCGAGGATACCTGCTTGCCCATTGTTAAGAAGTAACAACTCGACATAAAAATTAGTGATCATCCTATCAACCTGTGGCTTAAACAATCGATTGCGTTTTCCGAATTCAAGCAAAGCCCTTGAAGACTTTACCATATCCTCCTCACAAGAATTATGAGTAGCACTAGCCAAATTCTGAAAATAGTTATAATAAATTTCTTTTGTCTGAGCAATGCGGGTAGATAAACTCATCACCCTCATAATAAAAAGCTGATCTTCTGCCAGATGAAGAGCCTCATCAAAACGTAATCGATAGGTTTTGACAATTGAAGATCGAATAAAATTCCCCCCCACACACACGATATAATGGTCTGTCCGGACAAACTCTCTCCATCCCAAGGGAACACATTCATAATTGCGCACACTAATCACGCAACCATCTTGTTCACGGATCATTTTATAAGAATATTGTAAAATATCAAGGTCATCCCTGTCCATAATACAAACGCCATTCTCAAAGCAATCCACATCAATCCAATCATCCGCATCAATAAACGTGAGAATATTACCTCTAACATTCTCCAATCCTAGGTTACGAGCACTCGATACGCCACCATTTTCTTTATGAAAAACACGTATACGAGTGTCTTTACAAGCGTATTCATCGCATATATCACCAGATTTATCTGGACTCCCATCATCAATTAACAGTAGCTCAAAATCCACAAAAGTTTGCGCCAATATACTATCTATACAGCGTACCAAATATTTCTCAACTTTATAAACAGGTACTATTACCGACAATTTAGGGTTATAATTACTTTCTTCTGTTATTACTTTCTTTAATGTAGTCATATATTTTATCTACAATCTCTGATTTACCCGAATTAAATTTCCTAGCGAATATATTATTAGACTTTTTCAAATATTCAAAATCTCCATTATCCCAGATATATGGATTGCCCCGATCCCAATCAATTTCACGCACACACATATTATGTTCCCCTGCTTCTTTGGGAATATATAAACAGTCCTTAAATCCAGAATTATACAGTAATGTTTGAATAAACATCTCATCCGCACAATAGGTATAGCAAAACATTTGCTTTATTATTTCCCGATTACTTAATATATATTCCACAAAGCTCTGTGTAACACTCACCCAATTAGCCCCTTTCTTAAAAATCACATCCTTATTCCTATTAATTCCTACCATTTTTTGAAATTTAACAGAGATTTTATTCAGCCAAACGATAAAACGCCCCCACTTGCGTCTCTCGTAGCGTACAAAGAAATAATAGTAACAGACCCTTTTATAGCATATAAAACAAGATTGCTCATCCATTATTCCAACAAACTCTTTTCCCTTGTTTTGATCAAAAAAATCATGGATATAATCATTCGATTTCAAAGGGAGATCAACCCCCGATAACAAATGATAGTAATCAAACGGCCCCTTTTTATAAGCCTCATTGAACAAGAACATTTCACATTCTATCTGACTATCCTCTCCCCAGCCTACATCCACCTTCTTAAACACATATATATTTGAATATTTTAACTCAATGGGGGGGGTAATTTACATTTTTTTATCATAATGGATAAATATATCATTACGTTCATCATCAAGGAGCAATAACAATTTATTTAAAATATCGTACTCATTATGAGCCATAATTAAAAACGCATGTTTGGACATATTTAAAACAATTTTATATTAACCTTACGAATCAAACCAAAAACTTGACTCTTTTCTTGATCATTCATATTTATAATAAAATTTATCAATACATAAATCGCAGAGAACGCCAATATGCTGACACACAAATCAAACACAGAAATAATAGAAATATAAAATTTCAAACAAAAACAAAACGCAATTACAAACAAGGGAAACAAAGACATCCTCATCACCTGTTTCCAATACATAACAACATCAATTTCAGCTATTTTATAAAAAACAAAGTTAGAAACTAAAACATTCGACACAAAAATTGAGATAGATATTGCACATGCACATCCATAGATTCCAAAATAATTGGCAAATGGAAAAGTCAACATCAAACCTATTAATGAAATCATAATCATTGGAGCAGACCTGTATTTTAATTTATCTTTCGCCTGCAACACTACAATTCCCACATTACTAATCAAATCAAAGAAAAATGGTATCATTATGATTAGAGTAATGTAATAAGTTTGTACATAATCTTCTCCTCCCCAAAGTATAATGAATTCCTTCCCAAAAATGATAAAACCAACAAGTATAAATGACATCACAAAATATTGCAAACGCCCCACCCGAATAAACAAATCAGAGATCTCATTTTCCGTCCCTTCTCGTGCAGCCAACGCAGTAACTTTGGGCAACAGAACACTGTTTAATGCCGTCGAGAAAGAAGTAAACAGAGACTTCAACTGAATGGCCAGCGCATAAATCGCCACTGTTGTCGCACCTCTGTAAATACCCAACACGATCTGTCCTACGCTGCTATAAAAATGAGAAACGATAGAATCCAAAAAAATCCAAAACGAATAAACTGATATTTCCCGCAAGAATCCCCAACGAAAATGTCCGAAACAAACCTTGATCCTAATCCTATAAAAACAATACCAAGCATTCACGCTTAATGTCAGCACATTGAACAAAGTAGTAACAACCACCATTGCAACAGCTTTATACCCTACGCTTAGCAATACTACCATCACTAGGGGATTCAACACTATACGAACTATATTGACCAATTTCTGAAAAACAAAATTCTCATAAGCGGTGATAACGGCTCCCCAAATACTCATCGGAAAAGTAAAAGCCAAATTAAAACACATCAACAGCATCATCACACGGATCTTCTCCAAATCCTCCGCTGTCATAGACATATCAAACAAGTGGTCTACATTGGCATAGATTCCTAATCCTATGGAAAAAGCAACAATCCCAATAAAAGAATAAAGGACAAGAAACATTCCAAACATCTCATATTGTTCCTTAACCTTCCCATCAGCCCTAAATTTAGCGGTATAACGAACAATCGCGTTTGCGAAACCTAAATCCAATATCGTCAGATAAGCGACTACGGATGCTACTAGAGAATACAAGCCATACTCATTTTGCCCCAACATCCGTAACATATATGGAGTATAAAGCAAGCCGACTATATTGTTCAGCCCAATAGAAATATAAGATAAAAAAGCTCCCGCTTTAAGTTGATTTATTGCCATAAAAGGTAGTACACAAAACACTTCCATCCCGCCGACAAACCACAGGACAAAAAACGAGTGTCTTTATTTAAAATGAGTTTAAACTATATTTATCGTGATAAATTACCAAGACAAATCGCTCAGCATAATACAAATAGTAAAGTACGAATTTACAATATTATTGGTAGACGATCAAGCTCTCGAGTTTGGCTAACAATTTACGTGTGGGTTCCAACAAAGGCAATACATCCTCACGCTCAAAATCAAGGTAGCATGCGCCTTCTCTTTACGATAAGCGACAACCGCTGTTATATCTTCCGCACTCAAACTCATAGCAATCGTATCCCCTCGTCTTTTACGTTGTGTACAAAGGGGGAGAAATGGTATCTCATCCAATCTTTCAAGGTGTAAAGCACCGGGCTGACGCACTCGTTTAACGACCAACCTAGTTCCACTAACGGATAAGATACATTGTCATAATCCTCCACCTCGATTTTTAGCTTGTCCAACAAGATCAATATATCCCAATCCGAATCTGGACGTGCCTCGTCCCTAGCCTGCGAGCCATACAAAAAAAGCATGTCCTCCAGCCGGTACAACCTTACGCAAGGTCTCTTTTATTCGATTTAATACGTCCGTTCTCATAAACTCTATGACATTTATTTTTTCACTTGGTACAAAGGTAAGTTTGCAGCTTTCAAGGAGTGAATACATAAACCCTATATTCGATGCGGCAAAATGGCTGCCACTGTGCAACCAGTTACGGCGACCAATGGCTATGTGTCGGAACATTCGTTCGATGGCATTATTGTGCATCTTATGAGTTCCAGTCTGCTTAATGAAGACTATCGCTTTACCCAATTCTCAATAGCCAATCCCTTTATATTCGCAAAATGCTTTACATTATCTGTAACTAGGATCAAGTTGCCGCTACAGGCTGCTGAACCTATGAGCAAATCAAAATCCTCTATGGATACACCCAACGAACGAAGGCGATTCTTTTCTTGAGCGTAGAACTCGATGGAGTCTGTAAAAGGTACAATGTTTATCAACCTAATAAATCGATCTATCAAATCAAGGTTCTCTTTGATACGATTCCATATTTACGACGGAACAGAAAAACACAAATACTCGTATCCAAAAGGTATTTCTTCATATCACAGTTCTATTTCACGATTTGAAGTCCGTGAATTTCGGATATCCTCTATGATCGACTCAGCGGAACGGGAATCTTTCCACTCCCCGGCAAATTGCGAGGCCCAATTATCATCTATGGACTGATCCTTGCTTAACAATGATTTAGAAAGCCGGGATATTAGCTCTAACTTCATATCCGAACTCAAGTTTTTAAGGATACTCCAATAAGTATCCATATTCGGAATATTCATTTCAGGAACGATCGTCGCATTCATAACTCATTTTCTTTATTAGGCAAATATATCCATTTTCTCCTTTATCGCAAACATTTCTCCTCTAAATATCAAAATATGCAGTCTCTCTACCCCTCCCCCAGCACATACTTCACGATCGCCCGCCGGATATTGCGCAAGCTCTTGCCTTGCTTGAAGGGGAGCAGGGGGATGATGGCGTTGATGAATTCCTTGCTCTTGATAAGTTTGGCCGGTTCTACGCAGTCGCAAAAGACCTCGTTGAAAAGGTCGGTCAGCACCGTTTAGCAGAGGGTGGCTACATCCGGGCATTGGGAGATTCGCTTCACGAAGTCGTGACGCACCTCCTCGTCTTGGATATAGGAGGCTAATAAATCACACGGCTCCGGATCCGGCCTCACGTCCTTTTCCGAAACGACCTCCGGCTTTTCTCCCGGGTCCAAGCAAATATATTGAATGGCAAACATGGCGTTGGGCAGCACCTGTATGTTCTCGCCATGGATGTGCAGCACACACGGGCTCGCTTTCTCTTCACTCATATCTTCTTCTTTTTCCTGTCACCGAATTACTTTTATGCGCAAATAACTTACCGATAGGTGCAAATAACTTACCGGACCGTTTTTTCTCACTCTTTTACCTTTCCTTTACCAGCCTAAACTTTAAATCAAACGAGTTAATGAAAGAATGTATCATGTCCTTTTTCAACGCCCCCATCTCCAATCAAGTGCCGAGTGGCGTGACCAGTGTCAAACAGTTGCATACCTATATCACCTCCAACGAGTGGCTGAAAGAACGAACGCTCAGCGTACAGGACGCTTTGAGCGACGAGAAACGGTTCCGCAAACTGAAGCAAAACTTACTGCCATACGTCACACCGGCCGGGGTCTTCTCCTATCGCAAGGAAGACCGCCTGTTATTCCTTTCCGGAGAGTTTGTCATCGATATCGACCATCTCCCCTCGCCGGAGGAAACCCTCCACTGGCGAGACACCTTGTTCGCCGATAATAAACTGAGACCGGACCTAGCTTTCGTCAGCCCAAGCACCACAGGCGTGAAACTGCTCGTCCCCTACCGGCTCTCACCCAAGGCTTCCATAGAGGAATCTTTTGATAAGGCACGGCTATCGGCATGGGAATACCTGAAATGGAAATACGGATTGAATGCGGATGCCTCAAACGCCGATCTCTCACGGGCGTGTTTCCTCTGCCATGATCCCTCCGCTAAGCTGCGGGAGAGTTGATTGTTGACAAATGACAGTAGACAGTTTAAATCATAAATTATAACTTATAAATCAAATGAATCCATTATCAGATTTAGAGCGGCTTGTCGCCGCCATCGAACACCAAGGGGCGAACATCGCTCCCACTTACCAAGAGTATATGCCGATCGCCTTCGCCACCGCCAACGATTGCGAGGAAGCGGGAAGGACGTTCTTTCATCGCATCTGCCGCCTGTCCGAGAAATACGTCTACGAAGAAGCGGACAAGCTATACGACCACGCCCTCAAAGCGGGCAACGGGCGCAACGGATTAGGCTCCGTCTTCCACTGGGCCGAGATTGCCGGCGTAAAAACGGACAAGCAACTGGCCGACACCTTCCGCCAATACCCGAGGGAGAACAAGAATCCTTCAAACCTTCAAGCCCCTCTCACACCCACACACGCACATACGTACGCACGTGAGGACTTGCCACCCGCTTTCCCGGATTATCCGTGGCCCCCGTTCATCAAGCAGATGATCGATTGCGGGAACTCCATCGCCCAGCGTGACATACTCCTGCTGGGAGTATTCACCGTACTCGGGGGCACCTTGAACAAGCGGGTACGGGTGTTATACGGACAAAAATACATGTACCCATGCCTACAAACCTTCATCGTAGCGCCTCCCGCCTCCGGAAAAGGAGCCTTGACATGGGTCAGGCGCCTAGCTGAACCTATTCACGAGGAGATGATGGCCCGCTACAAAGACAGCCTAAAGAATTATCGGGAGGAAAAGAACCGATGGGACTCACTCGGCAAGAAACGCTCCGAGACGCCCGAGCCGGAACAACCGCCCCTCAAGATGTTCCTCATAGCCGGCGATAACTCGGGTACCGGTATCTTAGAGAACCTCATAGAGGCCGACGGCGTGGGGCTGATCTGCGAGACCGAGGCTGATACCGTGAGTACCGCCATCGGAGCGGATCACGGCCATTGGAGCGATACCTTGCGTAAATGCCACGACCATGAGCGACTGGCCTTCAACCGGCGTACTAATCATGAGTACCGGGAATGCGATGAGTCTTATCTCAGCGTATTGCTAAGTGGAACCCCGGCGCAAGTAAAGCCGCTGATCCCCTCGGCGGAGAACGGCCTGTTCTCTCGCCAGTTATTCTATTTCATGCCACCTATCGATGAGTGGATGGACCAATTCGATTCGGAAAGCGAGGATTACGGCCTACGCTTCGCCACATGGGGAACACAATGGAAACAGGTACTGGACCTGATCAACGGATCGGTCCAAACGATCCAGCTAAGGCTATCCGAGAAACAGAAAGAGCTGTTCAACCAACGGTTCGCCCAGTTATTCTCCCACGCCGGTTACGCCTATGGAGGTTCCATGCGAAGCGCCGTGGCCCGTATCGCCATCAATACCTGCCGGATCCTGAGCATAGTAGCCCTGTTGAGAGCCTTGGAGAAATTCCTCCCTCCCCAACAAAAAATTTTCAATTCTCAATTTTCCATTTTCAATTCCCCCGGTCTCTCCCCCGCCCCGGAGATCCCCATCGAGAATATCAAGGATGGTATCGTCCCCAAGCTGGACCTACGGGTCACCGACGAGGATTTCCAAGCCGTACTCACGCTCATAGAGCCTCTTTACCGCCATTCGAGCTATGTGCTGGGCTTCCTGCCTACCTCCGAGGCCGTCCCTGTCCAGATCTCTCCTGAACAGGCTTTATTCAATGCCCTCCCAATGATGTTCTGCCGTCGGCAGGCCGTGGAGGAGGCAGCGAAGAACGGCATACCCGAGAAAACACTCGACTCCTCCCTCAAACGGATGCTGGAGAAGGGAACACTGATCAAGACCGCACGGGGCGAGTACGCTTTCTCCTCGCACGTGTGTGTGCGTGAGAGACGCCCAAAGGAATGAAGGAATGAAGGAAATGCCACTACTGTCATCGCCCGTAAGCACTACCGTCGCAGCCCTACGCCAGTACTGGCGTTGTCTGATGCCAGTACCGGCATCGCCGCTCGCCTATACCGACGGGTGGCGGTGTCTCCTCTCAAGGACGACCCAAGTAACGGAAGATCAGCTCCACTTGGAGGGAGGTGAAGACCCGTTGCCTCGGGCGGTAGCCCGTATCACCAAGCTCCCGGGTCAGCCGATCGTTATACCGCATCCATTCCGCCAGCCGATTCAGGGCCGAGACGGGGCTGATCTCGGGGGCGTAGGCCATGGCCAGCTCCCGCTTGGAATAGGGCCGCACGGGCCACTCGTCGATTTGTGTATATCCTGTTCGCATATCGTTCGCATTTTTAAGATTTATCTTATTGGTATAAAGATACTTAAAACATACGACACGAACAACTATACGGATGTTTATTTTTCAGCATATCTCCTCTTTTATCTCCCTTATTCATCCGCTGTCAGCGGTATTCATTTCAGAGGAAACCGAATGTCGTACATTCGTTATCGAAAACAAATCGATTTCATTTTCAATTTTCAATTATCAATTTTTAATTATCAAATCTATGGCTTTAAATTACAGCGTGTCCCTTCGGACCAACCCTATCAAGAAAGACGAGCCGGCGAAAGCGTACGCCACGGCACAGATCAATGGTGAGCTATCGCTCAAGCAGCTGAGCCGCCGGGTATCCATGCAAACCACCGTCAGCCGGGCGGATGTGGTGGCGGTATTGATCTCCACTGTCGAGAACCTGCTCGATGCCCTCCAAGAGGGGAAACAGGTGGATTTCGGCGAACTGGGTAAATTCCGGCTCCATATCCTCAACGAGGGTGCGGAGAGTCTTGAGAAATTCACATCTACAAACATCACCGGGGTTAGTATCCAGTATATACCGGGCGAGGACTTGAAGAATGTCTTCGCCGGGCTAGAGTTCCAACCTGTGGCTACTCGCAAGGCTCAGCAAGCGGTGCTCCGTGCGGAGAAGGCTGGGGAGACTACCGTGGATATCTCGAAGAAGCCGGCTGCTGGGGGTGGGGATTCGGAGTCGCCTGATGAGATCTAACGTGTCACTTTTGGCTTGACCCAAATCGGTATGTCACTTTTGGCTTGACCCAAAAGTAACCAAAAGGTCAAGGCTGACGCTGACGGGCTACTTCGAGACCTACGCTCGCTGTCGCATCCCAACTCGCTTCGCTCAGACAGGGATGCTCCTCACGCTCGCTACGGTCTCTTCGCTTGACGCCCGTCCGCTGAGGCCGTCCGAAGGAAAGCGAAGCTTTCCTCTTATATCAGCCGGGATATCATTATTCAATTCATTATTCACTATTAATTATTAATTATCATGAAAAAGTCCGTATGGAGTACTATTATCAAAGTGATCATCGCCGTAGCTACCGCCATCGCAGGGGCACTTGGCATCCAATCCTGTATTCTCTAATTTTCAATTTCAATTATCAATTTTCAATTATCATGGGTAAGGCTTATTGTTTCTACCAGAATTACAGGGAGGTTCGCCTCCTTGTAATTCATTGCTCGGCTACACGATATGACAGGGATTTTCCCGTCGAGGCGCTCCGTTCCTCGCACAAGGCACGGGGATTCGCCGATATCGGGTATCATTTCTATATCACACGGGACGGGGAACTGCACCGCTGCCGGCCGGTCAACCAGATCGGGGCGCACGCAGCCGGATGGAACGACAAAAGTATCGGTATATGTTACGAGGGAGGACTCGACGAACAAGGCCGTCCGGCCGATACCCGGACCTACGCCCAGCGCTGTACCTTGATGGATCTGCTACGGCAATTACGAAGGGACTACCCGGAGGCACGTATTCTAGGGCATTACCAGCTTAGCCCCTATATAAAGAAGGCTTGCCCTTGCTTTGACGCAAGGAAGGAGTATGAAACCTTATGAAAGCCATACTATGCCTCCACAAAAAATAGTCGTCATTCATCTATTGGATATAAATTATTCTTTACTAATTCATAGAAGGCTTGAACTAAAACATTACGTTTCGAATTATTTTTATTTAAATAAATAGAAACGTAAAGCAGGTAATCATCGATTTGGGTGGAAGCATCGTATTTTATGATGCTTCCATCATTATAAGCAGAATACCATTTAGAGAACAACAATCTGCGCTTTTTTTCTTTGCCATCTAAATTATCACAAACCATTATCATCGCATGGTCGTTCCTTGAGAAGAATATCCGTAATAACGAGACTATGGTCATCGCTATACGATTATCTATCGGATGAGGTCTATCTGACTCCGGCTCTATATTAAAAGTATAGACATTATCAAATGTCGGATGGTATATTGAAAAATCTATAAAATAAGCATGATAAACAATGCCATGCTTAGTCTTAAATGAATAATTCCAATCACTTTCCTCTACTATATCATAAGGGAGTGGCAAACTTGATTCCACGTTGTCGTGCTATTTCTTTTATATCACCTCCCTTTTGAATACATTCTCGAATAATTCGTTTGTCTTCCAATATCTTTTGAAAGACAGACACTGGTCTCATTTCTTTTTTTTTGTTATCCATAGAGGTTTCGTTTTTTATGTTATTACGCAAAGATAGCTATATTATCTTACAAACAAAGTTTTACCACAAGATATTACAGAAATATCAGAATTTCTTACCGAACGCTATATTCAAGAAGGTCTTCACCAATATCTTGAAATCGAACAGCCAAGAGCGATGTTCCAGATAGAACAGGTCGTAACGCAAGCGGCGGAGCATCTTATCGACCGTGTCCGTATACCCATTGTAGAGCGTGGCGTAAGAGGTCACCCCCGGACGGATCTGGTAGAGGTAACGGTAACGGGGATCACGCTCCATGATCTGGTCGATGTAGAACTTACGCTCGGGACGGGGACCGATAAAGGACATGTCGCCCACGAAGACATTCCATAACTGGGGCAACTCGTCCAAGTGATGTACCCGGAGGAATTTTCCGACACGGGTCATCCGGGGATCTGCCCCACCCTTGTAAAGGGCCGGACCGAACTTCTCCGCATCCAAACGCATACTACGGAACTTATAGATGTTGAACGGGCGACCGAAACGACCGATACGCTCTTGCCTAAAGATCGCCGGGCCTCCATCCTCCCGTTTTACGGCGATATAACAAAGTAAAAACAGCGGGGAGAATACGATCAAGGCCAAAAACGCCAGCGCACAATCCCCTATACGTTTTACATTACGTTGGAACATACCCATCCCATCCGGGATGAATCGCTCCGGTTCCGCTCCCTCACTTTTTCCTAATGGTGTAATTTTCTTTTTTTCAGCACTCATACTCTCTCACTTAATAAAGGCAATCCCTCCACCTCGCCGACGTGCCATTCACGGTAGTCTGCCAAGGAAAATCCGGGGACGGTCAATAGCTTGTAATCCGACTCGTCTCTTCTCAAGATATGTTTGCGGGCGTACGAGCGGAGCGAGCGATCCGTAACGGACACCATCACGATCGGGAACGGGTAGGCGAACAGGCGCAACGGAGTGGTCTCGCTATCCGGGAACGCACGATGCAGCTGGTAGGCCGAACGCTCGAACGCTACCCAGTAGGGACCCGTGCAATACAGGTGTATTGAGTTTTGGTTCGCACGCTCACGATCCATGATCTCTGTCAAATGCTCACGCAACAGGTTCATCAGCCGGATGCCCGAAGGGACGCCGCATCTCTCTCTCTCTTCTCTCATATCTTTTATTTATCGCCGTTCCCGTGCCCGAACCAACGGTCGTAATCACGTAAACGACGTATCAACACAGTCTTGCTCCTCTTGGGCAAGGCCTCCTCCATCCAAGGGTCAACCAGCTCGTGCGCCATGCGCTGGTAGAGGCTGCTGTCCGTACAGCCGTACAGCGTGACCAGCAGCAAGGCACGGGATTGCCCCGCTTTTATCACCGGGAGCATGCTGCGCATCGTGGAG
>OGZQ01000938.1_pt1 | contig 15504 bp, 18 predicted proteins | sample 1576841 | NCBI WGS metagenome assembly OGZQ01 (sample SAMEA3541527, study PRJEB24748) | human gut metagenome | biome: human gut; feature: human-associated habitat; material: faeces | place: China | collected 2012
ATAGACGCAGTCTTGGAATTGCTTAATTCAGGTCCAAGAAAGCGTCCGCACCCCCCTACGAGGATAAAAAAGAAAAAGAAAAAGAGGAAAAATAAACAGTGGATACGATTTTTTTTAACGGATGTATAAGAACACTGGATAACAGTGAAAAAGTGGCAGAGGCTGTGGGAATCGAAAATGGCCGGATCGTTTTTGTGGGAACTGATAAAGAAGCGGAAGCTTTTTCCTGCAAAAAACGGATTGACCTTAAGGGAAGGCTGATGCTGCCCGGTTTTGTGGATACACATATGCATATGCTGCATTATGCATTTGTGGAAAGATCTGTGAAACTGTTTGACTGCACAAGTGTTGAGGAAATGCTTGCTGCAGCAAAAAAAAGACTGGAGGAGAGTAAAGGTCAGAAGCTGACCTGGCTCTACTGCAGAGGCTGGAATGAGGAGCATTTTGATAAGCCGCGCTATCCGCATAAGGATGAGCTGGATGCACTCTCAACGGAAATCCCCATCATTATGGTGCGTGTCTGCGGGCATGTGGCTGTGTGCAACAGCTGTGGTTTGGAGCTTCTGAAAAAAATCCCGGAGTTTCCGGAGATTGAGAAGGAGGTTGATCTGGATACCGGACTTCTGAAGGAGAATGCAGTACAGTTTTATTCTTCCGTATTGGAAGCACCATCCCAGGAAGAAGTGGAAGGCTACATCAGATACAGTGCGAAGAAGCTGAATGAATGTGGATTTACAGGTGTACAGTCCGATGATCTTGCCTCCCTTCCGGGAAAAAACTGGCGTCGGATCATGGCCTCCTACAAGGCACTGGATGCCAGAGGAGAGCTGAGTATTCGCCATTATGAGCAGTGCCTTTTTGAGCGGGCGGAGGATGCGAAGGCTTTTATCGAGGAAGGATATCGTACCGGGCAGAGGGGAGATCACTTTACTGTTGGACCGATGAAGCTGATCCAGGATGGTTCCCTTGGTGCAAGAACAGCGGCCATGAATGAGCCTTACGAGGATTCGCCGGAAAATACCGGGATCGTCACATTCAGTCAGGATGAGCTTGACGATCTGTTTGCTTTTTTTGACCGGCATCAGATGCAGGCGGCGGTACACTGTATAGGCGATCGTGCCATGGATATGGTCATTGAGGCAGCTGCGAAATCTCCTTACCGGAAGGATAACAAAAAGGGCAGACATGGTATCGTGCATTGCCAGATCACCAATCCGCGTATTTTGCAGGGGATGAAAGACCAGGATCTGCTGGCATATATCCAGCCGGTATTTATCGATCTGGATATGAACACAGTGGAACCTGCCATCGGCGCACAACGTATGGATAAGGTGTATGCATGGAAGAGTATGCTGGATATGGGAATCCATACGTCCGGCGGCTCGGATGCTCCTGTGGTAAGCTTTGATGCAATGGAGAATATTTATTTTGCAGTTACCCGCAAAAATATCAGCGGTCAGCCACAGGAAGGCTGGATCCCATCCGAAAAAATATCCGTAGACGAAGCGGTGAAGCTTTTTACAAAAAACGCAGCTTACGCTTCCTATACAGAAGACGAGAACGGAACCATCGAAGTGGGAAAAAATGCGGACTTCGTAGTTCTCGAGAAGAATATCTATGAGATCGACCCGGATGAGATCAAGGCCACGAAAGTGGATATGACAGTTCTTGGCGGTGAGATTGTTTATGAGAGAGAAGTAGAAGAATAGCGGCAGTATAAAAAGAAAAAAGTGAGAGGCAGAGTCTGAGTGGAGCAGGCTCTGCTTTTTTTTGATTTCAGTAAAAATATAGAACAAGATGTATACCATAACGGTGAACAAAATTCGTCGAAGAAAGCAGTAACATTGTTACATGGAAAATATTGATTGAGAAACGAGGGTAAACTGGTTATAATAAAATCAAGAAATTTATAATATTATCAGCAGAAAATGAGGTGATGATGTATGCCAAAGATTATGCAGGATTTAATTAAACAGTATGTGGAAGCGGTCATAAAAAAAGTGCCTGTCCCCGGCAAAAAACATAACGATATGGTAGAATGATTATGGCAAATTTGAAGTTATAAGAAGTGGAAAAGGAGGACAAGTTAATGATAAAAAAAATAGCTATTGTACCCTATGTAACTAATGGGAGAAATTCACAGGTTGGACATGATGGACATTTTAATATTTTTAAAAAAAAGAGAAGTACTGTATTAAAAGAAAATTTACAGTCTGTAATTAAAGCAAAAAATTGGGAAGCGGAAGTAATTGTTGATGTCAATCACGGAGATTTACAATCGCTGAAACGAGAAGGAGTAAACTTGTTTTTAATTCCAGAAGATATTGCTAGGTATATAGACTACAGCAGTGTTAGTAAGGATGAGTGTTTCAAATTAACACATGATGAATATGAAAGCGGAAATATAGATAGAGTAGTGAAATACATAGAAGAAAATTGAAACATAATCTCTTAGAGGAGCTTATCAAATTCCAGTTTATCGGACAGATAAACTTATCCATGAAAGAGATTCAGCCAGCCGGTTCCGGCTGGCTGTTCTGTTACTCCGTATGCTCCAACACCGCTTTTATCATTGCAAATGCAAGTGCCTGTTTGCTGGGAGAAATATCTTTTCAGAGTGCTTCTATCTCCCGGATGGTACTGATTTCGTTTTCTTCCAGTTCGTCTTGTAGAAGATAATCAGGCGAGATTTTCAGAGCCTTGCAAATGTCTATGAATACCGACAGGCTGGGCATTTTTACGCCGCCCTCAATCTGCCGGAGATAAGTAGCGTTGATATTGCACATTTCCGAAAGACGGTCAGCAGTTAAGCCCTAGTCTTTCCTTACTGCGTTGATACGCTTTCCTAATCCGTTCTTTTCCATAGTCCACACCTATCTATTAGATATTAGCTATCAGTTATCATTTTGTACTCTTTAAGACTATAATATGATTGCCGTTTTAAATAGCTTCTGTTAGACTATAAGATATTAGCTTGTAGTTTATCGGAGGGTACGGATATGAAGAATATATGGAGAAAAATGCGGGACTGTTGGCTGGATTTCTGGGAAGATGATGAACTGGACATGGATAAAAAACATTTAAGCCAGCATGACAAGCGTTCCCTGCTTTATGGTGGTTTTATGATAGAGGTTGCTACATTTGGACTTTTCTCAATCGGTATTATAGCCGGGAATATATGGACGAACCATCAAAACCAGAAAGATAAAAACATCCAGTGCCTGTCCCCGGCAAAAATGTATGAAAATTAAGCACGATATATTTCCTCTCTACACACCACTTATATTTTGTGTTAAAATTCATTAGGAAAGTATCAGATTCAGAGCAAACAAAAAGAGCAGTTCCGAGAAAAACCAGAACGGCTCTGAATGTGATTCTTTCCAATTGTACCAAATTGCAAACTTATTTTCTGATAATTTGTATATAACTTGAATTAGAAAAAAACAATTTTACAAAGTAGCAGAAAATTATGATGCGATTACCCTATATGAAAATATATCATAAAAAGAGTGCGTTGGCAAGCCGCTGCGTAGCAGCTTGGTACAATAAATTAACAAATCGGAATTTGGAGGATGTGAATGAGCAGCATGAAGAAAACAAAAGAAGGAATTAATTTGAAAAAACTCCTTAGGCTGAAGAATACAGGCAGTATCTTTGTGATTGCGGGGCTTTTGATGATTTTGGTAATAGCGTCGTACACATATATTCTGCAAAGTTCTTACACTAAGACCGCTCTTGAAACAGAAATCACACGTGACACAGCGAGTGCAGATGCAGTACACAAACTTGTGGATGGAAGAATCTGCAAAGAAGATTTTGATCAAATCAAAGATCAATCTGATGAAAAGAAGCAATTATATAAGGATATTTCTTCATATTTCAATGAAATCAGAACACTGAATTCTACTCGATATATTTACACCGCTAAAAAAAATGAAGAAGGAAAACTAGTTTATGTGGTAGACGGTTTGGATCCGGATGCGGATGATGTAAGACACCCTGGAGATTATATTGAGGAAGAAATGGTTCCGTATATTGATAGGGCTATTTCTGGGGAGAATGTGTACTCTCATAATATCATTGATACAACATGGGGTCCGATTTTTACGGCTTGCTATCCTGTAAGCGCAAATCATGATGGGACAGGAGAAATCATTGGCGCATTTTGCATTGAAATGGATATGCAATCGGCTTATGGAATGGTTGAAAAGACGAATCATATTTCCATCATCTGCGGTTTAGTCGCAGGAGCTGTATTGCTTTTAATTTGTCTATATACCTATTATGTTTACCAGAAAAGCAAGGCAGAAGAGCAAAAACAAAAACAATTATTAATGAACGCCGCTGAGGAAGCAGAGTCTGCCAACAAAGCAAAATCTGCGTTTTTGCTTAGTATTAGCCATGACATCAGAACGCCGATGAATGCCATTATTGGATTTACAAACATTGCGCTTCACCAGAACACGGTTTCAGATATTCATGATAGCTTGGAGAAAGTTCAACAAAGTTCGAATCATCTTCTCTCTTTGTTGAATGACGTTCTGGATTTTACTCGCATTGAAAGTGGAAAAGCTACTATTTTGCCCGAGCCAGTGGACATTACTCAATTGACAGATAATGTCCAGGCGATTATGAATGGACTTCTTTATAACCGAGATCTTAAGTTTGAAGTACATCGAGAAATCCCAAAGAACCCATATGTCCTTGCGGATGTTGTGCGTATCCGAGAAGTTTTGGTGAATCTTCTTGGCAATGCTGTGAAATTCACAAAGGACGGCGGAAAGATTACTTTGGATATAAGCAGTTACCCAGGAGCGGATGAGAAACATATCATAACTCGTTATGTTGTTCGAGATAACGGTATTGGCATGAGCGAAGAGTTCCAGAAAAAATTATTTGATCCGTTTTCACAAGAAGATGATGCTAATGCCAGAACTCAATATAAGGGAACCGGTCTTGGTATGGCCATCACAAAAAAATATGTGGATATGATGGGCGGTTCGATTGATGTTGAGAGCAAAAAAGGTGTAGGTTCTACATTCACAGTGGAGATCCCACTGGAGTTGCCAGAACAGGTTATTCAATCAGAACAAAAACAACATCTGCATAGAGATTTGACGGGTATTCATGTTCTTATGGCTGAGGATAATGATCTAAATGCTGAACTTGCTACGATAATGCTGGAAGATGCTGGTATGACCGTAACACGCGCATCAGACGGAAAAGAAGTTGTGAATTTGTTTAAAAATCATCCACGAGGCACATACGATCTTATTTTGATGGATATTATGATGCCAAACATGGATGGACACCAAGCAGCAAAAGCCATTCGAGCCTTGGGTATAGAGCGGTCCGATGCAGTTACGATTCCAATTATAGCTTTGTCTGCAAATGCTTTTATAGATGATATTCAGGAATCCCTGAATTCAGGCATGAATGACCATATTTCCAAGCCGATTAACATGGAGGAATTAATCGATACTATCACTAAATACATTAAACACGATTAGGAAAACAAAGAAGTTAATTCTGATGAAAAGTTTGCACTGGTCTTGTCGGATGCGAAAGCGCAAGTTTCCTATGATTATGATACGGGTTGCATCACCACATTTCTTATCAGCACCCAGCACCAGGAGGACACGTCTGTTATGGATATTCGCCCGCTGGTGGAAGCTGTCATGGAAACCGCCGGGAAGATCAAGAACGACAATATGTCCGATCAGGATTTCTACAAATTGATACGTGAACAATCGGCGTCAGGACAGAGAAAAAAACTGCTTACCATCTTTTGATAGCTGCCCTTTTCTTTGGACTGCACACCGATTTTTATCGATTGAACAAAATTGCGTCACCCCATCCAGTATTAACACATCCAGTGCCTGTCCCCGGCAAAAAAGTGGGATGATGCCGGTAACGGCATCTGACAAGTGTAGACAGCAAGAAAGCAGGGTTGAATAGTGGTTGAGCTTCGAAACGTTAACTTCAGTCGGCCGATGTCTTAACTGGTGCGGAAGACAATATCATGTAATGCGATATGGCGAGTGTTATGTGGCACTGCGGAGTCAGAGAACCAATCATGTTTTACATTGTGAATACACATAAACTGGGGAGAACCTGCCATTTCTCGAAGAAGAGTATGAAATTGCAACTGAAAACGGAGTATTTCAAATGAATGGTAGGTGGTCGGACAATCCCATAGTACTGTAGAAATCGGGCAATGCCGATGGAGGGAAGGGGATTGCATAGTAAAGGTCTTACTGAGGACACATTATCCGTACTCAGGGACGGAGGAAATAATGGAAACGAAATTAGTAATAATAAAGGAAATGGAAAGAAACGACCATTAGGGATTGCTTCCTATGAAGATAAGATTGTACAAATGGCAGTGAAGAAAATACTGGGAGCTATTTATGAACCGAGATTCCTAAACTGCATGTATGGATTCAGACCGAATAGGGGGTGTCACGAAGCAATAAAGGAAGTATACCAACGGATAAGCCATGGAAAAATCAGCTATATCGTAGATGCCGATATCAAAGGTTTCTTTGACCATATCGACCATGATTGGATGATGAAGTTCCTTGAATGGAATATACAGGATAAGAACTTATTGTGGCTAATACGTAAATACCTTAAAGCAGGAATAATGGAGCAAGGAAAATTCGAGCCAACAGAGGAAGGTTCGGCACAAGGCTCAGTAATGAGTCCGATGCTTGCAAATATATACATGCATCATGTGCTGACGTTGTGGTTTAAGCTGGTGGTGCAAAGGGAAATGCGGGGAGAGTGTTTTCTCGTCAACTTTGCGAATGATTTTGTTGCAGGATTTCAATATAAGTCAGAAGCTGAAAGATACTATAAAGAGTTAAAGGAACGAATGGAAAAGTTTGAGCAAAAGGTTAGAGCATACAAGAACTGGATTTACGATAATCGAAATCGACCAATGCGAGAAATAATTAAAGAGTTGAACGTAAAACTAATTGGACACTATCGGTATTATGGTGTTACATGGAATTTACATAGCACTTTAACCAAATGGTTAATGCGTATAGTTATACTATTATAACAGCGCACAAGGAGAAATGATGAATTATACGATATGTGAAATGGACTCTTTTTCAGTGATTGGGCAGAAAATAGAACTTACAAATAGGCAAAAAGAGAATATAAAAATATGTGTTGAGTTTTGGCGAGAATTTAATAATAACCTGAAAAAAGCATATTTATTACAATCGGGAAATTGGATTAAATATGCTTTTATGGAAAGAAGAGAAGACAGATTATTTTATTACTGTGCAATACCTCGAAAAATAGTAGTTCCAGAGGGATTTGTTTCAAAAGAAATTGCTTCATGCAAATACATGGTTGTTGAGCATATTGGTTCTATGGATAAAATATACGAAACCTACACTAAAATTTATAAAGAAATATTACCTAATACAGAACATACTCCGTTACGGGAGAGTTTTCTGCATTTTGAAAGATATGATGCTCGATTTCATTGGAATAGAGATAATTCAATCATTGAGGTTTGGGTGCCGATTAGGTCATAGTGGATTTTATATAATACTGAGAACTTGAAAGCAACATGAAATTTTAGTTAGTAGGTGTATCGCCATGCCGACACTCACAAGCTTGCGCTTGTTCGTTGTCGCGGCGTTCGCCGTATGCATCTGCGCATGGCTCATTGCTACGCGCAAACTTCAAGTTTACAGAACTGAATCAAAAGAGCTCGAAGGAGCTCTTTTTCCTTTTTATATATCTTTTAAAAGGTATATGATTAAGAAAAATGTCAGGAGGTATCTGAATGAAAGCACATAAATATTGGTCCATCGGTGCATTGATTACAATGCTTGTTATATAATTTTTTAAGTGATATACTAAAAACATGGAAAAGAAACCGTGCGATATTACAGTCTTGCATTGCACACGGTTTTTTAGAAATGTGTGATTAGATAAAACTAACACATATGCGATTTACAGAATAATCTATAAGAGGACTATTTATTGGCGGATTGCAGTTGCATTGTGAGAAAAGCCTAAAGGAGGCCAACTATGAAATTTTATGAAAGTGGAGACAGTAGTAAACCGGTAATATTTTTATTTCCTGGTACCTGTTGTCTGTATAGCAGTTTTTATCATGTACTGGATGGATTACACTCTTATTTTTATACAGTAACAGTTTCTTATGATGGATTTGATCCAAATGAGAAAACAGAATTTTATTCAATGGAAGATGAATGCGAAAAGATTGAGCAGGAAATCAGGAAAAAACATGGTGGGAATATTAAAGCAGCGTATGGGTGTTCTCTTGGTGGAAGTTTTGTATCTCTTTTGATTCAGCGAAAAAGAATTCATATAGAACATGGAATCATTGGGAGCAGCGATATGGATGAAGCAGGTAATCTTGTGGCAAAAATTCAGGCATTCATGGTAGTGCCTTTCATGTATAAAATGGTACATACAGGTGCTCTTCCGAAATTTATGCAGAAAAAGCTGAACAAGACAGACGAGGCTAAAAAAGAATTATATAATGGATTTTTGAATATGTTTGGAATCGGTAAAGGAGGAAGTCCGTGGATTACAAAACAGAGTATTTATAATCAGTTCTATTCGGATCTGGTTACAAAAATCCAACATGGAATTGATGTGCCGGGAACAACAATCCACGTGTTTTACGCAACAAAGATGGGAAAAAAATACGAAAAGAGATATTGTACTTATTTCAAAAATCCGGACATTCGGAGACACAACATGCAGCATGAAGAACTGTTTTGCTGTCATAGTGCAGAGTGGGTGGAAGAAGTAAGAAAGGCAGTGGAAGGCGACAAACAATGAAAGAAAAAGTGAATATGACAGGTGTGCTGGAAACGATGGTATGCATGAAGTCCACCAGTGCGATGCGTAGTGCATCATGACTGGTGGACTTTTTAGTTATCATCAGGAATTTGTTCGGATCAAGCAAAAATATCATGTCCGCCAACAGGCAGAAGCACAAGGCGCTTATTTCAGATATTCCTCAAAGAACGCTTTCAGCTTTCCAAACGGAATGATGTCTATCTGATCGTAAAGGTCGGTGTGGTTTGCGCCGGGGATAATGAGCAATTCCTTATTGTCGCCGGTCAGCTTGCTGTAAGCTGTCTCACTGAAATAGCGAGAGTGCGCCTTTTCCCCGTGTACCAGCAGTACGGCAGAGCGAATCTCGCTGCTGTACTGCAAAATCGGCATATTTAGGAACGATAGCGAGGAGGTCACATTCCAACCGCCGTTGGAGTTCAGGCTACGGGGGTGATAGCCACGTGGCGTTTTGTAGTAGGCGTAATAGTCCTTCACAAACTGCGGAGCATCCTCCGGTAGCGGATCGACAACACCGCCTGCCAATGCATAAGTACCACCCCTGTAATCTTCCGTGCGCTGTGCATTCATGGCTTTTTTCTTCTCAAAGCGTGCCTGCTCAGAATCCTCACTGTCAAAATAGCCGTTGGCGTTCACACGGGTCATGTCGTACATGGTCATAGCAGCGGTCGCTTTGATACGGGTGTCAATGGCTGCGGCATTGATCGCCATGCCGCCCCAACCGCAGATACCGATGATACCGATGTGCTCCGGATCAACATTCTCCTGTACGGAGAGGAAGTCTACCGCTGCGCAGAAATCCTCGGTGTTGATGTCCGGCGAAGCGACATAGCGGGGTGTACCGCCGCTCTCGCCGGTGTAGGACGGGTCGAAGGCAATCGTCAAGAAGCCAAGCTCCGCCATTTTCTGCGCATACAGACCGGAGGACTGCTCCTTTACCGCACCGAACGGACCGCTGACGGCAATGGCGGGCAACTTGCCCTCTGTGCCCTTCGGCGTGTACATATCCGCCGCCAGTGTGATGCCATAGCGGTTGTGAAAGGTTACTTTCTTGTGATCCACCTTGTCACTTTTCGGGAACACCTTATCCCATTCCTGTGTTAAATTCAGTTTTTCCATATTCAGACCTCCTTGCCTGTTGCCTTAAAATATACTGTGTTGTCCACGGCTTCCAACCATTCATTGGAGGTTTCGTCCCCCGGAACCTCTACCGCCAGATGAGAGAACCAGCTGTCCGGCGCAGCACCGTGCCAGTGCTTGACCCCGGTCGGAATGTTTACCACATCGCCGGGGCGCAGCTCCTGTGCCGGTTTGCCCCATTCCTGATAGTAACCTCGACCGGCCACACAAACGAGGATCTGTCCGCCGCCGTTTTTGGCGTGATGAATGTGCCAGTTGTTGCGGCATCCGGGTTCAAAGGTCACATTGTAAATGCCGACCTGCTGCGTAGAAAGAGGTGCGAGATAGCTTTGGCCAATAAAATATTTCGCAAAGTCATCATTGGGTGCGCCGATGGGAAAGACCATTTCATTCTGATGCTTGGCTTTTGCGTCGGCAGCATCGTCCTCCGCCCATACCTCCTTTGCCATACGGAAGGCCGCCCACGCCTTAGGCCAGCCCGCATAAAATGCCGCATGGGTCAGGATCTCCGCAATTTCCGTTTTGGTCACACCGTTGTTCTTTGCAGTTGTCAGGTGGTACTGAAAGGACGAATCCGTCAGCCCCTGCGCCATCAGCACCACCACTGTTACAATGCTGCGGTCTCGCAGAGAAAGCTTGTCTTCTCGGCTCCACACCTGTCCAAACAGCACATCATCATTCAATTCTGCAAATTTAGGAGCAAATTTCCACAAAGCCTCTCTGCCTGCCGTTTGTTTAAATGCCATGGCTCACACCTCCTTGCCCATCTGATAGGCTTGCTCCAGTACAGCATGACCTGCGATTTCTCCCACGCCGTTTACGCCGCCTGCAAACACTGTGCCAGCCAGCGCACAGTGGGGGAAGCAGTCTACCCAGCCCTGCACGGCTTTCTCTGTACCCGCAAAGGTTTCAGGTGCGTCCTCTGCCGCCGCTGCAAGCAGGTAGGCTTTCGTAAAGGCGTAGTCCGTATCGAACAATGGGTTGGCACGATCCAGCATAGTCTTGAGCTGACCGCTGACGCAGTAATAGTAGACGGGTGTTGCGAACACCAGCACATTGGCATCATGCATTTTGGCAGCAATTTCTACGGCATCGTCTTGGATGACGCAGTGCCCCAACTTCAGGCAGGCAAGACAGCCCTTGCAGAAGCCAACCTGCTTTTCTCGCAGATACACAGTTTCTATCTGATGGCCAGCCTCCCGTGCGCCCTTGGCAAACGCTGCCGCCAGCGTTTCGGAGTTGCCGCCCTTACGGGGACTTGAGGAAATGATTAGTACTTTTTTATTCATCGTAGAACACTCCTTGCATTTTTATATTCTTTGTGTTATTCTCATAGTAACACCTAAACCTAACTTTAGGTCAAGATGTTTTTTGAAATTTTTTTGGGGGGAAATTTATGTATTCAATTGGACAGGTGGCAGAGATGTTCGGATTGCCCATCTCTACGCTGCGCTATTATGATAAACAGGGACTTTTTCCGAACATGGAACGGGTATCCGGCATCCGCAAGTTTAGTGAGGCGGAGATTGAAGCGCTCCGGGTCATTGAATGTCTGAAAAAGGCTGGCATGGAGATCAAGGACATTCGGCAGTTCATGGATTGGTGCGTAGAAGGACCGGACACCTACCCGCAGCGAAAGGCAATGTTTGAGGCGCAACGGGTGCACATGGAAGCAGAGCTTGAGCAGATGAAACGGACACTGGATATGCTGAAATTCAAATGCTGGTACTATGAGCAGGCAATCAAAGACGGCAGTGAGGACAGACTAAAGTCACTGATTCCTGACCGCTTGCCGGAGAAAATCCGAAAAGCATATGAAAATGCGCATCACTAAATTCAATGATTTCAACTGGCTGTACGTTCCCGGCGCTACCCCCCAGCGCTACCAAAGTCCAAAAAAGAGTCCACAAGACGACACTTTCGTATCGTTCGTGGACTCTTTTAGCGTTTAGTCAAATAGATTCATCGCCCGGAAGGTCAAAATCATCTTCCGTACATTTCCTGATAATATGTTTACGAAAGTGCCTGTCCCCGGCAAAAACTGACAAAGGGAAATCCGGCTTATACAGTAGTTCAGGTGGCATCAAATGACATTATTATATTATTTGCATTTGTACCGATTGTGAAATTTCTGCTTGGTGTTTCTAATGTTAGTGTTTCGTTTCAGACGTTATTTATGAGTGTGGTTCTATTTGTAGTAATACCACTTGCAGCCGGAATCATAACAAGGCTGCTGGTAGTCAGAAAGAAAGGTACGGAATACTTTGAGCAGACTTTTCTGCATAAATTTGATTCCGCAACAACAGTGGGACTTTTGCTCACGCTGATACTGATTTTTATGTTTCAGGGCGAGGTGGTGCTGGACAATCCACTGCACATTATATTGATTGCAGTTCCGCTGATCATTCAGACATTCTTTATATTCTTTCTGGCATTTGGAGTATGCAGAATTATCAGACTTCCGTATGATATTGCAGCCCCGGCTGGAATGATTGGTGCATCGAATTTCTTTGAGTTAGCTGTTGCAGTCGCTGTAGCTTTATTTGGTACATCAAGTCCAGCGGCACTGGCAACTACAGTAGGTGTATTAACAGAAGTCCCGGTAATGCTTACTCTTGTGAAGATTGCAAACAAATTAAAGGAGAAGTTCAAGTATGAATAAGAAAAAAGTTGCTTTTATATGCGTTCATAATTCATGCAGAAGCCAGATTGCAGAAGCTTTGGGAAAACATCTGGCTTCGGATGTATTTGAAAGTTATTCGGCAGGGACAGAAACAAAACTACAGATTAATCAGGATGCAGTCCGGATTATGAAAGAATTGTATGGAATTGATATGGAAGCAGAAGGACAATATAGTAAGCTGATTGATGAGATACCAGTACCGGATATTGCAATTTCAATGGGTTGTAATGTGGGATGTCCGTTTATCGGAAGACCGTTTGATGATAATTGGGGACTTGAAGATCCAACCGGAAAGAGTGACGAAGAATTTAAGAAGGTTATTGATGCGATAAGAATGCAAATTTTTATATTGAAACAACGATTGGATGAATTTGAAGAAAACTAAAGAAAAGGCTATTTCAAAGGGACATTTGCCACTAGGATATTGATAAAAATCTCAGGGATACCATATATTCCAGGGAAAAAGTGCCTGTCCCCGGCAAAAACTGCAGCGGGGAGGAGTCAGGCTGCTAAAGAGACCCCGCCGCAGCATGTTTGAAAAAAACGGCATATTTTGCAAAAAAAGTAATTTATAAAAAAATAGGGATTGCATTTTAGAAAAAAAGAATTATAATAATAATATTATTTAAGCAAGCAAAGGTGTTTGTAAAGCATTTTTGCCTATTTTTTTGCGCTTCAACACTAGAGCGTGTTTGCTGTTTTTTCTTTGAGAAAATGGAGGAAAAGAGAATGAAAACATTAGGATATTATAATGGAAAATTTGACGAGCTGGACGAGATGAGCATTCCAATGAATGACAGAGTATGCTGGTTCGGAGATGGGGTTTATGACGCAGGGCTGTCAAGAAACTATAAAATTTTTGCATTGAATGAACATATCGATCGTTTATTCAACAGCGCCGGACTTCTGGATATCAAAGTGCCTGTGACAAAAGCAGAACTGGCGGACTTGCTCCAGGAAATGGTAAACAAAATGGATACCGGAAATCTGTTTGTTTATTATCAGGTAACAAGAGGTACCGGCATGCGTAACCATGTATTCCCGGAAGGAAAGGCAAATTTGTGGATTATGTTAAAGCCGGCAGAAATCGCGGATGGAACGAAGCCAATTAAGCTGATTACAGCAGAGGATACGCGATTTTTCCATTGCAACATCAAGACGTTGAATCTGATTCCGTCTGTCATGGCATCTGAGAAGGCAAAAAGAGCAGGGGCGGAAGAGTGTGTATTTTACAGACCGGGAAAGCGGGTTACGGAGTGCGCGCACAGCAACTGCCACATCATTAAGGACGGCAAACTGATTACAGCGCCGACAGATAACCTGATTCTGCCGGGAATTGTAAGAGCTCATCTGATTAAAGCATGTAAAAAGCTTGAAATTCCGGTGAGTGAGACTCCATATACTCTGGATGAAATGTTTGATGCAGATGAGGTTCTTGTTACAAGTTCAAGCAAGCTCTGCATGTATGCGAATGAACTGGACGGGAAGCCGGTTGGAGGAAAGGCACCGGAACTTCTTGAGAAAATCCGCAAAGAAATCATGGATGAATTTATGACGGCAACCAACTAATCGGTACAAGATTTGTTTTGGATGCTGAATTGGAGGATTTGGTATGAATGGAGCAAAGGACATCCGCTCCTATGGATATAAGGTAGGAAGCATTCCGTGCGGGAAGGCAAACTTGATTACTGATGTGCCGGGAGTGAAGGTCGGGCACTGTACGGTGGAAGAAAATGGTCATAAAACCGGCGTGACGGCTGTTATCCCGTGCGATGGAAATGTTTTCGTAAAGAAACCGGTTGCCAGTGTGTTTACATTAAATGGATACGGGAAGACAGCAGGAACGATTCAAATTGAGGAACTCGGTGTGATAGAGACACCGATTTGCCTGACCAATACCCTGAACGTTGGAAAGGTTTCGGATGCATTGGTTGAATATACGATACAGAAATGTGCCGGGGATCACATCAAAGTGCGAAGCATCAATCCGGTTGTAGGAGAAACGAATGATTCTTTAATCAATCCGATCCAGGAGCGTGCAGTGGAAGTGCATCACGTTATTCAGGCTTTAGAAAGCGCTTCTGAAGCGTTTGAACAGGGGTGCGTGGGCGCGGGACGGGGAACCGTCTGCTGTGGTTTAAAAGGTGGCATTGGTTCGTCTTCGCGGGTGCTGGACTTTGCTGGAAAAACATATACGCTTGGAGCTTTGGTTCAGTCCAATTTTGGTCGTATGGAGGATCTGATGATCTGCGGTCAGCCGGTTGGAAACAGAATCGCGCAGGAACTGCACCCGAAGAACTCAAAGGACGAAGGATCGATTATGATTATAATCGGTACTGATATTCCGCTTTCTGCGCGTCAGTTGAAACGTGTATTAAAACGCGCGGCCGTTGGACTTGTCCGGACCGGTTCTTATATGGGACATGGAAGCGGAGATGTTTTCATTGGATTTACAAATGAAAATTATCTTCCGGCAGCAGGAAAAGAGAAACTTCTTTCGATTTCGTGCTTTCCGGAAGACCGGCTGGATCTGGTTTTCCGGATGGCTGCGGAATCAGTAGAAGAAGCAATCTGCAATTCATTGATTTATGCGCATCAGGAAACCGGAGTCGATGGAAAAATTTATCATTGTCTCAGCGAATTTTTGCCAGAGCGTGTTTGAAAAAGGCTTTCTACAAGATGTGCGTCACAATTTGTGGAGGATTTTGCGTAGAGATCTAGCAATGCCATTTAGCTAGATGTTCGAGAAAATGTTCGATTTGTAATTGGTTTTTTTCAAAAGTACCAAAAAAGCTATTTATGAGGCAAAGCAGCAAAAAAAGAGT
>OGZQ01001000.1_pt1 | contig 14452 bp, 13 predicted proteins | sample 1576841 | NCBI WGS metagenome assembly OGZQ01 (sample SAMEA3541527, study PRJEB24748) | human gut metagenome | biome: human gut; feature: human-associated habitat; material: faeces | place: China | collected 2012
ACGTACAGTATATTTATTAGCCACCTTTTCCATTAGTGGCATACGTGCATTAAGTTTATACCATTGCAATTTTTCAGTATAACGTTTAGGATTTTTCAAATGTAATTTTTTATGTGTTTTTATTCTATATTGAAGCTTAACAACCATATCGTCTGGTAAAAATGAAAGTTTTTGCATTACTTTTATTTTCATATTCCTAGAAAAAATAATATTTTTAAAATTTATCACTTTTCTCTACCTCTTCGCAATATTTATTTACAACTATATTTCTATCAAATTCTTTTTCTATTTTATTTCTTCCAGCTTTTCCCATTGATTTTCTTTCTTCAAATGTTAAATTAATGAATTTTTCTAATTTATCTACTAAACTTTCTGTGTTACCCTTTTCAAATAAATAACCTGTAACACCATCATCAATAACATCTGCTGTTCCATTAATATTAGATCCTATGCAAGCTCGGCCTGTTGCTGCACTTTCTAATAAAACATTTGGAACACCTTCCCCACCATGAGACGGCAAGACCGTACAATTACATTTTTCAATCCAATCACTGATATCTTTTCTAAATCCTATATAATTTACATAACCTTTTTCTTGATAGTTATTTACAATCTTTATATATTCCTCTTCTTCATTCCATCCAGCAATTAAAAATTCCGTATTCGAATATTTATTCTTTATGATTTTTGCTGCTTCTAAGTATTCATCAATTCCTTTTAATTTCATAACACGACCAATAAATATAAAACGAATCACATCACTTTCTATCATTGGTTTATATTTATGTTCTTCTAGATTACATCCTGATCCTGGAAGCATTTCATAATTATCATTTACTAAATTATTTTTAACAAAGAAATCTCTATCTCCTGTATTTTGGAAAAAAACTTTATAACAGTTACGGATTGAAATTCTATATAGTAATTTACAAATTTTTGCTACAACATTATCATTTAAAAATGTAGCTCCTGTCCCTGTAATATTACATACTTGTTTAACATGTAAATGATTACTTACTAATGAACCATATATATTAGGTTTATAGTATAAGAAAAAATGATATCTGGTTTAATTTCTGAAATCATTTTTTTATAAAAATATATTAATTTTAAATCATTCTTCGGATTTACTCCTCGTCTATCAATATCAGTTAAAATAATATGGCATCCCAAATTTTCAAAATAATGATTTTCATCCTCCGGTATAGATAAATAAACATCATGACCATCGTTAACTAACTTTTGAATCAATTCTTTTCTAAAAGAAAATAGTGTAATAAAGTGATTTGCTAAAAATAATATTTTTTTCTTTTCATTTTTTTCTTTTTTCATCTCACCAGTACCACCTTCTACAACTGATTCATCTTTTCCAAAGACATGAAGACTCTTTAAGAATACTTTTGCATCCATCTTAGGACCCATATTTTGAACATAATCACCATCTAATTTAGCTTTATCTGGGATTTCAAGTTCATCTCTTCCATTGATTTGTGCCCATCCTGTAAGACCTGGTTTTACATCATTAGCTCCATATTTATCTCTTTCAGCAGTTAAGATATCTTGATTCCATAATCCTGGTCTTGGTCCAATGACACTCATATTTCCAATAAAGATATCCCAGATTTGTGGAAGTTCATCTAAGCTATGTGCTCTTAAAAACTTTCCTACTTTTGTAATATATTGATCTGGATTATCTAACATATGTGTTGGTACATCATGCGGTGTGCTCATTTTCATTGAACGGAATTTATGTAATTTAAAATACTTTTTATTTTGTCCCATTCTTTTTTGGGTAAATAACACGGGCCCGGGATCTTCTACTTTGATTGCTAGTGCTATTACACCCATAATTGGACTTAATACAACTAATCCACCAAAAGACAAGACAACGTCTATTCCTCTTTTGACATATCTTTCATAGAACCCAGCTTGATGATTACTTTCACCAACTGCTTCAAGATGTCCCTTTACACCATCAGCATTTTCTTTATCATTTTCATTTTCTACAAATTTTACTTTTTTACCTTCTAAAGGATTCTTTTCATTTAAGTCATCATCATAAACTGACTTTCCTTTATTTAACTTCGCTATAGCTGTTAATCCAACAAAAGCAGTTGAAACAACTGCTGATGTAACACCTACAGCTATCTTTACTTTCTTCTTTGTTTCTTTTTTCATACTAAAAAAAACTGATATCCATACCAGTCTTCTCCTTCTCCTCCCTAACAAATTCATCATTACTATTAGCCGTTACAAGAGCTTGTCTAAAACCTCTTCTTACACTACCAGCCTCTAGCTTTTCAAAATCTTTAACTTTTCCTCCAGCTTCAACAATAGCACCTGCATTAACATGAACACACTTTCCAAGTGTGACATCATGATCAATGATTGCTCCAACTGAAACAATGGAACCTTTCTTTATTTTTGTATTAGCATTAACAATTGCTTGAGGTTCTACAACTGTTCCTGCTTCAATCAATGCACTACGTGAAATATAGGCTGTTGGATGAATTAAAACAGGAACCTGATATCCAAGTCGTTCTAATAAATCAATAAGTTCATTTCTTAATTTATTATTTCCAATACCAACAAAAGCATTTTGATACTCTTTAAAGTTTTCCAAATCTTTTATCTTTCCAATAGCATGACTATTACTATCATCAATAAAATCAATTCTTTCATAGCCTAAATCTTGAGCTATTTCTTTAACAACTTGTCCATGTCCTCCAGCTCCAATAATAAGTAAGCTTTTCATATCATCCTCCCCCTCTTTTAAACATAAAAAAAGAATATAGTTTACCTATCCAATAAGTGTTTATATTAGACTAGGTAAACTATATTCAAATAAGATGTATAGGCGGCTCCCCCTACGCTATACTTCTTTATTTTGCATTTCTATCCCTGCTTTTAGTTTCTTGTTTAAGAATTCAATATTCAGTACTGCTTCATGACTTTTCTTATCTACTGCAACGATATGTTCTTCTAGTTCTTTCAATGGTCCTTCAATGATCTTTGTTCTTCCATTGACCTTATATCCTTTTGACATAACTAATAGGTATTGTTTATTCAAAAGAATATCTAGAAGCTTTATTTCTTCTTTAGTTAGTGCTGATACTTCTTCCTTTTTTAATTCCCTGATAACTCCATCTCTTTCTTCTTTCATTAATAAAAGAAATGTATCAAACTCTGTCTGATTCATTCTTGTTTTAATAAAGAGATAACCTGGAAACATATTCTGGATAACGATCTTATCTTTAGAACGTATATATCTTTCCATTCTTGGTATGAAGGCTTCCGTATCTTTTTTGAGATTGAATGTATGATAGAGCTTTTCTATCTTTAAGCTTTGACAGAACAGGACATAATAGTTCATTCGCTTTTTCCCTGTCTTTTCAAAGCTCTCTGTTTAAGACATTCAAAGATGCTTTGATACTCATCACATGCTTTCATTTGATCAATGAGTTCTATTTCATTGTCTTCTAGTTCCTTAATAGCAAAGTCCAGCATGTCTTTTAACAGTTCTTCATTTTCATTCATCAGTTTTTCTTTATCTTTATCCATAGGATCATACATACTTGTAAATACAGCCATTTGTTTTCTCCTTTTTTGACATTAAAACAAAAGCAGAAGTTTCAATGTTTGTAGGCATAATAAAAACCATAGATTATTAAATTCTACGAATGAACTATAGCACAAATAAACCCTAAAAGAAACATAATTCTACTTTTTTCTTTTTATTTTAAAAAAGTAATGTCGTTGAGTAAAATATAAGGTCGTTCAGTAATAAAAATAAAGAAAAAGAGGAGAAATATATGGAAGAAAAAAAACTAACAATTCAAGAAGAATGGCTACTAACTAAGAAGATCTCTGTTAAATATTCTACATATTGTAAGTATGAAAGTATTGTCACAAAACACATAAATCCTTATTTAAAAGAAAATAAAATAGAAGAATTAACAGAGCTTCATATTATTCATTACATTGATCATTTAATCAATGTAATGAATTTATCTACAAGTATTGTTAATTCAATCCAGTGTACGTTAAAAGCTATTTATAGATACGGTGAACGTACACATGGATTAAAGAAATTAGATTTTAATGTTATTAAGTTTAGTCAAAAATCTAAAACTAAAGAACCACTTACATTAGAAAAAGAAATGATTATCTGGCAGTATTGTTTAAATAATAAAGAAAGAATATCACTAGCAATGTCTTTAGGATTATATGCAGGACTTAGAATAGGCGAAATATGTGCCTTAAAATGGGAAGGTATTGATTTAGATAATAGTATGATTTCTATAACTAAAACAGTACAAAGATTAAAAAGTGAAAATCATGAACATAAAACACAGCTCTATATTTTAGAACCAAAATCAACAAGTTCTATTCGAAGTGTGATACTTCCTGATTTTTTAACAGAATATTTAAAAAAATATAATGATCTCTATAACAAAGATTTCTTTATTTTATCAAATAAAGAAATCCCTGTAGATCCTAGAATTATTCAAAAAAATTTTAGGAAAATATGCAAAGCTAATGATATCGATGCTACATTTCATACATTAAGACATACCTATGCTACAAACTGTATTAAAACAAATATTGATGTAAAAACATTAAGTGAAACATTAGGACATGCTAATGTTAATATTACACTTAATCGTTATGTACACACATCATTAGATTTTAAAAAACAACAAATTAATAAAATAGAGCCTCCAATAAAGCCGTAGAATTTAATATTCTGCGTATTTTTATTAATACAAAAAGAGATGTCTAGAAATCAATTTCTAAACATCCCTTTGTTTATAATAATATGTTTTCTTTCTAATATTTTACACCCTCACGAAATAGAACAACATCATATACAAATAATCAGTAAAATATTATTTGTAAGAAAAGACTTTGCTTAAATAATATTCTTACATAAAAGTGGTATCCATTTTCGTGATATCACTTTTTTTACTTTGAATTATTATCCATTTTAACTACATAGCATTGTTTTTTATAAAAAGAGATTCCATATCCTACAACATTTTCATATTTCTTAAATCTTCTTTCCTCTAAATACTTTTGATCTATGATTTGTTGTCCCCCTTCTCTAGCGTCATCTATTAAATCATCTTCACTTATAGAATGTTTACATTCTATAAGTACTACTGTTCCTAATATACTATCAGGCAAAACACATACATCAAATCTTCCATGCTCTGCCTCTTTATTAGACATCACTTCATAACCATTCAATAATCCTACTAAAAATCCATGATAAAAAGATTCTTGATTATCAAAGTAACTAATGCTTCTTAATAATATGTCATTAAGCAATAGATTTACTTTCTTTGTATCACCTTGAATAAGTTCTTGATAAAGTTCATTCTTTCTACTTGTTGTATAATCTTCAAAGTAAGCCATGAATGTTTGTTTATAGATTTCATACACTTCTTTATTTGGAATAACAAGTCTATATTTGTTTTCTCCTAAATCTTCAATGACTCTTAAATAACCTGTAAGAAGTAAAAAACTATAGATATTATTGATATTATCCATTTCTCGATAAGTAAGTTCTGGTCTGATATACTTAGTTAAAGCATGTCCATTCATTAATGATTCAAATTCTTGTCGTAATTTTCTATCACCATTTTGGATATAATTCACGACAAGATCATTTCCACTAGTATTTGCCCAAAAGGAAACAGGTTTAAAAGATTGATCCTGTATTTTATTTTTGACATACATCAATATACTCCAAGGATTATAGATTTCTGTATTTCCAAATAGATAGCCATCATACCATTCTTTGACTTCATCCATATAAGATGATAATTGATAATCTTCTAATAACTGTTTGACTTCTTTTTCATTAAAGCCAAAATACTCACTACCTCCATTATTTAAAAGAGAATAAGAAGTAAAATTATTTAAACCAGTAAAGATACTTTCTTTAGAAATACGAAGACATCCTGTCATGATTCCTTTTTCTAAAGCATCATTTGTTTTAAGTGCTGAAGAAAAGACACTTCTTAGAAAATCGACCATTTCGTCATAATAATTATTTTGATAGGCTGATTGTAAAGGAACATCATATTCATCAATAAGGATAATCACTTTTTGATGATAATATTTTTCTAAGCATATAGAAATATTTAATAAAGATTCAGCAAGTTCATTTTTAGAAGCAATTCCCATATGATATTTATTTAAAAGCGTCTTTTCTCTATCATTGAAAATATCATAATCAAGTATATCCTCAAATTGATCTAAAAGACGTGCAATTATAGATGAAAAATTTAATAGTTGATTCTCCATGCTTGGTACTTTCATATCTTTTAAAGAAATAAATATTGTTGGATACTTATTTTGATGTTTTAAAGCATCTATGTTTTTTGAAATATTTAAATGATTAAATAAATAAGAATTTTTCTTTTCTTTAATGGAAAAGAAATAATAAAGCATGGACATATTAAGTGTCTTACCAAATCTTCGAGGTCTTGTATATAAAACAACTTTTTCATTGATAATATTTACAATAAGATTTGTTTTATCAACATAATAGTAATCTTTATCTATTAATTCTTTAAAGTTTTCTATTCCTGTAGGTATTAGCTTCATATAATCAACTCACTTTCTTATGTGTATTATTATTCACTAGTAGTATTATACCATGATATAATACTTTATTTCTATTGGATTATTTGTCACATAAAAAGAAAAAGCTTTGGACAATATCCAAAACTTTATCTAATAACTTTTTGAATCATTCGATTCATTGTATATACAATGATAATACCTACAGGTATCATCACACATGATTTTAAAATTCTTACAAATTGTGATGCAAAGAATGGTATTCCATACATTGTTTGTAACCAATATGGTGTTAAAAACATCGTTACTGTTAGTTCAATAGCCACAACTGATAGAATACTTAAATGAAATAAGCATAAATCTTTTTCTTTGAGTTTATTTTTATAATATCTTATAAAAATAAAGAGAATAGTAAGCATTGCTGCAATGATGACAAAGATTGTAAATTTAATTGGTAATGTTACTTGATATGAAGATCCTGAAATATTAACTTCATTGATTTTAAAAACATAAAGGCATCCTAGTAACGAAATAATGACCATTACTATTTTTACAATTCTTTCTAATAATCTTTCATTTTTTTCATTTAAATAAATCTTTAATAGACATGGTATTTCAGTTTGTAAAACCGCATTTAAAGTAAGTCCTAAGAAAGGAAATCCTCCAGCATTTGCTAGAACAAGACCTAGAAAATCTGTGGCAATAGAAACTATAAAACAATACCCTGGTTGTAATGTTAAACCAGCAACGATTAAAGGTAATACCTCTAATGTAATTTTTAAACTTGGAAAGCCAAGAAAAGGTACCATCACAGCTAACCTTTTTAAAATAATAGCTAGAATGACAAATAAAGCCCCCAATGTCACTTGTCGCACATCGCTTTTCATTGGATATTTATAAAAAACAAATATCCCAATCGAAACAATAATAACCCCTAAAATAATTTGAATCATCGTTTGATTGCTACTTAAAAAAACCAATTGTTCCTGCTTCGTCCTCTTATAAGTCCACAGGCGTTAATTCCGGTAAGAAACCGTACATATGTTTTTTCCCACTTCGTCCTCTTTCTAGTCCATGGGCGTTAATTCCGATATAAAACCGTACATATGCTTTCCCGCTTCGTCCTCTTGCTAGTCCACGGGCGTTAATTCCGATATAAAACCGTACACAATTGCTACTAAAAGTAGACTCCTCCTTCTTTATTATTTGCTATGAATCTTTTGTAATAAGTATTTCCTTACTTCAGAAATAAAATACAATGATCCCGTAATCAAAAATGTTCCTTCTTGTAAATAAATATCGTCTAAAGCTTTTCTAAAGTCCGGTTCAATTTTTACCGGATAGTCCCCTGCTAATAATTTTGCACTTTGACTACGTGGATGTTTAAATTCACAGACGGTTATATCATACGTCAAATCTAATAATCTTTCAATCATATAGTCCGTATCTTTATCTCTTAATGCTGAAAAGATGATTTTTAAATTATGTAATTTACGTGCAGAACGATAGAGCTCATCAACACCTTCTCGATTATGGGCCCCATCTAAAATAATCAGTGGTTTTTCACTTATGATTTCAAAACGTCCTGCCCACTTAGCTTCAAATAAACCTTCAACAATTGAAGATTCATCTAATTCAATAAAATGATGTTCCTTTAAATATAATAAGGTTTCTAATGCTAAAGCACTATTTTCAATTTGATAAAGAGCTGGTGTATTTAAAACAACATTATAATCCTTATATGTATATTTAACATTTTCACCATCTTGTAAATCATGAATACGATCTAAACGAATCAAATGACTATGATGCTTTTCACAAGTATCTCTAAAAATATCAACACATTCTTGTTTATGTTCTCCTGTAATAAAATCAACATGCTCTTTAATAATTCCCGCTTTCGCTCTAGCAATACTTTCATAGCTATCACCTAAATAATCCATATGATCTAAACCAATATTCGTATTGACGCAAACCATTGGTAAAATAATATTCGTTGCATCTAATTCTCCACCTAAACCAACTTCATAAATAGCATAGTCAACACCTTGATAAATAAAGTAAAGAATTGAAATAAAGACTTCTATTTCAAATAAAGAAATCTCATACTTTAACCAATTATCCACATATCTATTAGCAACATCAACAATAAATTGTTCCTTGATCCATTCATCATTGATACGTACGACATCTAACCTAGAAATAAGTGCTGGTGAAGTAAAAGTTCCTACAGTATATCCCTGTTTTTTTAAAACTTCTTTCATGTAATTAACAGTCGAACCTTTCCCATTTGTTCCACAAACATGGATACATTTTAAAGCATGTTGGATATTATAAAATTCTTGCATATATTTTTTAAAGTTATCTAAACTATAGACACGATCTTTTTGTTGATGAATAAATTCATAGACTTCTTCATAGTGTTTAAATTGTTTTTTTGTTTTTATTTGTATGATTTTATTTTGATAAATGATATCTTTTAGAGCTATTTTTTTAATGACTGCTATTAATTGTTGTTTAATTTCATCAGTTCCTAAACAAAGTTCTATTTCATTTTTGATAACATCAAAAATAATAACCCCATTGATATTTTGATTTTCATTGACATAAATAATCTTTTGATTTTGTTTTAAATATTCTTTTGTTATTTCTTCTTGATGGATAAATTGTATTAATTCATCCATTCTTTTTTCATTTAATAATTTGATAGACATAATTTCACCCACAAATATTATAAAGGATTAAAAAAAAAGGACAATGTCCTTTTTCTAAAATTTTTCAAATTGTTCAATATCTAATACAAAAACTGTTGCTCCACCAACAAGTACATCTACCATGATTGGAGTAAAAAATTCTCCCATTTCAGTAGGTGGAACAGTAGGTTCTTTTTCTACACGTTTTTTAGAATTTTCTTTAATAATACCTACAGCATGTTCAACTTTATCATCATTTGTTCCAATAAAGAATGTTGTATTTCCTTTCTTTAAGAATCCACCTGTTGTTGATAATTTTGTAACGAAGTATCCTTCTTCTGTAAGTGCGGCTTGTACTGATGAACTATCATCAGAATTTACGATAGCAATAATTAATTTCATAAGCCATCCCTCCTGTATATTTATATTTTACACCAAATAAAATAATTATTAAAGTTTTTCGCCATGAAGAATTGGTAAAAATTTTCTTTCATAATCATTTAAAACATAAGTATCTGTCATCATTGATAAATAATCAGAGACAATCAGTGGATTGGGCGTCTTTTGATAATTTTCTACCATCTTATTTTTAAACTTAACAATATTTGAATCTTGATCATTATTTTCTAATTCTTCTAAATAAACATCAAAGAGTTCTTTGACCATTCTTGAAAGTTTAGCATTTTCTTTTTCTAAAACTGGATGATGATGGACTTTTTCTCCTAAAAAGAAGAGTAGGGATGATAATGCTTCAAAGACTTCATGAGAAAAACGTAAATATGGTTTTTGATAACTATGAATCATCAAATCACCAATTAATTTATTCATAATTGATTTATTATTATCTCCTAATACTTTTACTACATTTTCAGGAAGATCTTTCTTTTGTAAGATACCTACACTCATAGCATCTTCAATATCTTTTCCAATATAAGAAATAACATCTGAAATACGAACCACACATCCTTCTAAAGTCATTGGTTTTAATTCAAGACTGGCATTTTCTTTATGCCAACAATCATGATACTCTTGTAAGAATTGTTTTTTTGTTTTTTTACGATCTGGTTCATATTTTTTAGAAAGCATTTCACCATTATGACACAAAATAGCATCTAAGACTTGTAAAGAAACATTATAGCCTTTCCCATTTCTTTCTAAATAAAGAATATTTCGTACACTATTAGCATTATGACAAAAATATCCAAAACCTTTTTCTTGTAGTTTTTCATTCAACGCTCTTTCTCCTACATGACCATAAGGAGCATGTCCTAAATCATGTCCTAAAGCAGCCGCTTCAATTAAATCTAAATTTAAATTCAAACCTTTTCCTATTTGTCTGGCAATACGCGAAACCCATTGAACATGGATTGAACGTTTAGAAATATGAGCACTTTGAAAAAATGAAAGAGCCTGTGTTTTATCTGTGTAACGTTGATAAGATTTACAATATAAAATACGATCAATATCTTCTTCAAAAGGCCAACGAATATCAAACTCTTCATGTTCACTTTCTTCTTTTCTTAATTTTTGGCATTCACTTGTTTTACAAGCATATGGAGAAAGTGTTCGATCATATTCTTTTGTTCTCTTTATAGTATTTTTTATAATTTTTTCTTCTTCTTTCATACTTGTCACCTATTTCATTATATACTTTTTTCAAAAGAGATGCTCCAACAATGTTTTAAAAGCAATTAAAATCAAAACAATGCCCCCAAAAATAAGTGCCTTATTTTGAAACTTATTGTTTAAATAACGTCCAATTTGTAAAGCAAACAAACATAATAGAAAAGTAATAATTCCTATAATCAATAAAGCTTGATAAATAGCTACTTCTAAAAAAGCAAAAGTCATACCAATAGCAAAAGCATCAATACTTGTTGCAAAAGCAAGAATTGTTAAATCTAATAATTTAAAATTATAATTTGTTTCTTCTTCACTAAAAGCATCTTTTAACATATTGATGCCAACAATCATTAAAAAGATAAAAGCGATATAATGATCATAGGCTTGTATCTTTTTTGAAAATACACATCCTAAATGATATCCCAAAAAAGGCATCAATGCCTGAAAAAAGCCAAAATAAAAAGCAATGAAGCTTTGTTTCTTAATATTTCCTTTTGGCATAGAAATACCATACATCATCGAAACAGTAAAAGCATCCATCGCTAATGAAATTGAAATAACAACAAGTTCAAATAATGACACATTATCTCTCTCCTTTGAGTAATACCTCACTACATTTCAAACCATCAATTGCACTTGACATAATACCTCCAGCATATCCAGCACCTTCGCCAATTGGATAAATCCCTTTAATATTACTTTCCATATTTTCATCTCGATAAAAACGGATTGGTGCAGAACTTCTTGATTCTACTCCGAGTAATGTGGCATCACTTGTAAATCCATTAATCTTATTATTCATTAAAAGAAGTCCTTCTTTTAAATTTATATTCAAGGTTTCAGGAAGTAATGCATTGAGATTAGCATTTTTAACTCTTTTTAAACTTGTTTCAATATTTTCAATACCTTCTTTATTTTCTAAATAATCTTCTACTTTTTGAACTGGAATTGAATAATCACTTCCTCCTAGTTCAAAAGCTTTTTCTTCTAATTTTCTTTGAAAATACATTCCTGCAAGCGGATGTGAACTACCAAAATCATCCGGTGTCACATTGACTAAGATAGCACTATTAGCGTATTTATTATCACGTTTATAATTAGACATCCCGTTAACAACCAGTCTTTTTTCTTCACTGGCTGCATTCATGACATAACCACCAGGACACATACAGAAAGTATAGACTCCTCTTTTTTGACTTGTATGCACCGCCAATTTATAATCAGCCGCTTTTAATGCAGGATGATTATAGAATTTTCCATATTGGCTTTTATTAATAAATTCTTGACTGTGTTCAATACGCATTCCTACTGCAAAAGCTTTTTGAGAAATTTCTAATTGTTTTTGATAAAGCATTTCATATGTTTTTCTCGCACTATGACCAATAGCCAATACCAGTTGATCTACTTTTTCTTTATATGTTCCTTCATTATTTTCTAAAACAACTTCTTTTAATTGATTATCTTCAATAATGATATCTACTAATTTTGTTTCAAAACGAACATCTCCACATTTTTCAATATCTTTTCTGATATTTTTAACCACATTAATTAAAACATCTGTTCCTAAATGTGGTTTATTTAAATAAAGAATATCTTCACTTGCACCATGTTCATAAAAAGTATTCAATACAAATTGTTTACGATAATCCTTAATACCTGTCGTCAACTTTCCATCAGAGAACGTTCCTGCTCCTCCTTCTCCAAATTGAACATTACTTTGAGTATTTAACTTACCTGTTTCTAAATAAGTATCGATATCTTTTTTTCTTTCATCAACACATTTACCTTGTTCAATCAAGATTACCTTTTGCCCACTACGCGCTAAATTATAGGCACAAAATAATCCTGCTGGCCCACTTCCAACAACCATGATTGTTTGATTATTTGGTGTTAACTTGTCATAATGATATTCTTTAACTTTACTTACTTGTTTACTATGTGTTTTTAATAATCGATCTTCATCAACATATTCAAAAGTAAAACCCATATTAAAATATACTTTATTCTTCCTTCTTGCATCGACTGCTTTTTTAGCAATCTTTACATTCTTTACTTGTGATTTTCTTATATTTAATGTATTCGCAATAACTTTAGCGTAATCTTTTTCATCTAAAGAAACTGCAATATTACTTACTTTTAACATACCTTCTCCTATCTCTTTATTTTCCAATATCCTTTTTTGTTATTTCCAACTCTTTCAATAATTCCTAAATCCTTTAACTTTTTAATATTATTTGAAATACTCTTTCTACTCATTTTCATAATATTTGCAAGTTCGGTAATTGTATATCCAGGATCATCATATAGGGATTCTAGTATCTTATTCATTGTATCGTTCACCCTATTAGTCACCTTTGAAAAGTTATCAATCACCAATTTTTGAGGTGCATCAAATTCAATCATAATATCCGTAGGATTAATATAATATTTTGGCATTGGTAAATCATTTTCTATACAGGAATCAAATATTTTTTCTATACCTCTTCCCCATGACTCAATATGTCCTGCTAAATAGAAAACATGCGCAATATTAGGATTATAGGGCTTAGAGCCATGTTTTTGATAAAGAGTTTCTTCTATCCAATGATCTGGAAGCTTTCCAACATTTGTAATATAGAGCTTATCTTTATAAACACTTATTTGTATTGGTACACCAGATTCATATTGTTTATGAACAATAGCATTTAATATAGCTTCACTTACAAAGTATTCTTCAACTCTTTGAAGTCCATCATATGAAATCTTAGCTTTCATATATTTAAAGAAAATAAGTTCTATAACTTTATCAATTTGTTCAAAAAGTGATCCTCTTACTTCATCTTGATAAATTAAATCAGCATCTGTTTCAAAAAATCCTACTTTTATAAAAGCACCTGTAAAATATCTCTCTGGATCTTTTGAAAACAAAAGTAAGGCAGCATTTGTAAGATAACCATTATTTATCAAATGAAGTTTATCTAATAATGTTTCCGTATCTTCTTCTAAAATCGTATCATCTATTCTTTTTTTACGAATTGCAAGTTCTTTAAACTTTTGAATAGCGTTTTGATCTAAATCTTCTATTTTTACTAATGGGTATGGAACGTTATCCCAAGTTGCTCCTCTTTTACGTAAAATAAAACTTTCTAATTCAATACCTGCCAACTTTTGTGATGTACTCCCACTTCTAAAATAATAGTTTCCTTTACAAGATATAGCTATTGGATAAGACGGAACATCTATTTCTATATATTCCAAATTATTTTCTTTACATAAATTAACTCCCTTTTTACAAAAATGTGTCTGATGCATACTAACTCATAATTATACGAAACACCACGCTTTTATTCATTTTCTATTCATTTTTACTCTAAGTTATCATGCAATTTATTAGATTGGAATTTTTGAAAGAGCCAGCACCTTGAATGGGCTGACTCTTTCAATGTCACTTGTAATTGACAAACTGGAATTTTCAAATTAGTCTTTGCAAATAACCTTTGAATCTTCACCATCAATTACAATTCCCTGACGGTTGTTAATTGGGCATAGATTCAAATCCGAAAACT
>OGZQ01001022.1_pt1 | contig 13957 bp, 9 predicted proteins | sample 1576841 | NCBI WGS metagenome assembly OGZQ01 (sample SAMEA3541527, study PRJEB24748) | human gut metagenome | biome: human gut; feature: human-associated habitat; material: faeces | place: China | collected 2012
CTGATGAACAAGCATTTGAATTTTTATCAGAGGAATTGTTTTGTTTAAAAGAAAGAAATGGATATAATCCGCTGTTTGATATTGAAATGTCTATCACAAACGGTCCAAATGATGGAGGAGTAGATTTTGTATATTATGATGAAGAATCTTCTAAAGTTATTTTAGGGCAATGTAAATATACTAAAAATTTGAAATTAAATGATATAATTACAGAATTGAATAAAATGAGTACAACTGTTGAAAATTTTAAAATTAGTAATACTGGTATTTATAATGAAAAATTAAGAGCTGAGTTACAAAATGCATTGGATAGATTACCTGATGGTGACGAAGGTAATGTTGAATATAATATCTATACTATTTCTGATTATGATGAAACATCTATAATGAATAAAATTGAAGCTGAACATAACACATATTCAAAAGAAATGGTTAATGTTTATGGTAAAGACGAATTTATAACAAAAATAAAAGAAAAAGTAGAAAAGTTAAATACGATAGAAGAAGAATTTACAATTAATATTGATCAAGCGAATAATTATTTAACTTATTCAAATTCTTCAGCTGATGGAATAATGGTCAACATGTCTTCAAATTCTTTAATAAAAATGTTTAACAAATACAAAGATGAAGGATTATTAGATATGAATATAAGAAAATATGTAAAAAATAAAATGGTAGATGATGGAATTAAAAGAACTTTAGATAAAGATAGGAGTAATTTTTGGTTTTTTAATAATGGTATTATAATAGCATGTGATGATTATTATGTTGATGGTAATACTGTAAAGATAAGAGGATTTTCTATTGTTAATGGTGGACAAACAACAAATAGAATAGGAAACTATAAAGGCTCAAATCATGAAGAATTTTTTATTCCATGTAAAATAATTTGTATTAATAACAAAAATAAGAATTTATTTTCTAAAGTGGCTGAAACTACAAACTCTCAAAAACCAATTTATCCAAGAGATTTAAAAGCTAATTCACCAGAAATGAAAATGTTACAAAGTTGGTTAGATAAAGAAAATATATATTTAGAAATTAAAAGAGGAGAAAAAAAGAAAAATAAAAAATATAAAATAAAAAATGATGAATTAGGACAATTAATACTATCTTTTGTTTATCAGCAACCAGGAACGGCCAGATCAGGAAAAAAGACGATTTTTGATAATAATAATTATTACAATAAATTATATAAACAAAATTATGAAAAAGATATAAATAAGAAAAAGTTCATTACTGATTTAATAAAATTAAATCAAGAGTATATTTATGTTGAAGAAAAACTAAAGAATGATACAGCAAAATATCCTACCAAACTAAATAATGAGCAAAAAATAATACTAAAAAATGCAAAATATATTTTTATTTCTTTGTTTGGAATTTCATATTTTTTAGAAAATGGTGATATAGATTTAAATGATATAATATCAGATCCTGAAATTGTAACGACACAAGATTTTATCTATGGCAAGTTTATTAATAATTATAGAAAGGATGATTTTGAAGAAAAAATCACGGCTTTAATTGTACAAATTATTTATTGTTTAGAAGAAATCTATAACAGACAATTAAGTACAGGAAGTATTACAAGTGTAAGTAATTTATTTAAAACTGATAAAAAGTACAGAGAACTAATTGTAAGACACACATTGCAAAACTTAAATATGCCATACCACAAAGGACAATTTGATTCTTGTATAGAAATATTTAAAAGATAGAGTTATGATATAGTACATATAAAAATTATTTTTTGAATATAACTATAATATTTTATTTATGAAAATGACATTCTACCACGATTTTTAATAGCTAATGACTTTTGTGTAAACATAGAGTGATTGTTTTTTTATAGGAGAAAATTTATAAATAAGAAAATTGGATAATCAAAGTATATATTATTTTTCTTGAGTAATATGAATAACTTTAAAAATATATTTTTAATAATTGTTTTAGTTTTTTTATTTAATGATAGGAAGGGTATTTTCTATATTCTTTGCAGACTGAAAGTAATTTTAAAAAGCACTTTGAAATCAATAATATATTATATTTTTATAGGTTATTTTTAAAAATAGCAATATTCAAAAATGAAAACAAATCTATGGGTTAGATTTTCATAGCTAAATAAAACTTATCAACGTAATCATTTTCTATAGCTAAAAGTAATTCATCTTTATACTTGCTATCATTAATTAATTTAACTAGTCGAGCATTCCTTTCTTTTAAACTCTCTATTACATCTTGAGAAGGAATGATATTTGATTTTGATGAATTATTTGATTTGCTTGTTAAAACTAAGTTCCAAATATCATCACTGTACATGAAAGGCCACGGAATGACATGATCAACAGAAATATCATTTTCTTGTAATACTTTTCCAGTATAAAAATCAATTGCTTGATAGTTATTGCTTTTTAAAAGAATATTTTTATATTTTGTTAAACTGCTTCTTTTAATAGTATTATCAGAAATGTCTTTTACTTTAGAAGCAATTCTTGGAGAATGATTAAATTTTTCAAGAAGTTGAGCCCATTTAAAATTAATAAGTTGAGATAAAACAAAACTATATTCTTTAAGCGATAGTACTTGTTGTTTAGTAAAAGAAATAAACATGCAATTTTTATCTAAATAATAAAGATCATATTCTTTTTTATTTGCTAATTTAAATCTCCAAGAAACATCATTTTTTAATGTTTTAGCACTGTCGTTGATAATTTTACGATATTGTTTTTCATGTTTTAAAATGGTTTCAGCTTTATCAAACCAAACAGGAACATGAGTACGTTGAACAGATTCATATAGATCAATTAGAAGATTGACATTTTGAACTAAAATGGGGATTTTCTTTTTGTTTGGACTTTGATCAAGATGAAAGAAATAGGTTTGATTCCAATAATATTTAATCATCTTTTTTGCAATATGTTGAAATGTAAAAGTTACTTGTTTATCTAATTGATTTGTTTCAAAACATAGTTCAATAATAGCTCTTCCCCATGCAAGTTTATATGTATTATCATTATTCATATTTTCTATAATTTCTAACCATTGTTTGATATAGCTGTTCATTTTATTTCTCCAAATATTTAATATTATTTCTTTATAAATTTTAACATAAAGAAAATAGATTTAAAAATTAATTTCTCTATATTTTGTTTGATAGCACTTTTGCATAATGCTATGATTAAGAGAAAAAAAGCAAACGCTTAGGAGGAAAAAGAAATATTTGATAAATTATTTGAACCGATACAGATTCGTGGCATGGAATTAAAAAATCGTGTTGTGATGTCTGCGATAGGTACGCATGAAAGTGAGGAAAACAAAATTGGGATCCGTTTAAATTTTAAAGGTAGGGTAATAAAAATTGTATAATGATAAGATTGAAATAGAAAGCCCTTATGGACATATTACCATTAGCTATGGTCGACATAATAAGCATCGAGTAAGAGTTCTTGATATAGATGGTGGTATGGAATCAGCAACTTATATAGAAGAAGAATTACAAAATGAATTACTTTTTGAATATATGTATTTATTTGATTTAATGTTTGATGAAAATTATTTAGAAGATAGACAAATTAATGATGTTTTATTAATTGGTGGTGGTGCTTTTCATTATCCCAAATATTTTTTAGCACATCATCAAGGAAATATTGATGTTGTTGAAATTAACAAAGTTCTTTATGATATTTCTAATAAATACTTCTATTTAGAAGAAACTATTAATAAATTTGATAAGAATAAAAATAGATTTCATTGTTATTTTGAAAATGGAAGAGATTATATAAATAGGAACAAAAAGAAATATGATGCTATTTTAAGTGATGTCTTTATTGGTGAAAATTTAGTATTAGAACTTCATTCATTGGAAGCAATCAAAAGAATAAAAGAATCTTTAAACCCACAAGGAATTTATATAACAAATATCATTGGTTCATTAAGTGGTAAATATAGTCAAAATATAAAGAATGTTGTAAAAACACTTAAACAATGTTTCAAATATATTTATGTCTTTAAAGCACAAGAAAAGAATGAGCATCAAAAAAGACAAAACTTAATCGTTGTTGCAGTAGATCAAGAAGTTCATTTTAATATTGTAAGTTATCATAATATTAATCAAAAGAGATATCATCAAGGAATGATCAATCATGTTGATGATATTGATTATACAAATGGACATATTTTAAGAGATAAAAATTTATTATAATTATTGTTTTATCTTAAAAAATATGATAAGTTTAATCCATGGGAATGAGGTTCTCCCTCGATTTATATCGAAACCGCTATTTGGCTAATGACTTCTGTGTAATACACAGGGTGATTAGCTTTTTTTGTAGGAGGAAACATGGAAAATAAAAAAGAATTATTAAAGTATATGATATTTGCAGGTGTTATGGGAATCGTTGTAGGAGGTATTGATACTGTTTTTGGTAAAGGACTTATTTTAATAGGTGAGATACGAAATAAATATTTTTGGTATTTAATTCCTTTTTTACCAATTGCAGGAATAGTGATTACTTGGCTTTACTATCACTTTAATGAACTGAGTTTAAAAGGAATGACACTTGTCTTTGAAACAGGTCAACAAAAAAGAAAAGGGATTCCTTTAGCACTTATTCCTTTAGTTATGATTGGAACATGGTTAACTCATTTATTTGGAGGAAGTGCAGGTAGAGAAGGAGTGGCTGTACAAATTGGAGCGACGCTCTCTCATTATTTTACAAAATATTTTCATTTTCCTAAGAATGGAAAAGTTTTGTTGATTACCGGAATGGCAGCTGGATTTGCTGGATTATTTCAAACACCACTTACTGCTTTGTTTTTTGCTATGGAAGTTATGGTTATAGGTAAAATAGAGTATGAAGCTTTACTTCCAGGGGTTATAGCATCTTTTACTGCTTCTTATACGTCGCATTTTTTAGGATTGGAAAAGTTTAGTGTAAATATTCAACAAAGTATTAATATGAATGATTTAAAAAATATGATGTTAATGATTCTAGTAGGAATTATTTTGGGAATTGTTGGAAGAATATTTTCAACGTCGTTGATTGCTTTAAAAACATTTTTTAAAAATAAAATAGAAAATCCCTATAAAAGAATAGGTTATATTTCTATTTTATTAGTGATAGGGCTAATGATTTTTAAAGGAAGATACAGTGGCTTAGGCACAAATTTAATTGATTTATCATTTTATGGAAATGTGACTTATTATGATTGGTTTTTAAAACTTATTTTTACTGTTGTAACTCTTGCAATTGGATTTCAAGGTGGAGAAGTAACACCCTTATTTTCAATAGGAGCAACTCTAGGATTTATACTTGCCCCAATTTTTCATTTGCCTATTGAATTATGTGTAGCTTTAGGATATACGGGAGTTTTTGCTTCAGCAACAAATACACTTTTAGCACCAATGATGATAGGTTTAGAAGTCTTTGGTGGGCATCAAATGATAGCATTTCTTATTATATGTATTTTTGCTTATTTAGTTAATGGAAATAAATCTATATATACTGCCCAAATCAAAAATTTTTAACAAACATTACATGATGAAAGGCTTTACATTTTGCTATTTCAAAGATAAAATAGTAATGGTGATGGAAAATGAAATTTGATGAATTATTTACAAAATTAAAGGTGAATCCATTAAAACTCATTGAGTCAATTGTTCATGCTGATGGATCATCAGTTATTTTGTTTAAAAATAGAAAAAGTGAAATCTTATATGTTAATGATCAGTTTTATCAAAAACATCCACAATTTAAAAATAATAAGGAAGCCGTTATTGGTAAAACTGATTTTGATTTGTTTCCGGATTCACAAGAACACGCTAAACAAGCTTTTGAAGATGAACAACGTGTCATGGAAACAGGACAAGCAATTAATGTTGTAGAAACTGAAGGAAAAAATCATGATGGCTATACGATTATTGCACATACAAGAAAATATCCGTTATATGATAGTCAAGGAGAAACAATCGGTGTTTTTGTTATTACAGAAGATATGACAAGTGATGTAAAGGCACTTAGAGAAAATCAAGAAAAAGCCAAAATTTTAACAAAGCTTAATGTTGAACTTTCACAAGAAAACGCTATAGATGCTTTAACACAACTTTATAATCGACGTTTTATTCATGCAGAATTAGATACGTTGCATAAAGAATATTTAGAAAATAATACACCATTTTCTATTTTGTTATTAGATTTAGATAACTTTAAAAGTGTTAATGATAATTATGGACATCATATTGGAGATGAAGTTATTAAACATGTTGGAACTGTTTTAAATAATATTAAACATCAAAAATATCCAACTATGGAGCCATGTCGTTATGGCGGAGACGAATTTTTAGTTATTCTACCAGCTTATCAAAAAGATGGGGCAGTTTCAATTGCCAGAGATATTAAAGATGCCTTTGATCATGTTATTTTACATGCTGGTGCTTATCATGATATCGTAAGATTAAGTATTGGCGTTGCTGGTATTCGTGATGAAGAAACAATACAAGATTTATTAAATAAATGTGATCAAAGAATGTATATTTCAAAAAGAGATGGAAAACATCGTATTACTTATTGATGATAGTGTAAAAAGCTATCATCATTTTTTATTTTGAGATATAATAAAATCAACAAGGAAGTGATAAAAATGTATGAGGCAATCAAACAACTTGCACAAAAATACCATCAAGAAACAATTAATCAGCGCCGAGATTTTCACCACTTTGCTGAAAGAGGCTGGTTAGAAATACGTACAGCATGTCAAATTGCAACTACTTTAGAAAACTTAGGTTATGAGGTTTTAGTAGGAAAAGAAATTATGGATAAAGATGCGCGTATGGGATTACCGCCAGAAGCAATTTTTAATATTAATTATTTACGTGCTAAAAAAGAAGGGGCAAATCCTGAATATTTAGAACAAGTTAAAAATGGAATGACAGCTGTTGCAGGTATCTTAAAAAACGGTGTAGGGCCTGTTGTAGCTATTCGTTTTGATATTGATGCTTTAGGGCTTGTTGAAGATTCAACAGATGGGCATTATCCAAAACAAGAAGGTTTTTCTTCTTGTCATTTAGGAGCAATGCATGCTTGTGGACATGATGGTCATGCATCTATTGGTTTAACAACTGCTAAAATATTGATGGAGCTTAAAGAACACTTACATGGGACTTTGAAAATTATTTTTCAACCGGCTGAAGAAGGTGTAAGAGGAGCAAAATCTATTTGTGAAAGTGGTTTTTTAGATGATGTCGATTATATTTTTGCAGCGCATATTATGCCTCGTGTTAAAGATTACGATCTTTATTTTGGAATGAATGAATCATTTGCAACAACGAAATTAGATGTCATTTATCATGGAGTTTCAACACATGCGGCAGAATCTCCACAATTCGGTAAGAATGCATTGCTTTCAGCAGCTAACTGTATTATTAATTTGCATTCGATTCCTCGAAACAGTGATGGACAAACACGTGTCAATGTAGGAACGGTTCATGCAGGAACAGGTAGAAATGTTGTTCCTGATACAGCAAAACTTGAAATAGAAGTACGTGGTGTAACGACAGAATTAAATCGTTATATGGAAATTTATGCAAGAGATATTATTAATGCTTGTGCATTGATGCATGATACTGTTGTTGAAATTAAACAAATGGGGAAAGCATTTGCTTTAAATTGTGATGAAGATTTTATGAATCAAATACGAAATATTTGTGTTAAAGAAATGCCCGATTTAAAATTACCTCCAGAAAATTTAAATCCATTAGGAGGTAGTGATGATTTTTCTTATATGATGGAATATGTCCAAGTTCATGGGGGTAAAGCTACTTATATGAAATTATTAACAGATATTACAGCTTCTCCTCATAATACATCATTTGATTTTGATGAAGAAGTACTTGATAAGGGACCTAGAATTATGGCCTCTATTGCTTATACATTATTAAAATAAAGGAGTTAACGAATGATAGAATTTAAATATGATACACAATTATTAATTGAAGGAAAAAACTTAAATGAAAATGAAATTAGTGAGTATTTTACGAAACATTTTAAAGGAGATTGTCTGCTTGCTGTAGGAGATGATGAATTAATTAAAATTCATTTTCATACAAATGAACCATGGAAGGTTTTAGAATATTGTTCAACACTTGGTGAAGTCTATGATATTGTTATTGAAGATATGGATCGACAATCAAGAGGATTAAAAGGATAAAGATGCGAAAGCATCTTTTTTAATAACTTAAAAAATGTTATAATTGCAAAGCTATTTATAAATAAAAAAGAGTTTTTAATGATTGGAGGTAACCATGGTTAATATATTTGATACATTACCAAGAAACTTTTTTAATATATTTAATACAGCTGATCGTGTTGTTATCAGTGAATGTATTTGTGTTCTTTATGAGTATATTAAGGATGATGCATCCTTTGCATCTTTAAAAGAAAACTTGATTTATGAGTTAACAAAATATTTTAGTAGTCACTTAATTGAACTTGATGAACTTCAAAGTCAATCGCCAAGAGAACGTGCTTTTTATGTTTATCGAAGATTAAAAGAATGTGGTTGGTTGAGTGAAGAAGTAGGGGAAAACTATCATGTGTATGCTAGTTTTGAAGATTATGCTATTAGTATTATTGAAACTTTAATGAATTTAGAAGAAGACAGAGACATAGAATACTCAAGTATGGTTTATAGTATTTATTCGCAGTTTAAAAATTTTGATATTGAAAATGGACATAAGATTCTTGATGCACAATATAGTATGACAAAAAGTTTAATGACAAAATTAAAAAATTTGAATACAAATATTAAGCGTTATATCAAACGTCTTGTTCAAGATAATATGAAAAATGATTTAAATCAAATTTTAGATTCTTTATTAAGTGATTATCAATTAAAGATAGTAGATCGTGCTTTTTATAATCTAACAACTAAAGATCATCCTTTAAAATATCGTAATAGTATCATTTCTCAAATTCAAAGAATACAAGATGATCAAGCAACATCTGAAACGATTATAGGAAATATCATGCTTTCTAAAGATTTAACTTATCAAGAGGCAATGGATTTGTTTTATAAACAAACATCTTATATTATTGATGCCTTTGAAAGTATTTTAGATTTAATTAATGAAATTAATCGTAAAAATGAAAAGTTTGTTGCTTCAGCAACAAATCGTATTATGTTTTTAATGAATGTAAAAGAAGATATTGGTGGAAAAATCAATGACATCATTAAAGAAGGGCAAGAATGTCCAGAAGTGTTTGATCAAGTAGCAACGATTTCAATTAATAAATACTTAGATCAAAATTCTTTATATTTACCACGACAAATAAAAAAAGTTAAAAATACGGATTTGATTTTAGATACACAATTAGATGAACAAACACGTTTAATGGCGATTGAAAAACTAAAACAAAATGAAAAATATACAAAAACAGCCATTGAAAAAAATGTTTTACAATGTTTGGATCAACAAGAAACAATATTGGGTTCAAATTATTATGATCAAAATAAAGATTTATCTTTATTTATTTTGACATGGCTTTATGGTTATAGTCAAAATGCTCGATATAAAATAGAACCACAAGAAAATATTATAAAGAAAGATCATTATCAATTTAGAGAATTTATAATAAGGAGAGTTGAAGATGAATAAAAATGAACTGATGAAAAATATGTCACAGGCATATTTGTTATTATCTGAAAAAAGAAAAGAAGAATTTTCACGTATTTTAAATCGATTATTAGCGGTTAATTTTATTTGTGGTGGAAGAAAAAGAGATCGCGAAGATTATTATTTTATTAGTGAAAATGAACAACTATTTAAAGATTTTTTAATGATGCTTGATTATGATTTTCATTTATATAAAGCAGACCGTGTAATCTATATCCATAATTTAAATAATTACAATCATTTAAATCTTAATCAAATGCAAACAATTGTTTTATTGTTACTTAGAAAACTTTATTTTCAAAAATCACAAGAGTTACAAGATACTGAATTTATTCATATTTCCCTTGGGGAACTTCATAGTGAAATAGAAGCAACTGGTATTTATAACGAACGTCTAAAAAAGACAGATTTAAAAAATATCTATCATTTCTTGTCAAGATATAATATATGTGAACGTATTGGTGATTTAAACGAAGATGATACACGTTTAATTATTTATCCAACAATTAATTATATTTTACCAATTCAAAAAATAGATGAAATCAATCAACGTATTCAACAATATAAAAAAGGAGATCACGATGAAAACATTAACGAAAGTGAAACTGATTAATTGGCATACTTTTTCTAATGAAGAATTTGAAATCTATAAAAATGCCTTAATTACTGGAGAAAATGGAACAGGGAAATCTACAATTTTAGATGCGATTCAATATGTTTTAACTGCTGGTAAATGTAAATTTAATAAAGCAGCAAGTGATATTGGAAATCGTACATTAGAGTCCTATATTCGTTGTAAAACAGGGATTGAAGGACATGAATATGCTAGAAATGGTGATGTGACAACTTATATTGCATTAGAGTTTTATGATGAAAAAACAGAAAAATATCAAATTATTGGAACTGTTATTGATTTACCAGCTGGTGGAAGATTAAATAGAGATTTTTTTCAAATTATTGATTGTAAAATCAGCGATGTAGCATTTATTGAAGAAAGAAGAGTTTTGACGAGAAAAGAATTTAAAAAAGCTTTAATTGATCATCAACAAACAGGTATTTTTAAAGATACAATTAAAGAAGGAGAAAGTTTATTTGGAAATGCTTTAGGTGTTAAAAGTAAATATTTTGATTTAGTAACGAGAGCACTTGCTTTTAAAGCGATTGATAATGTTTATCAATTCATTGTTGACTTTTTATTAAAAGAAGACTTTGTTGATATTCAAAATTTAAGAGACAGTATCAAACACTATAAAGTTCTTGAAGAAAAATTAAAAATATCTAAAAAAGAATGTGAATCATTAGAAGGTGTTGTAAGTCAATATGACACTTATTTAGATACGCACTTTCAAATGGATGTTTTAGAATGTTTAAAAGAAAAATTACAAGAAAAGCAATTACAAGCTATTATTGATAATAGTCAAAAGAAATATCAAAAAATAAATGATCAGCTAAATTTTGTACAACAAAAACTTACACAATTAAATCAAGATGAAGAAACTTATCAAGAAAGATATCATCGTTTAGATGAATCATTAAGAGAAAACGAAACCTATAACTTAAAAAATGAATTACAAAAAGAAAGTGAACAACTCAAAAAAGAAAAAGAAAAAAAAGAAAACAGTTATCAAACTCTTATAACAGAAATTAAACAAGAAATACAATTATTAAAGAAAGTAAAAATACCAAATAGTTATATCCAAATTCTTCAAAATCAAGATTATCAAACAGAAACATTGACACATGCATTTAGAAATATTGTAGAAGAAGTTTCTAAAAGAACAAAGGATGTTACTGAAAAAATATCACATTTAAAAATTGAAATGACACAAACAGTTGATCGTTTTAATGAATATTGTAAAGAATATGATTCTCTTAAAGAAAATCAACTTTATTATAGAAAAGAAATTCAAGAATTAATTCAATTATTAAATGAAAAACTTACAAGTCATTATGGAAAAACAATTGAAGTTAAACCATTATGTGAATATATTGAAGTTAAAGATGAAAAATGGCGAAATGCATTAGAAGGATATCTTAATAGTCAAAGATTTGATTTAATTATTGAACCAGAATATTTTGAATATGCATTACTTGTTTATGAAGAATATAAAAATAAAAGAGGTATATATGGTGTAGGAATTGTTGATGTTGCGAAAATGTCAAGATATGAAGATGTGGATGTTAAAGACACCCTTGCAAGTCAATTAGATTGTAAAAATACATATGCTAGATGGTATGTCAACATGTTGCTTTCTAAAGTACAATGTGTCGATGATGTTACACAACTTAGAAATTATGCTACAGCGATTACGCCAACATGTATGCTTTATAAAAATTATACAGCACGTGCAATCAATCCACGTATTTACAATAAACCATACATTGGATTAGGTGCTATTAAAATTCAATTAGCGACAATTGAACAAGAATTGGAAAACCTAAAACAAGGAATCAAATTACAAAAAGCAAATTATGAAGATTTAAAAAATGGTCAAGCATTATTAAATCAATCCAAAGCAGATCATATCTTCTATCGCTTAGATTTAATTGATGAATATCATAATTTACTAAAAGAATATCAAGAAATTAATGATCGCTATGAAAAATTAATTTTAGATGATTCACTTATTTCTTTACAAGAAGAATGTGATGCGGTAAAAAAACAACTTGAAAAAACAAAAAGAGAAAAAGAAGACTCATTTATGAAAAAAGGAAGTCTTGAAAATAATCTAGAAACATTTAAAGAACAACTTGAACAAACTCAAGAAGAATATCAATTATTACATGAAAAAATAGTTCAATTTGAAATGGAGCATGTTGATGTTACTCAAGTAGCTGATCAACAAGTCGTTATTTATTTAAAACGTTTTTCTAAAGATTTTAATGGTATGAAAAATGATATTGAACAACAAGGAAATGGTTATCAACGAAAGGCAAACCAAATTGAAAATCAAATAGTCATGAAAATGAAAGACTATAATGATGCATATAATATTGGTTTTGAAAATGCTTTAATAGATATTGAAAGTTATAAACAAAGATACCATCAATTAAAGGAGATGGATATTGTTTCTAAAGAAGAAAAAACAAGACAAGCAAAACTAAAATGTGAAGAATCATTTAAAACATCTTTTATTTCTGGATTAAATGAAAAAATTGAAAATGCTAAAAAAGATATTGCTGAATTAAATAAAGGATTAGCACAAAGGGATTTTAATGGTGAAACCTATGAATTTTGTGTTTCACCAACTTCAAGAGATGATTTTAAAGAATACTATAAGATCATCCAATCAGGAAAAGAATATATGGTGAATAATCTTTTATCTGAAACATTAAGTGAAAGTCAAAGAAGAATTATGGATGATTTATTTATTAAATTATCTTCTGTAGAAAATGATCAAGAAACGGAACAAATGTTGATGGAATATACAGATTATCGTAATTATTTAGATTATGATATAAAAATTAAATATGCAAGTGGAGATTATGCATATTTTTCTAAAGTCAATAAAGAAAAATCTGGTGGAGAAACACAAACACCATTCTATGTCATTATGGCAGCAAGTTTTGAACAAGTTATCCGTAACCGAAATCAAAATGAAGATTTTGGTTGTGTCGTTATTTTTGACGAAGCATTTAATAATATGGATGAACAAAGAATACAAGAAATGATTAAGTTCTATAATGAACGTGAAATACAAACATTTATTGCAGTACCACCATCAAGAGCAAGTACAATTATTCCTTATGTTAATACAAGATTGCTTGTCATTAAACAGGGACAACAATCTTTTGTAGAAGGTTTTAAAGATGAACAATTATAGAAATGAAATCTTAAATGAGTTTATTGATCGTTATGAAAAAAGTAGTTATTATAAAGGAAAAAGTGAAAAACCAAGAAAGATTTCTATTGTTTTGCATAAAAAGTTTCCTGAATATGGACATAGCTTTCATTATGAAGAAACAAATGAATTAGAAAATATTGTTTTTCAATTACAATCTCAAGGATTTGTTGAATTTTCTAAGAAAAGTATTCCAGGAAATAGAGAACTCATTTTAAATCAAGAAGAAAATTGTCTTGATCGAATTTATAAAGAATTAAAAAGAGTACCAGTTAAAGAGAAAATAATTCATTATGTAAAATTACTTGATCAATATTATGAAGAGACATTTATTAAAGATTTTGTTGATGAAATGAAAAAAAGGGCGATTCATCAACAAAGTCTTTTGCCTTATTTAAAAGTTTATGATGAAAATGATTTAGAAAATGTTATGAAAATA
>OGZQ01001031.1_pt1 | contig 13894 bp, 7 predicted proteins | sample 1576841 | NCBI WGS metagenome assembly OGZQ01 (sample SAMEA3541527, study PRJEB24748) | human gut metagenome | biome: human gut; feature: human-associated habitat; material: faeces | place: China | collected 2012
TTATTTATCAACTGTGCTTCTGGTTTCAATTTCACTGCATTTATTACATTAACCTCTCTTAAAATTCTTCGTTCTTTATTTCGATTATAATCTCCTACCCACATTACCTTACCTGCAATACAATCCTGATAAAATCCTGTTCTCCTAAATTTCTTACTGAATAGCCTATTTCATTTGCTACGTATTCCTTGGATAATTTAAAGCATTCTCTCAAAATCCTAAGATCTGATTTACATTGAAATCTGATTTTATATTTCATTTTTAATTACATTCCTTCAATTGTCTTTCATCCAGCGCTAAATGTTAACTGTATTATAACTATTTTCATATTATTCCTCAACGACACGTTTCCATTAGTCTCAAGAGCCTTGAACCCCTTATATTTACTGTATTTTTGGACATTTCAAATTTCTCACCGTGTGACCATTTTTTATCATTTCTTTCGGTAAGTGCTTCAAAACATGGCGTAGTGCAACATAACAGTTTTTCTGTTATGATATCTACATCATTGTTTGAGGCACTTACACACGTTTCTCGATCACTTTCATTTCCCCGCCACAGATATCGCACTTTTCTTCTGGAGGAATGATGTATTCCTCAATCTCTTCCGGAAAGCCTGCCAGCATCTCTGCACGTACACCCGGCTGACGTGCTGTACGTTTATACAATCTTACTGCAATCTTTGCCTTCGACAGGTTTAGCGTAAGCGCAAAATATTGCTACGTTACTCATGAATTACGCTTGCACCAAAATGATAGATACAAGCGTTTTACTTTATTTTAGTTTTGACAGTTCGCTTTTGCAGTCTCGCTCCATGGAGCAAGTTGTTCCAGCTGTTCATCTGACATTTTATCGTTTGGCCGTTGTGATAAGAGATATGTCAGATATTTATAGATATTCAGATCATTCGCTTTTGCCATCTCAACCATTGTATACACAATAGCACTAGCAGTGGCTCCTTTGGATTGGCTGTTTTCAACTTCTACTAAAGGAGCTGAAGCAAGTGCTGCAGTCTTCAGCTTGATTGAAACAGCTAAATCCAATAAACTTAATCCATATGATTATATTGAATTCATTCTGGATTATTTACCTCAACAAGATCTGGTTGAAGATCCAAAGAAATTGGATTGGTGAATACCATGGAGTGAAGAAATAAAAGAAGAATTTGAAATAAAAGCCGACTAAATTGATTATTATATCAATTCAATCGACTTCTTTAAATACACTATTTTATTTGGCGCTTACTTTTCCTCTACATAATCTTAAAAATTTTAATGTCTAATATTTTCCCTATTAAACATGATAAATATTATAATAGACATAATCATAAGTAATAACCAATATTCAGGATTATAATAATCTCCTGTTTTTAATTTTTGATTATCCTTGTAATTAGATGTTTGACTGAAATTTTTTTCTTTCTTAAAATTCTCATCATTTCTAGGAATTTTATCATCTGGTTCTTCATCAATTCCAGGTCTCATTCTTGAATACTTCGGTTCAACATCTACATCATAATCCTTTTCATATGATCCGTCATCTTCTTTTTCAAGAAGTGGGATTGAAATAATAAAAGGTTCCATCTTATATGCAAATTCACTTTCATTATGTTCATAGATTATATATATTCCATAGTCTAAATCTCTAAAAGTAGCTTCTCCTCTTTGATTGGTTATTAATTCTTCATCATAATCAATATTATTTTTTTTAATATAATCCATCAATTTAGTAGTAACTCCATTTTGCTCAGACGCTGTCATATCTTTTTTAATTGTAACAAGTTTAGAGTATTTATCTAAAACTTGATAGTCATTACCATCATAATCAGCTATTTTTATCAACGCAATATGATCTTGACTAATATTAAAAATATGGTTGTGTACATCTAAATAATGACAGTGAATCGTTAAAGAACCATGATTTTGAGCATAAACATTATTAATTGAAAGAGACAATAAGCATGTAAATACAATAATAAATATTCTTTTTGCATTTATCATGTTATCGCCTCCTCCAAATAAATATAATAATTCCTATAATAATAAAACTTAAAAATGCTAATTTTACCTCATAAGGAATATGTATACCATTATTGACCTCATTCGGTGTTTTCTTTATCGCTTCTTTATAATCTGTTCTTTTTCCTCTTACAAGCAATCTATGAGTATTAACAGAATAAGGTGTACAAGTAACAAGCGTAACATAATCTTCATCATCTACAATTTCAATATCATCCGTTTGAGAGGGCAATACTGTTTTAATTTGATCTACTTCATAAGCTAACGTATCACCTAGAACAGAAATATAGAAAATATCTCCAACTTTCATCTTGTCAAGATCTGTAAACAGCTTTGAATTTGGTAATCCTCTATGCCCAGATAAAACAGCATGCGTACTTGTTCCACCTATAGGCAAAGAAGAACCTTCCATATGCCCCACACCTTTTTGTAAAACACCATTATTTGTTGAATGATAAATAGGTAACTTCACATCAATCTTAGGTATTTGTAGATAAGCCATCATGCCATCACTAGAAACATTAAGCAAATTCATGTATTCTTCACTTGGTTTACCTGTTGTAGAAAATGGATCATATAATTTAGTATTTACTAATGATTGATTATATTCCTGTGCTTCTTTTAACATTTTATTTTTTGTAGCTTTATCTATTCCTTTAACTTCATCATTGTAAGAAGTTATAGCTTTCGAGCTATGTATTCTTCCTAGGTAATCACTTACTGTTGGATAAAGCAATACACCTAGGAAAAACACTAATAAAATAGCTCTAATAACATCAAATAATTTGATTTTTCTTAATATATCTTTCATACATTTAATATCTATGAGATACTTTAATTAATAATTCAATTAAGCTTCTTCTTTTTTACCTTTTTTAAAGTAAGTTGAAAGAATAACTAACACACCAACTACCCCTACTACTGTAAAGATAACTGTACCCATACCACCAGTTTCTGGTAACCATGATTCTGTGCTGTTTTCTACAGTAATATCATTACCGCTTACTGTTACGTTTTCACCATTATCAGAAGATTCTGCTTTAATATTAATTTCTTTTGGTGATTTTAATTTGTTATAACCTTCTGGTGCTTCAGTTTCAACTAATCTATAATCTCCATCATCTAACCCTTTAACATTAATAATACCAGTACTTGGTGTAACTAATTCAGTAATTCCATTTTCAGCTGTTGTTACTGTATAAGTGCCATTAGCACCTTGAACAAAATGAATTGGCTCACCTGTTGTACTAGTTCCTTTATAAAGATTAAATTTTGCACCAGCCAATGGAGTATCTGTACCTGTTTCTACTTTAGTAATTCTTAAATTATGTGTTTTAATAGTAGTTGTATCTGTTTTTGGATCACTTAATGAATCAACATCATGACCATATTGAATTGTAGCCGTATTGGTAGTTTTATCATCTGTTACAGCATTAGAATTTAATGTTGCTTGATATTCGAATTTTAAAGTTTCATTTGCATGTTCTTTATATTTAATAAAATCACCAAAATCAACTATAATTTTTTGATTTTCAACAGTTACAGTATAATCATTACCTGCTGTTAATTCTGTATCACCCATGGTAATTTTCATATTTAAATCAGCTTCTGATACAGTTAATCCTGATGACATTGCATCAGTAAATTTATATACATAATGATCAAACCCTGTCATATTTGGAACCATTGAATCAACAGTAAAGCGAACAGTTTCACCAATTTGTGCTGAAGTCCAATTTTTACCATCTGCTTTTTTATCAACATCTGGTTCTAAACCTTTTAAATATACTGTTTGGTTACTATTTGATAAAGTTGTATACATTGGTTTATATGTATCAATTGATGGAATAATAGCATAATATCCATATTCTAAATTATTAGCTTTCAAATTACTTTGTAACAAAGTAACTTTAGAAATATTCTTACTAGCTACATATGTTTTTAATTTAGTTGTAAAATCATCGTTTTTAACATGATTCTTTATATAATTGTATACCACTTCATCATCTTCTGAATTTGCTACATCAGTTTGTTTAAAAAATTCTTTGAAATCGCTATTTACCGTATAAGCAATTTTATCATTAGCTGAAGTTGCATCCATTAGTTTATATACACTAAATGTTGTAGCACCTATATCGTGTTGAGCCACATTTAATGTGATACTGCCTGTACTTGCTGCAGATACTGAACCAATATTCATTGCTGACATTGTAAATAGCATCATAAATGAAAGTACATATGCTACTACTTTCTTTAATTTGTTTTTCATTTTCATATTCCTCTATTCTTTAATATTGTTCGCTTTTTTACTTTTTTTGTACGATAACAAAACTGCTAATACACCTACTATACCTACTAAAACAAATAACATTGTTCCTTTTCCACCTAAATCTGGTAAAAGAGGCATATCTTTATTTGTTATCGTAAACGTATATCCATCATCAGATTCTTCAATAGATGTTATATAATTTTCTACTTCAGACTCTGTAACTGAATAAGTATAATAAGCTTTACTTCCATCATCTAATGTTGTATAGGCATCTAATCCTTTAATAATTGTTTGCCAAGTATTTTTAGAATCAGTTACATCATTAGTTGATAAAGTATAATCCCCTACTTTCTCTGATATTTCATCACTTCCTTTCATATATGTTCTTGTTAACGTCACTGTAATCGTATCTGGACGTTCTTTTTGTTTATCACTTAAATCTTTCCATAGCTTATTGATAGTAATGTTTATCTTTTCATTACAAGGATCTTGTGTATCTGAAGGGACAGGTGTCGTACCTTCTTCGTTATCAGATACTTCTGTATCATCCATCAATACAGCTTTTGCTGGAGAGACATAGGCATTTAAATCAACGGTTTCACTTTCTGTTTCATTTGCTAATTTGGCATCTTTTAAGTCATCATATTTTTGTACCTTATCATAATGGCTTATTTTGAAGACATTCCAATTATCAAAATCTGAATCCTTTTTACTATACAAAGATGAATTTTTTATAATATCAATCAAGGAATCACTCCTTGTTCTATAAATCCTGTACGTATTATCTTTACCTTCAATATTCTTCTTTGTATTAAAGTCATAACTAGAATTTAAAGACGTTGTTCCAGAAAAAGGTCCTATTTGATTACTTGTTCCTCTAATCGTATCAGCTAAATACATTTCATTGTTTTCAATCAATCCTTCATTGTTATAACCAATAAATCCACCTGCTTGACCATTTTCTTCACTTCCATCATGTGAATCATTTGCTTTTCCACCAAAAACATCATATCCATCATGAATACCTGTTATCGAGCATCCATCTACTTTTGTTCTGTTTGATTTGATAAGTCCTACTTTAATATTTTCTTTCTCACTGTCAGCAATATGATTTCCATCAATATTTGAACATGGGATTTCTATATAAGAATCACCAATTGTTATTTTTGCCAGGTCACTTGTTCCATCTCCTCTATCTTTATCAAGTGCTACTGAAATAGTTAATCCTAACAAAGTAACTGATAAAGCATTTCCTTTAGCTAAAACTTGTAATTTTAATAGTGAACCTAAATTGATATCTATAAGGCCAACATTTTCTAAATCTCCCACATATAGAATATCTAGAAGTTTATTGACGATTGAAAGTATCGGATCCAATAAATAGCTAGAACCTAAGTCAATATCAGCTAAATATTCAAAACTTGTTTTACCAACAAAGCCTCCTGCTATTTGATCACTAGCCACTTTCTTTATGTTTTCTACATTGCAATTGCTCATTCTTCCTAAATCAGCATAACCAACAAAACCACCAGAAATAGGTTCCTTACCACTTTCACTTGAAATAGTAAATCCAACTGGAATACCAATAACTGAACAGTTGTCACTATGAGAACCAAAAATATCTAAGACACCAGCTGTGGCATTTAATAATTTTCCTGTACCAACACCAGCTTCATCTAGATCAACCACACCACTCTTTCCCATGTGACCAACAAAACCACCGGCATAGTTTTTAGCTTTGACTTTATTTAATCCAGTAACACTCGAATTTTTTATTGAACCATCTAGCAAGCTTCCACCAAATCCACCTGCATTTCCTGTCTGTACTTTACTGTCCAATGTTCCTTCCTGACTTTCATCATTTGCACATACTGAAAGTCCATTATCATTTGATCCAGTTACTTTTGCTTGATAAACATAAGTTCTAAAGGCATCTAATACATCAATATTTCCTAATTTAATCAAATTTAGAATTTGATCAGAATCATCATTTCCAACTTGAGCAACAGAAGAAACATCCGCCAATCCAAAGAACCCACCAGCATGTCTTCCACCAACAACATTTCTAATATTATTTGCCTCAACTCTTACTGAATTTGCATCTTTATCACCAAAAATTGCTCCTCCTGCAGTACCTACAAAACCACCTGCTTGATTTGCATATTTTGTATTTTCATCATTTTCTAATGTATATGAACCGTTAACACTTAATCCATAATCATTCCATGCATCCACCTTGGCATAATCAACTATTGAAAGAGTCGCATTCAATACTTTGGCAAGATTTCCTGCATTGCCTAATAAATACTTAAGTAGTTTTGATAATAATCCTGTATTGGATGAAGTATTCAAAGTCACAGCACTTCCTGGTTGAATATTACCAGCAAAGCCACCGACATTTTGACTTCCATTGATTACTTTTAATTGATCAGCCAAACAATACTGATCTTGTGTTCCCTGTATTGTTCCACCAACAACTTTTCCAACAAATCCACCACTGTTTCCTTCATCATTATCAAAATCAGTTCCAGTAGTAGATATTGTTGCTCCTGATTGATAACCTATAACAGACGAAGTTTTTACCACAGGAATGAAACTTTGCAATATTGGAAGTGAGCCTACCACATTTAATTTATTACCTAAGTTTATATCTCCAACATTAGCAACTCCTGATGAAATCATTTCACCAGCAAAACCACCACTGCTTTTTAAAGCTGTAACATCTTTTAAATCTCTAGCATTAGCAAAAGTTACTTTTCCTCCATTCATTTGACCAACATAACCACCAGCAATACCGCCTTGATAATCGTTTGAACCAGCATTTGTTCTTCCAGCTTTTACTTCATAGCCATAGGCATATTGATCAATAATTTTATCTAACTCGTCTTGATTATCAACTTCTCCAAGTTCTTGGAATTTTTTACCATAAGCACCATTGACTCCTACTGCTTTTACCCAAGAATTCCATACTTCTGTTGTTAAACCTCGAAGTGGTCCATAAGTTGCTGTATTAGTTTCAGTTGGATAAACAGCACTCAAGGCTGATAATGGATTATCTAAATTAATGAGTCCATAAAGTACACTGATATTTCCTGTATCAACTGTATTGGCACAATCCGTTCTGCCACTAAATCCTCCCGCATATTCATATCCATAAACAGCTCTTAACCTATAGACTGCACATTCTTTTTGAACTGTAGGTATTTTTCCATTCCATTTTCTTGTAGAATTTCCTTCAATACGACCACCTAGGTTATAACCCACATAACCTCCCGCGCATCCTTTTAATGTTTCATTACTTATGGCATCAGCACGAACTGCTCCACCACAAGGAATACAAGTAGTTTGAGAATTATAGATCATAGGAATAAATGATTGCAACACACTTGTTAAACTATCTACTGAAATTAATCCTTTTAAGATTTCCGTTTTACCTAATACATCTGCAACACTTCCTGGTTGAATATTTCCTGCATAACCACCAGCAGTTTCTTGACCTATGATGTAAGAGAAATTATTGACATTGCTATTTTGAATTTGTGAACCATAGTCGGTTCCAACAAAGCCACCTGCATTACCAATTGTTTTATTTTCATCCAAACCATTTGCTTTAACAGAAAAACCACCAACCGCACCAGTTACATCTGAATTTTCAATTTTAGAAGCTGTTACATCTAACGCAGATAAAATATTTGCCAAATTTATATTTGTTCCCAATGTCTTCAATCCACCACCAACAGATGCCGTAGAACCTATATCTAATTTTCCTACATAGCCTCCAGCATTTTTAGGTGCTGAAATGGCATAACTTGAAGACTCTCCAAAATAAGAAGAACTGTCTGTATCATTAATATTTGCATTAGGTGTTTTTACTGTTGTATGTTTTAACTTAGTTACACTACTATTAGAAACTCTTACAGCACTACCATAACCTATATATCCGCCAGCACTACCTGAATTTAAATCCGTTGACTTATATGTATCACAGCTAACGACCAATCCATTAGATTGAACACCAGCATTTTTAATAATAGGAATATAAACCTGTATTAAACTCAATAAATCAGAGATTTGAATATTCAAATCTGCTAAACCGCCTAAAATACTTATTCCTTTTGTTGAATCTGCTAAAGCTCCAGAATAAACCTTTCCACCGAAGCCCCCTGCATAAGTTTTTCCTTTAACATATGAAATATTTTGTATTGCATAAGCATTATTTTCATCATTTTCAACAATACCACTTTGGAAATCTCCAACAAATCCTCCTGCAATATCTCCTCGTACACCACCATTATCTATATAACTTACATAACATTGTTGATATGACGGAATTAAATATCCTACAGCATTTAATAATCCATTAGCCGAAATCAATTTTTTTATTTCTGTTTCATCTCCAACTTCAGCTAAACCGCCTGTTTTTGAAATACCAATAAATCCGCCAGAGTAACCTCCATCATCTGTAGAAGTTACTGTTTTCAAATTATTAACTTTTGCATCATTTATTTTTGTACTATTACTTTTAGCAACAAATCCAGCTGCTACATAATCAGTTGTTGAATTATCTTCTCTTGATCCCGTAGCTTCTACAGTAAATCCAGAATTAATACCACTTACAGACGAAGAATCTATATTGACTTCAACTGCTTGTCCCAAAGAAAGAAGATTGCTTAATTTTAAAATATAATTTAATCCTAAAAGATTTACTGTCAAACCATTATCAGTTCCTGCAAGATCACCTGGACCAGATACGCCTATAAATCCACCTACAATATTTTCTCCTGAAATATTATTTAAATTTGTTACTGTAACCGAACTAATAGAACCACCGATTGCTTCACCAAAAGCACCACCAACTCTTTTTCCTTTACCACCAATAGTTATACCTTCTGTAGAACCAGTAAGTGAAATAGAATTAGCATTAAATCCTAAATATTCTGCAACACCTAAAGTTGTATTTAAAAGTCCTGCTACACTTGCTGTTCCCACTGAGCCAGAAATACCACCAACACAATTTTCACCATCCACGGATTTCAAACCATTAATAATGATATTTTTTTCTTCGATTCCATCCATTGAAAAGATATTATTTTTAAAATATGAAACCTTACTTAAATTATCGGTATTAGATTTTGTAAGATAAACACCATCACCTTTGCCTATCAATCCACCTGTGTAATTTTTTCCTTCAACACTGCATGGAGCATTTATTTGACATCCTAATATATGAGAAGGACTCACACCAGCAAGAGAAAGTAATGATGATGTTGCATTTTGATTACTGCTTAAAAGTTTCACAACTAAGTCAACAACCCCACCTAATAAGTTATCTTTCGTATCACCTTTTCCTAAATCAGCAGCCCATCCAATTGTTGCGATTCCAGCAAAGCCACCAGAATTATCTCCACCGGAAGATACCGTTAATTTATCACTAACATTAACATTACAATTTATAGCCGACGTGTTGGCCATTGCTCCAGCAAAACCACCTTGATATCCATTGCCCGAAATTGTCAAATCACTCGCAGATACTGAACAATTTAAAAACAAACTTTCAGGATTCATTTTAGGCAATTGAGTTTCTATATCTAAAGCACCCGATAAAGTACCTTCTATGACATCATCTCTAGCTAATCCTACAAATCCGCCACTATAATTATTAGCTTTGACATTGAAGTTGCTGTTTGTAATTTGGCAATCTTTTACGACAGTTCCTTTTTGTTGACCGATAAATCCACCAGAATTTTCAATCTTATCATTATTTGTTCCTATATTTCCTGTTAAATTATTGATTGAACAATTTTCAACATAAGCATTGATATACTTTGTAGGGATCAATTTATCTACTGGAATAGCGTTTCCTAAAAGAATAGTAATCAAATCACCTAAGCCAAGACCAGGAATCACATTTAAAATTTTTGCCAATAGAGTAGCCGTTCCACCTAATCCTTTTGATAAACCATCATACTCCGTCTTTCCTGAAATATATCCAATAAATCCACCTGTATTACTATTGGCATTTGTTACTTTCACATCATCCAGTTCACAGTCAGATATTGCTACATCCCCCACTACACGACCTGCAAAACATCCCGTAGCTAAAGCTGTTGGGTCATCCTTACGAGCATTTAATATACTGCTGAGTGTTTTTGTTAATCCAGTATTAACATTTCCAAAAGTAAGTAACCATGTTAATCCACCTAATAGTGCTCCTAATGTTAATCCTAAAGTTGAAGTTAATCCACTTATTAACGTTTGATCAAATTTTGTTTTTGTTGTTTCATTATCAACATTTATTTTATTGAATTTAAGGTTTTTTACTGTTACAGTTCCTTTGCTCAATCCTAAATCACTGTCACTTGCTTCATTTGATAAAGTGGCAAAGAAACCAACTCCCATTTGCTTTCCAACATCCAATTCAGATGTTTGACTAACATTCACATTAGAAATAACTGGTTTGTCTCCTATATTTAAATCAGTTGCTTTGCTATAATCGATAACGCTAGTATCATTATTCCATAGTGTTGATTGCCCATCGGCTTTTGCACCAATCATTGTTCCTTGGAACATCAACGGTGTCCAATTTTCATTGGATAAATCAATATTCCTAAAAATAATATAATTAGCATTTGTTGAATATTTTTGATTGGTAGCTTTATCTATATCCAATGTTGGATCAATTTCACCAGTAGATTGATTGACTCCACATCTTCCCCATATATATGGATACGAACTATATTTACTTTGTTTTTTATCCTTATCAAGTATATTATTTTTTCCAAATTCAAAATTTGCATTACCATTTTGAGATTTTTTTAAATCAGCATCTCCGCCATATAGCATTATCGGATTACCACTTTCATCTTCATCTATATACCATTTGGCAGCATGTAAATAAACTTGATAAACAGCACCATAAACAGTTACACCAGATCCTATTTTTCTTAACTGTTCTTCATTACCAATAAGAATATAAGTTTTATCACCAATCGTTTTAACAACTTGACCATTAAAATCTCGTCCTTCACAATTTTCAGTACTTATATTTGATATTTGATTTGCTTTAGTTTCTGGCATCTCACCTGTAAAGTTTTTCGATAACACATAGTTATGTGATTTGCTATAAGTTAGATAATTTGAACTATTATCTGAATAAACAGGTTGTCCCATCCCAACACACTCTGGTAACATATCTTGAGACATGACAGGTTCATTTTCAGAATTATCCGATTGAATAATTTTTAATTGATAATCATTATAAATATAGATTGTATCTGTTGATGAATCATACAATGTTGAATTTTCATCTACAGTTCCATGATTAAATGTGCCTGTAAAGTCGCTTGGTAAAGTCCATATGTCATTTCCATTTAATGAAATATCTTTCATAAGTTGATACTTGGAAGAAAGAGAATATGTTATATATTCATCATTTACTGAAATTTGTTGACCAGTACCGTAATTACTTTCATCATTATCTGTAGATGTAACAATTGAATTTGAGCCAATTGCTTGAAGCTGTTTTGTATTATAAATTTTTATTACATTATTTTCATAAATATCACTGATATCTATTGAATCATCTGATTGTGAGCTTGTGTTATTTTCAACAATAGTTTCCTTTGAAATTGAATCATCAGATGAATTTAACGCATAGACAACAACAGTTTGTAAAAACAAAGAGATAACACATACCCAAACCATTATGTCTATACAAATTATTTTTTTAATTTTGTTTAACAAACAAATCACCTTACTTCCATGAAACTAGGAAACTTTTAAAATTTTAGATATCTTCGTTTTTCTACAATAAAGTGATTGATGATTTAGTTATACGCTACCTCTTATATCGGCTTTTTTATAAAATTGCAAAATTTATCTTAAATAATAATTATTTCTGAATATTATTCTAATATATTCACAATCTTTCTATAATGCACAGAATAGGAAAAGAATTCTTGCATTTTTTGTAAACTATGTGTAAAAAGCAATGTAATAAAAAAAGCAATCTTAATTTACAAAATTAGATTACTCTTTAATATTTAAATTATTTACTTACTTTTTCAATCCATGTTTTATTCATAGAAGCAATAATAAACGAAAGAATAACTTTTGGTGAAAAACTTCCACACTCACCATTAACAATCATTCTCACAGCCTCACCATGATTAATTTTTCTTTTATATGGTCTTTCACTGATTAATGCATCATAGGCATCCGCAAGTCCAACAACTTGAGCTTCAAGAGGAATGTCATCACTTTTAAGACCTTTAGGATAGCCATGACCATCATATCTCTCATGATGATACAAACATATATTATAAGCATAATGAACTAGTTTTTTTGTTGAATTACATTTCGGTAGTTTTAATGCCATATTAGCTCCATCTTCAGGATGTTTTTTTACTATATCCATTTCTTCTTTTGTCAGTTTTCCTTTTTTATTAAGTACCTCATAAGGCGTAGATATTTTCCCTATATCATGAATAGTTGCTAGTTTAGAAATATTTTCAATTTCATTATCCAATATGCCATATTCTGGAAAATTTAATTGTAATTCCTTATATATTTGTTCTGTAAAGAAAGAAATATTATGAAAGCTTTCATGATCTTCTAATTTATTATGAGCTAACACAGTTTCTAATAAAGATACCATATCCCAAAATTCATTGACAATCATCATGTCTTGTTGTAAATAAGAAATATTCGTCTTGTCTTGATTTTCATAAATGTACTCATATGATTTAAACATCAATACCATTTGCGTATCATCTATACGCTTGTCTAAATCCATCCATGTTTTTCCATCCTCTGAGCGATATTTTACTTTTGAATCTTGATAATATTTTTCACTATTCTTAAAATCAATTAGAAAAGATTTTACTCTATCTCTGTCTTTTTTAGAAACACAATGATTGATAAATTTATATAAAAACTCATCATATGTCATATAGTTATTAAACAAATCACTAAATTTAGATTTGATACTAATAATATTCATATCTAAACTGTTTAGGTCAACTTTTAATAATAAATATCTTTTTTCAATGATTTCAGATGGATTAAATGAATTTTTAAAAGTAATGTTTTTAAGATTTTGATTAATATCTTCTTGAACTTTTAATAATACTTTCCTTACATTGCACGTCTCTATACAATTTCTTGAACAAACGCCATTTCTTTCTAAACATTTATTCAAGTTCATAGAAGACTCAGTTGCAGAGATAACATCAAAATAACTTATCCTTTCAGGATTCTTAGCAAGAGAATAGCCACCATTAAATCCCATTTCAGAATTAATTAGATTGTTATTTTTTAAAATATTCATTATTTTTGATATATTTCTAATTGGTATCTTTAAATTATCAGCTAATTCTGCTTCTGTAGCTAAATTTCCTTTTTCAGATAAATAATCAATGATACGAAGCGCATAATCTGTTGTATTAGTAATTTGCATAGTTTTTACCTAGAATTAAGTTAATTTTTAATTCTTCCATCTTTCTTTTAATTTTTCAATAAGTTAAATTTAGTCTTAATGAGCTGTCCAACATATTATCTAGGAAAATTATACGTAATCTATATCATAGCATTATTATTTGATTACATC
>OGZQ01001064.1_pt1 | contig 13410 bp, 19 predicted proteins | sample 1576841 | NCBI WGS metagenome assembly OGZQ01 (sample SAMEA3541527, study PRJEB24748) | human gut metagenome | biome: human gut; feature: human-associated habitat; material: faeces | place: China | collected 2012
CGTCAATTGAGATAAAAATGTGATTAACAAATAAAACAGAAACAAGAAAAGGAGGTATGATAATGAATACATATTTTGTTACATTTTTAATTCCGCGTAATGGAAGCAGAAGAATAGTTTTGATTAAGGAACTTAATTTTGAAAAGGCATTAAGAAAAGTAATGGCAGTTAAATATTTTGAAGAGGAAATCATAAGTATAATAAAGGAGGAAAAATGATATTAAACATATTGACGTTATTTCAAGAAAACCGGTTGCAGGGTTAGAAGCTGTTAAAACATTATTTACAAGATATGGGGCAACCTTATATGCTTTTATAAGCAGAGAGACACAGATAAGTTATTAATTTTATGTAGGTGTAGATAAAAGACTACCAGATAATTATCTGGTAGTCTTTTATCTACACTCTTGAAGTATAGATTGAACCATTGTAAAGCAAATCAATTCGGCTTACACCGTTCACAGGCTTTTGAAAATTATATTCATCCGATTGTAGAATTACTTTTGCATATATTTTGTTATCAACTAGCGACACAACACAAGGATAGGTTCCTATCGGATAAGGATTTGTGTCCATCAGTCGACACTGCATCATGCAGCAATTCTGACCTGCATCTTCGCCAAGATCAAGAGAATCATTGAGCTGTGCAATCAGATACTGATTCGAACCGTTTATGTTTATATTGTTGCTGAGATTACAGTGAATACCATCACCTGTATTATAGCCTCCTGCTATTGCTGTTGAGCAACCATCATTAGTAGCAAACTGATAAACGTTAAAAGGATTATGAGAGAAATTACTGACAATACCGGTTGCTGTTGGTATAATTTTTTTATAAGCATTTCCCTGATAGAAACCAGTTTTAAAAGCGTTTACAATCGCGTCTGCAAGTTCTAGACAGCCATTTGTGTTTGGATGAACGTTATCACTTTGGAAATTGCCATTGTTTTTCATTACAAAATCTACACCATTCAGAAAAACAGCTTTGTATTTTACACACTTTTTGTAGATGTTTTTCGTAATGAACATTAATTCGTGATTTGAAAAACTATTTTTAAAATTTCCAATACAGCCAACATAAATCGTGGCGTTTGGAAAATTTTCTTTTGCTTTTCTAATAAAAGTAGAAATTGCAGTTTCAAGAGTTGAAGCATTTACCCCCTTGTCATTGCAACCCCCACAAACGATTATATTTTTAATTTCATTTTTGTTGCTTATATCTTCAATAGCTTTGTTTAAATAACTCAAAAATGTATTCGTAGTAATTCCCACAAAACCAATAGAGCCCTGAGAATATTTGTGACATGTTATTCCTGTATAATTTTCGAATAAATCCTGCCAGCTATACCCTGACCCCACTACTGAACTGACAGCATATGAGTCACCAATTAAGATTGTGCCATTGCTTTCGGTAATTTTTTTGAAATTTTTTAGGTCATCTGTCTGTTTGCTTAAAGTGTCAAGTTCTTCCCTTGCTTCACTGTCTTTTACATAGATTGTTTCATTTGCATCTCTGAAATGTAAATTGTCAAAATATTTTTTTGCCATCTTTTAACCTCTCATATCTGTCTTAACTAAAATAGATTCGTTTTTTTCATCATATAATGCACCAAGCATTAAATTTGAATAATTCAAATCAATCCATGCATTAAACCACTCTCTTAATTCTTTTTCTGATCTTTCCAGAATGTCTTTACTTTCTTTCGCAATTTTTATAATCCAATCCAAGTTCATGTCCTGCATACTTGTTTGAGGATAATTGTTAAACATGTATATTTCCTCCTTTTTAATAAACTAAAAGCAACAAATCATTTGCAAATAATCCTGTGCAATAGTCAATAAATGATTGCTTTCTCAAGCTCATTTCGCTTTCCATCATTTGCTGAGTGGTAGTCACACCGATGTTTCCATGAATACGTCCAGAATGTTCTGTGTTACCTTTTTCTGTGTTTACATCTTTTCGTCCATATGAGAATTCGTTTGTATTTGCTCCTGAAGTGGTAATTTGTGTCTGGTTTCCATATGTCATGATGTCCTGTTCACTAGGATCATACCCGGAAGAATTGAACGCACTGACTTTCTGCTCATTGGTGTCTGTGCCTGTCTGCTTTGTTGTGCTTCCCTGTCCTGCCGTTTGTTTATTGCTGTCAGTTCCTGAGAGTTGTGTTTCTCTTGTAATGTTTGGAGAGTCAGTCCAGTTTTCCTGTCGATCATAATTTTCAACTGGGTTGTACTCTAATTTTTCCAGAAGATCATACACTTTTTCTATGCTGTTTTTCCACTTTCTGCTCCATGCGGGTATTGCACTGTTTTTCATAAAATACCAGTCCGGATATAAAGGCTCACATGATCCATAAGACAAAATTAGTGAATCAATGAAATTCTGTTTGTCTGCATTTTTTGGAAAATCCATAGCATCAAACAAGGTATCATCCCAGTTGTACAACCCTGCAATGGTCATGGTATAATTAGCCATTTTCATTCACCACCTTAACCGTGTTATAATTTTTTAATTTAATTGACAAGTTTAATGTTGGGTATAAACGATTTGCTTCATCTACACCCTGCTGCAACGTTTCCAACCAAGTGGTAAGTCTTGTCACGCTCTCAACGTCATTTTTTTCCGTTTCAAGTACATTTAGTCGTTCTTTTTTGTCAGAACCTACCGATGGGATACCAACTTCTGTATCAAACTGATCTAAAAGTTTTTCAAACGTTTCAATCAGTTCTGGTGCAATAAAGTTGTTTTTCAAATCTTTATTAAAAGAATCCCACAATTCACTTTTTCCGGTCTTAAGATCATCAGATTTTATGCTTGCATCATAAGCAACAGCTGGTTTGCCCGCTTGCACACTATCATAGATTTTTTTCAACGTCTGTGCTCCTGCTTTGTTTTTTGCAGCCATGAGAAATGCAAGTTTTGAATTAAAAATATTCATATCAAATGCACTTGCCACCAACGCAAGCTTATAAGAATAATAACCAATTATGTCAAAAATTCCGCATCTGGTAGGCTTTAAATACAAAATTGCACAATCTTTCCCAATTTGCATACCGTCTTTTTCAAGGGAACCAGAATCAGCAAAAGAATGAATTTCTGCCATTGTAGGCTTACAATAAATGTTGTATCCGTATAAAGTGCAAATTTGAGCTACTAGACCATATAAATCTGTGTTAGTAATACAAATGTATCCAGCACCAAGTAAGACAAATTTAAAGTAGTCTATGTCAAAAGTAGCATTGTACTTTATATCAAATACCGATGCTACACGCTCATATAGCATTCGATCAAATATGTCTGTATATCTGCTATCTGCTTTGATTCCTGCAGGTTGCCAGTAATTTTCAACTAAATTAATTTTTTCCATTCCTTGTGGTATCCACATTTTTACCTCCTATTCATAATAAAAACCATTATTTAAAAAATTATTCACTGCATCTTGATCACCAGAATAACCATTAATAGCCACAGATGCATTTCTGCATTTTAGGTACCCTGATAAAGTGTTTATTTTTCTCCTATTCCCATCCGCATAACCCTCTGTTGGTGGGTATGGTACGATGGAAGAACAAGTGTAAGTATATTGAGCTGCATCTTTACTACTAAGTATTGCAGTAATGGATCCATTTGAACCAATGATAGATGAATCAGGTGTAAGTCCTCCTTTAATGTTTTCTAATCCACTTGTTGTAGCACCAATCACATTTCCAGTCGCCAACTGTAATCCTGTATTAGTTGCAGCATTTAAAATCGTTGATGGATTATTAGTAGCAAATCCAATCTGAATTGGTACTGATAATTTAGTTTGAAAATGAGCTAAATCATTTTGCCCAGAACGCAACCAAACTTCGCACAATCCCGACACTGCATCGTAATAGTAATCTGCTGTCAATTGGTCATTAGCGGTTTTTGTAATATCAATCTGTACCACTCCAATAAAAGGAAGCTTTACAAAATACCGACTGAAATTGCTGTTCCAATACTGAAAATGATACCTGTTATAACGTGAGTTAGTTATCCCTATATCATAAGTAAAATTGACAGATGGCGCATTGGTACCACCTATTACATTTGCATTAACTTTTGAATCCCAAAAGCCCAATTTTACGGTGTCAGCTGCATGATAAAAATTTCCGATCGTAATAGGGCACCAGTCTATGCTCAAAATATACTTAAATGGGTCAAAAAACAGTTTGGTAAAAGCATCTTTTAAGGCATCCCCCCAACTGCCGTCTGACCACATAAAAGCCAAAAGATTGTCAAGCTGTTCTTGTGTCATGTAATAGAGGGTAATTCCCTCATATGAGGTTGTTCTTACAATGAAATTACCACTGTAACCATTTGGAAATAAACCAACAGGTTCAGCAATGATGGTTGCATCTTTTTTCCAACTATCGTCAGGCAAATATAAGGCATCCGGATATAGCAATGATTGATAGCTTGAGCGTTCAATCACGCATGTATAATTTCCAATCTCTTCCTTATAAGTGGCAAGCACATCCTCTGTGCATGACACCTCAATTTGCGCTGCATTAATAGACGTTACACTATTAATAAAATAATAATGGTCATTCCATTTTGCATAGTTGAAATTTAAAAATTCATTTAGTCCATAATGCAAAACAAATGTAGGGGACTGAAACGTAGTCCCCCTTTTTAGATCAACAGACACACTGGTTCCCTCAGATGGTCTTGCTGTACTGTTTGATTTCTTTGAAAAATTATAAAATTCTACATTAATCATTTTATATAAGATTCCTTTCTTTTAACAGCACAACACCAACCAGATGGAATTTTAATCCAGATACAATCATCTTTTTCAATTACATCTTTACAAGTAACCACAGTTCCTTTTTTCAAACAACCATCTGCAAAAGCATGTCGCATTCCGTCAAGCGTGAGTTCATTTCGTGATTTTATGTTTCCTCCTGCTGACCATCTTACATGCAAATGATCCACCTGCACTGTGTAGGTATGACCAACTTTGTAAAAAGATTTTTTTACTTCTGTTTCATCCCACCACCGTCTTACAAGTTTAAGATCAGATCTTCGTGTAACCTTTGAAATTACAACACCTTTACCGGGATTGTTTTTTGTATTATTTTTTCCACCTCTGGATTCAATCATTAATCCATTGCCAACGTAAACAGCACAATGAGTGATTTTATTTGTTGAAGAACCAAAGAAAAGGCAGTCACCCGGTTCCTGCATTCCAATAGAAATGTTTTTACCTATTTTAGAAAAACCCTGTGCTGTCAATCTTGGTACTTCGTAACCTGCATTATTTGATGCCACATATAAAGCTCCGGAGCAATCATAGCCACCCTCCATCATGCTTTCTCCACCCCAGACATAAGGGGATCCTAACAATTTTTTAAAACTGTCAATCAATTCATTAGGTTTCATTTTTCCAGCCTCTCAATCAATGTATTCATTTTTTCAAGAGCAACTGTGTTATTTTTGATAACTTCACTGAGAGTATCAACTTCATTTTTATGCTGCTCATTCAGCTTATCAACTCTTGAATTTGTCTGATCGTACATATACTTAACAAAGTACGCCATTACACAACAGGCAACGATTGGAAAAACATAGTTTCCTAAAATGGTAAGTAAAGTGTCAGTCATTGCTTATTTCCCCTCTCCCATTACGTAAAGGATTCCGTTGTGTGTGTAGTTATTCCAGTAGTTTTTTCTGGAATGAACATACATGTTCCAATAACCACCAGCACTGTTAAAAGGTGTAGTGTCAGCATAATCAAACTGATACTGTACACCCATTGCTCTACGATCATAAAGTACACCAAGTACATAAGGCAGATTGACTTCTGTTTCTGCCTGTTTTGCATTACCAGTTGAAACGTCCAAAATTGACGGTGTAATCTGTATTGCACTTGGTTCATCGGCTGATTGCCACCAGTTTACAAGTTCTTTATTCTCAATTCGAAGTTCTTTATCGTCAAATACCCACGGCAATACCTGTGTCGTTGAATCAATCCAAAATTCAGAAAGCATCAGCAACCGCTGATTTTCTTTCCGGGTGAATCTCATAATCGGATTGTAACCTGTAATGTTAGCATGATACTTTGTTGATCTCTCCGTAAGTTTTTCAGAATCCAGTTTGATTCTGGCAATTACAAAAGCCATGAAGTCTTTTTTGTAGGTGGTCAGCAACTGATTTCTTGTGTATTTTGTACCATTTTTTGTGTTAAATTCTGCTGTAAGGTCGACTTCTTCTCCCATGCTGGAAAGACCTGCCATATAGTTTAGCATTGTTGCACGCCTTCCTGATTCTCGATCCGTTTCAATATCATTTCTGAACTCAATCATAACAGCCTCATAGAAGCGCATGAACTCTGCTTCACTTGTAAATGCCTGTGCAATCTGATCTCTGAAACGTGTAATGTGACGCTGTAAAACTTTTGTACCGTAAAATTTTAACTCAAGCACTTTTGGCTTGTTAATTTTATACATATCTACGGATTTACCATCGTCCAACTGTGTAGGATTGAGATCCGTGTTCCAATCCTGTGAGGCTTCTGCATCCTGTGTCAGTGCTGTGATCTCACGTGTGATTGCACCCCACTGTCCGGAAGTCTGCTCAACTGCTGCCAATTTTCCAGTGTATTTTTCATTTGAAAAATAAGTGTAAGCAAACACCGTACTAAGAGCTTTTAGTGTGTTTTCTACACCAGTTCTTAAAAGTGTCTCACCTACTGACACAAAAGAACTTGTGTCTGTTGCGGTAAGATTTTCACGTCCTGTTGCCTGTTTTGCAACCGCATTAATGAGAGTATAGGCATCCTGCGGTGTAAAGTCATTTACTGCCATTTTTTATTTCCCCTTTCCTAGTTCATGATTTCCATCATACGCTTTGCAATCTGGTCTGCTGTTTCTGGCTGACTATGTTTAGTCTGCAATCCTGTTGCTGCAAGGTTGCCAGCCTGAATCACGTTTGTAAGATTTGTGATAGCATTTAATAAGGCTTCATTCTGCTGTGCTGGCTGTGTCTGCTGTACCTGCTGTGCTGGCTGTGTCTGCTGTACCTGCTGTACTGGCTGTGTCTGCTGTACCTGCTGTGCTGGCTGTGTCTGCTGTACCTGCTGTGCTGGCTGTGTCATACCAAGAATTTCTGATTTTGTAAAACCTGCCTGTGTCAATGCAATTACATCTTCAATTTTCATTTTTTTCTTTCCTTTCTGCCACGGTTAAAAAAATAGGAAAGCACTTATGGGTTACCGTCCCGTGGCTTCTGCTTCCGGCAGTTGGTTTAGCCTTGCTTTCCTATTTATGATTCTACAACTATTTGAATATTCTGTCAATAAAAAATTTGCAGTTCATATTCTGGTAACTTATTCTATTTGTTATGATGAAATTATAAATATAGCTGTGAAAAGTCCTAAGCTGATTTCTCCCGTGTTCTGTATCTTCATAATTATCTTTGCATGATCCAGAAATATGCTCACAAACATAAAGCTTTGCTTCTGATTTATGTTCATAGATTCCAAAATTTGCAATTGTGCAAATCAATTTATATTGACGCAAATCTTCTGAATTAACTGCACTTGTATCATCATAAGCAAATTCATTGTCTAATGCCATACTCGCAAATTTGCTTTTTCGGTTGATTGCCTTATAAAGTGCAGTAGTTTCTTTTTTCTCACTGATCGGTGATCTGTTAATCAGAATTATCATTATACCTGCATCTGGAAGCAGTGCAAACTCCTGACCTTTCTTTTTCATTCTTTCTAAGTAAGGCAACAAGTTAAAAGCATTTATAATCGGATTATCTAATGTATTGCTATTTGAGGCTAACCACCAACGGAAAGGTTTTTTTCCTTTTAATTCACGATTGGAACTGATTGTTTCTACAGCATTGAGAAAAGCTTCTTCCTCTCCATTCATTCTTTTTGCCATTTCTTCGGGGATAAATTCATCATAAAACCCTTCCGTAAATTCTGAACCTGAAAAACCTCTATTATTTTGCATTGTTGTTAAGGCAAAAGCTTCACCACGATATTCCGTATTTCCATCCGGTAATTCTTCCTCTAAAATGATACGATTTTTTTCACCTTTTACAGAACGAAAATAAAAGCAATGACCAGAATCAATGTTCACATCAATCCAAGGATTTTTCTTTTCTGCCATGACTGATTCAAGTTGTGTGACAGTTCTACGCATGTAAACTATGCTCTCATTTTTTGAAAAAACATCATTGATAAAATGGGTAAATATTCCATATGTTTTTCCGGTTCGTCTTGCACCAATGATAAAAATAAAATTGATCTTATTTTTATCTGCAATCCGTACAAGCTTTGGAACATCCAACCATCCATCATTTTGATATATGTTCATAATTTTTCTCCTTTTTATAAAAAAAAGGGGGTACAATACCCCCCTAATTAAATTGTTTACTGAAATTCTCCACTTGTGTTGTTTGAGTTGGAACCCTGCTCATTATATTTTTTGATGCAAGCTTTTTCTAAGTCTGATCTCCAATCTTTATTCAAACTGTAAACTGAATTGTAATATTCATTATCTTTTCCCTTAGATGAGGGAAAAGATAAAAACAAACCGTTTTTTCCCTCAACCAATGACAAACCTTTTACAATCAGCACTTCATCTAATTTTAATTCGACAAATGCCTTTGTTTTGCTGTTTGATGATTCATACTTTCTTACTGTGATTTTTACGTTCATGTTTTTTTCTCTCCTTTTTAAAGTAATATAATTTGAAAGCTTATATACATTAATCCAACCTCAAAGGCAGCTAACCCGATGGCTGAAAAAAGTAACTTAAAAAAATCTTTATTTCTCATTTTTTACCTCTAAAATAACTTGTGAAGACCACGCTTATTTTGTGACAGAATTGCAATCAAATGTTTATCAGGATTACCCGGTTCCGGTGGGGTAGGTCCAGGTGGGTTTCCAGTATAAATTTGATACCATTTATTTGCATACTCTTTTCTCCTATCAACATGATTTACTGTAGGATCACGACTTGGACGCTCATATGCTACCATGAATAATACTGCTAATTTGTCAGGATTCCAACCCATGCTATTTGATCTGAACTGCTCCGGTGTAATCCCGATCATGTCATATGATGCACCGGATGATAAATAAGGTGTAATAAAAGCTCTTGTCGTATACCATTGATTTCTAAGCGTAAACAACTCCCCATCTAAGCAACGACATTGAACTGTGCCATTTGTGTAAGGACTTAAACCAAGCTGTTGGCAAGCGTCAATCAAATCACTTTTTGGTGTCCATTGGAAAATTCCATACCCTCCTCCTCCTCCTGCTTCAACACGTCCGGGATTGATTCCTGATTCTGCATTTGCATTGCCTGCCAATGCAGAAATTGTACTTATATTGTAACCAAGTCCAGTAAATACAGAGCCAAAAATACTACCATTATTTTGCGTTTCAGCTTCTGTTAATGCTCCTGATCTGCTAATCCATTCTGCCATTCTTTCTCCTTTCTAATCAAAAATAGGTATATCCATTTCAAATTTTAACGGCAATCCAGTCTCTTTATCATAGGGGATTGTATGATCTAATTCATATTCTGTATCAGTTAATCGTATTGCACAACCATACTCTATTTTACTTCCATCCAGTTCTATTTTTCTAATTTCTGGAATGTTAATGTATTCTGTTTTCATTTTCCATTTTGGTACTTTATCTGGGTTGGCTTTTTTAAAGTTATCCCGGAATATTTTTGAATTTCTGAAAATAAATCCTTTTTGAAAGTTTGTAATATCATCATTAAGACAATATACTCCATCTTTCGGAACTCCTGCCACTGTAATATGCAGATTGCCTTTTTCTCGATAACAATAACGTTTGCTACCGTGAGTGATAAATTCTGTGTACTCACCGTCAAAATCAGCGATTCCAAGCCTAAATTCCTCACCATTATATTTTACAAGTCCTACATTTCTTTCTGTACTTATTCTGATTATTTCATCATTGTATGATTTTAATTTTTCATTATCCCAATCGTACCCCTTTACACTGTCTGTATCTGAATAAATCCAATTTTTGCAACAAGCACCTAACTTATATAAGCACTCCTGTGCATAAGAAGTTACCCAGCACCCCCACTGAAAAGGAAGAAAGCTATTTCTGCTTTTGTAAAATTTCTCAAGTAATTCCTGCTCTTTTTCCTCAGGTATTCCACTTGACCATTCTGTTGTCTGGAAATCTTCCTCACAAATTTGCTGAATAATTCTCTGTACCATCATACCGTATATTCCATTAAGTTCACCTTTTGAAATCATGTAAAGTACAGGATCACTATGTTTTAACGTTGATTTGTTAAAATACAAACTCATTACATAGTTTATTAACCACTCTGGTAAGTAGTCTTTTTCTGCCCGCATAACGCTTGCAACGTCAGCACTATCATACTCATATGAATCAAGAATAATTTGTAAATCTGGGTCAGTAAATGGATAAATTACTATGTCTGCATTTACAATTTTTCCATTATCTAAATTTTCAGCAAAAATACTTTTTTGTGTTCGCCCATCAGCATCAGGAAACACACATACTTTTGCTTTATGAAATGCCATAGGTGGCATAGGACATTCCTTTTTTAACCTTACATTTGTAAGACGAATATACCCCGAAAAAGCATAATCTTCTTTTAACTCCAAAATATCTTTTAATGACAAACCATCTGTATAGACGAATTGTGTCATTGGATATTTTCTGTAACAAATGACTGCTGGATAGCTACTCGCAAAATCATAGCACTGCATTTTTTTCGTAACTATACGATTAACATAAAAACGATTTGCGTGAGTATAGCCACCGTGGTAACAATCTAATAGCTGTTTATACTGTTCCAAAGATAGCTGCATTTGCAGAAATTTTTTTCTCCATTTCTTATCTTTTCTGCTTTCTGCTCTTGCCTTATTCCTGATAAAACCCGTATTTGTTAAGGGCACGTTTGCTACTGTATATCCTCTGTCTGCAATGTATTTACGCAAAGCCTTACATAAGGCTATAGTATCAGTACAGACGTAAGCTATTTCTTTTGAACTCCTGCCAGAATCAGGGGTACGAAATTTTTTATAATCCCATGTTCCTACTGCTTTTGCAGTAGTACCCATGTCTTGACATAAACGTTCAAGTGATCGTTGTGTTAAAATTTGACTGTCACGAAACTCTATTCCAAAAGTAGTCCAATCCATGAAGATGTATCTATGCGTTTTTGAAGCAAGACTTCGATCAGGCTCACCCCACTTTGCAAACATATGATTCCTTATAAACATATAGTCATAAGGGAAGTTGTGAATGTAAAATCTGACCATATGCTCTTTATCTGCATGTAGTACGTCAGCAATTCGATCTATTGTATTAACCAGATCATAAACATGATTCCCGTATATGCAGCAATCATTTTCGATTGTGATAGTCCAATCAGTGATAAAACCAATGTCCTTTTTATCAAAAACAAAGGTCTCAGTATCTACTGTGATGATTTTTTCATAGACCGACTGAAAATGACCTGCATTGCTTTTCTTTATAAAATTTCCATCAAATAGTCGCATATAATCATAGTTTTTAAAATATATAACTGGATAATCAGCGACTATCATTTTTTTACCTACTTTCCTTTATACTTTAAAGCTTCCGATTCATTTTTAAAACCTAACATTTTAGCTATCTCTGTAGCTGTATTTCTGTCTTGTTTTCTCACAAAACTATGATAGGCTTCTTTTACTTCGTCTGGTGTCATACCAGAATTTTCTATCATTCTTAATAACTGTTTTGAGCCATAAGTTTTTTTCATGGCTTCAAACTCTAAGGAATTAATAAAATCCGCTAATTCAAAATTATTTTTGAATTTAACACCATAACGATCATACATAGTTTGAACTCTTGCAGCCATAACTTCATTCCAACCCTGTACAGTAGAAGTTTTCTCTTTTAAAAGTTTTTGCATAGCAGAAACTTCTGTTCTTGGGAGATGCTTGTAAATGTTCAAGTTTTCCGGTATTCGTTTTGCTCCTCCAAAAAATCTATTAAGAATATTCTGATAATCTGCATAAGCTCCGCCTTGTGTAAGACCTTTTGCCTCTAAACGTACCATCCGCTGATTAATCCTCTTTGCTAATTTTCGTCTTAACTGCAACAGCTCAGACGTTGTCAATGTCTTTACATTTACGTTTTGACCACTTGTTGCAAGTGGGATTTTAGATTGTCTTTTCATTTTACTATTCCTCAATCACAAAATACCATCCTTTATTAATTTAATCAAAACACATTTTCCTATATAACAATGCAATAATAATAAAGAACCAGACATAGATTTTTTCGTTGATTTTCCTGCAAACAATTTATTAAACAAATCTTTCCTGTTTGTAAAAAGTAACATATCTGAGAGATATGCGTTGCTTATTTGTGCAAGTATAGCCTCTTTGCTACTTTCTATGATAATTGCTTTATTGTCAAAACACAGCTTACATTTTGCTGATTCATTCTTGCTGTGATTTCTTACTCTAATTACATAGATTGATAAAGTACCATTTTTTGTGTCATCAAATATATAATGCCCCTTATCAGATATACGAATTACACTTAACGGGGTAACACCTGTATTTGTATATTTTACGCGCTTCAAAGTCACACCTCCTTTCCATACTTATATAAAGCACAGTCCCAAATATAAAAACTTAAACATAAAATTTCTACCATTGGTTCATAATAAAATAAGCTGTTACGCAAATTTATGTTCACATAGCTAAGTGAGCGGTACAAGTAAAGATTGCTTATGTCTTTTATTATTTGAGATGATGTTTTTTCAACAACAAATAATTTGTCTAAAAATTTTACATGACATATAGCTTTATGATGTTTTGATGAATTACGTACCTTTACAATTTCAATTCTTAATAGTGAATCATCTGTTATGATTATTGGTCCAATGTCCAACCTAAATATATTTAAAGCATCTATTTCTGTGTTTGTATATTTTACACGTTTCATTCTTACACCTCTAACCATAAAAACACATCACTCTTGTATACGAGATCTTGTGTTATTATGCCCTTATAATTTTTAAATAAAAGTAATGCATCTCTAACTTCAAAATTATTTAGTGCACGTTTATACAATACTCCATTAACATATAAGTCAAAATAGTTGTCCTTATAACTTTTTTCTATAATTCTTAAACATTTTTCTATGTAAGACTTGTTAATTCTGTACATATAGTTTTTCCTCCTTGTTAATCACATTTTATCTCAATTGACGTAAAATGTCAAGTCTGACTATTTAACATATTGTCAGACAATTTAATAGAATACTTGCTAGCAAAACTCATGCCAATTATGCCAGTTTAAGATGCTTGGGGAAAATGTTAACAAATTGTTTACAATTATGCCTTGCCTAGTTT
>OGZQ01001075.1_pt1 | contig 13147 bp, 8 predicted proteins | sample 1576841 | NCBI WGS metagenome assembly OGZQ01 (sample SAMEA3541527, study PRJEB24748) | human gut metagenome | biome: human gut; feature: human-associated habitat; material: faeces | place: China | collected 2012
CTCTTTTCATTACTATTTATTCATATCTTTTACTGTAAACAAATCCTAATAAAGCAATAAATAATAATCCTACATATCCAAATAATGAAACATCATCACCTGTTTTTGTTGTATTTTTATCTGTTGTATTTGTTTTATCTGTTTTATTAGCTGTATCTGTAATTACTGAATCTGTTTTTGCTTCTTTTAAAGCATCATATGCATCATTTAATGAAGCTAACATGTTATCTAATTCTTCTTGAGAAACATCTTCTTTTGTAGCTAAATCTTTGGCTTTTTGTAATGTTTCTTGAAGTTTATCCCAAGATTCCTTTGTATATTTAGATTGATCTAATTGACCTACTTTATTATTTACTTTATCTACAGCTTCTTGATAATCATCAATATTTCCTGCTTTAACAAGTAATTGCATAGAATCTTTTACTTTTTCAATCATTTCATCAACAGCTTTTTGATCAACATTACAAGAATCATTTACCATTTGTTTAGCTTCTTGGTAAATTGAATCAAATTGTGACCATGAAGCAACTGTATAATCACTTTCTTTAATAGATGATAATAATTCTTCTAGTTTTTCAACATTTCCTCTTTGAACCAATTGAACACCATCAAATGAAGCAACTGCTTGATCAATATCTTCTTGATTTAAACTTGGATTATTGTAAACAGCTTGTGCAGCATCTAATATTTCTTTCATTTGTTGCCAAGAATCTACAGTATAATCTTCTTCATTTAATTCTTGATATTCTTTTATAATCTTTTCTAATTTACTTCTATCTAATTTAACTAAAGTACTATCTAATTCTTTTAATTGTTTTAAAGTATCATTCACTTTTTGATAATCATCTGCTTGATCAATCACATCTTTAAGAGTGTTTAATTGATCTTTAAATCCTACAAAACTATCTTTTGTATAATCTTTTTCTTTATAAGCTTTCATTGCTTGATAAAGATCATTTAATTCATCTTTAGAATAAATAACATAACTTTCAATTGAACTATTAAGTTCAGTTACTTCTTTTAACAATCTACCAATTTCTTCATCAGAAATCTTTTCACCTTTAGCTAAATCTAAATAATCTTTATAAGCTTTTTCTAATTCGTCATAATCTTTTTTAGCAATATTTCCATTTTTATTACCTGCTTCAAATTGAGATAATTGATCTTTTCCAGCTTGAGCAAGTTTTCTTAATTCTTCATTAGCACTTTGGTAAACTTCTAATTCATAAATTGAATATCCATACTTAGCTGTTTTTGCTTGACGACATAAAATTCTAATATATCTTGTTTCTTTATTTCCTAAATCATCATGTGTTTCTTCTCCGCCTTTACCATCATCAACAACTTTAATATCAAAGAAGTTTTCACCATCTAATGATCCTTGAATAGTATACTTTGTAGCATAAGCTGCTTCCCAAGAAATAAAGACTTTATCAACTTTATAAACATCTCCTAAATCTATTGTAAGATATTGTTCTTTTGTACCATGTTGTCCACTATCTTCATTGCTTCCATTTCCTGTAGCACGTTTACTTGACCAACGATTATCAGTAGATTTACTATTATCACCATCTACTGCTAAATCAGGTGTTTTATTGCTTCCTGGATAGACAGAAGATGCTGTTGCATTTTTATGAAGTGCTAAGTTTTCTAATGAAATATAACCTAATCCATCAGCAATATTATAGATTTTAATATTATCTACACTACCTTTAGCGTTATTTAATATTTTTTCAACTGGTAATACAAATGTACTTGAATCTTTTCTGTTTTTAATTGCTGTTTTCATATTAATTCCAGTTGAGATTGCTTTTCCATTAATATATAAAGTTGTATTCTTTTGATCACATGTAAGTGCTAAATTAAACCATTTATCTTTAGGAAGTTCATAATCAAATGTAAATGTATAACCACTTCTCTTATAACCAATTTTTCCAGTTCCATCAACATTAGCATACATCACACCATCACTACCACTAAAGATTTCTGTATTTTCAGGTGTATTACTATCTAATTTAACATCCATCATTACTGTATATGGATAACCAATTGTTTGATATGGTAATGAAACATAACCATCACCATTCAATGTAGCAACATGACCACCATTACCTTTTTCAATTGTAACATTCTTTAGTGTTGCATCATAACCATTCTTTGATAAATCAATAGCTTTATTATCTTTAACTGATTCAAAATCAATTGTTGTAACATTCTTATCAGCTGATTCAACAACTCTACCTGGATTAGCACCTGGGACAACACTATTTAGTTTATTTACTCTTTCAACAAATTGAGCAGCAGTTTGACCATCTGTTTTTTCACCATACCAAGTTTTTTCACTTGTAATCATAACAGCGTCTTTAAAACGATCATAAATATCAAACCATGTAAATCCTCCACCATAAGAAGTCATATCATTCCATATACAGAATTGTGCTCCTTTTGTTTGTGGATGAGCAACTGGCATAATAGCTGTTCCTTGTCCTACCTTTCTACTTGGTGAGAAGTTATTAACATCAAATTTATCATATAATGTAGAAATATTTAAACGATCTGGATAACCAGCATTTGCACCTGGTACAATGTATAACCATCCACCACATGTATTGATAATATCATATCCTGAGGCATATGTTTCTTTAACATCAGCCCAATATGGTGCCCATAAGTTAACAGTTGCATCATTTGAAACTGGTGTTGTTCCATTAAATCCACGACTACCTAAAGAACCCCATAATCTTGTTTTATAACCTTTATTATTGACATATTTAATGAAATGATCTGTCCATTTTCTCATTTGTTCTGAATAGTTTTTATCATATTCATCAGTTCCAATATGGAATTTATCACTTTCAATAACTGGATCATCACCATCTAAATATTCATCAATAAGATTTTCAATAATATCATAAGATGATTGTTCTCTAATATCCAAAGCACCTGTTTTTAACATTTTTGCACCTGGAATACTTCTAAAACATTCTGCATGGTATGGTGTATCAATTTCTGTAATAACATCAATACCATAATTTTTCATTTCTTTTTGATAATTTTTATATTCTTCTTTCGTATAGCTTCCATCAGTAGAAGTAATCATTGGATATGTTGTTGATTCCAATCTAAATGCTGAATATCCTGTTGCACCCCAATAATCATTAACATGGACTTGTACTTCATTTAATTTATAGTAAGCCATATAAATTGTCATTTCTTTTAAATAATCCATTGGAATATATGTACGTGCAACATCTAACATACCTGCTCTTACTTCATATTTTGGATAATCTCTAGCAATACCTTTTGCGATATTATTTTTTCCTTCATCTTGAGATAAGATTTGAGTGATAGAAATACCACCATATAAAATACCTGTTTCATAATTAGATTTAATTTCAATTAAATCATTAATATCTAAAGTATAGCCTTCTTTACCTAAAACATCTAAACTACTATCTTTTGTTAAAACAATATCTCCTGTTGTTTCTCCACTACTTACAATCGCTAAATTCTTTTTAACCATTTCTTTTAAATAGAATTGAATTTGTTTAGCTGTTGCTTTCAAACTTTCATCTTTAACAACGATTTTAGAATCTTTTGTAAGAGTGAATTCACCTTCATTACCTTTCCATTCACGTAATCCAGGCATGACATTAGGTTTTGCATTAATACTTTCTTCTTTACTATATTTTCCTGGAACAACAAATTTAATATCTTCTTCACTTGTTGCCACATCACTATCATCTTTTAAGTTTTTAACTTGATATAAAACATTAACATTCATATCTTCTAATGGTTGAATAACTGTTCCATCCATTGTTACAACTTGTTTATTATCACAACCATATAAACTAATTTCAAATTCTTCTGGTACTGTTGGTAAAACAAGCTTATTTCCATCAATTTGAGGAGCTTCCTTACTAGCAGCTTTTAATACTTCACTTGCTGTTGCATGATTTCTTTCTTTATAAACTTCAAATTCATAGATACTACCACTAAAATATTTTCCACTACGACTATGTTTCCAACGTTTAAGTTGTACATATTTAACATAACGTGCTTTCGTTGCATCAATTTGAATTTCTTTAACAGCACTTGGTCCACCATCTGCAAGATTTTCTTCTTTGTAAACATCTTTATAATGAATACCATCTGTTGATACTTGAATTTTAAAAGCAGGTGGGCATGATTCATAATTAATAACAAATTCAGAAACTGTTTTTCTTCCACCTAAATCAACAAGTAACCATTGTTCATCTTTATCTTTAGCAAAAGAAACACGGCTTTTCTTTGAAACGACACCATCTACTGCCATTGGCGCAGTAAAACGTCCATCATTGACTTCAAGTCCTGAAACACTTACATCTTTCTTTAAAGCAAGATTGTCATAATTTTTAGCGTTTGGATCTTTTTTATAAACTTCAAATTCATAGATACTACCACTATAATATCTTCCATTTCCACTATGTTTCCAACGTTTAAGTTGTACATATTTTACATAACGCGCATCTACCGGATCAACAGTAATATTTTGAACATTACTAATTTGTCCATCTAAACCACTGACTTCATAAACATCTTGATATACTTTATCTTCTCCAGCTACTTGAATTTTAAATGAAGGTGCTTGAGATTCATAGTTGATAACAAAATGAGAAATATTTTCTACTTTACCTAAGTCTACTTCTAACCATTGTTCATCTTTATCTTTGGCAAAAGATACACGGCTTTCTTTAGAAACAACACCATCTACTGCTTTATCTGCCGTAAAACGTCCATCATTGACTTCAAGTCCTGAAACACTTACATTTTTATTTAAAGCAAGATTTTCATATTTAACTTTTAAATTTTCTTGTGCATCTTGGATATCTTTAATAGCTTGATTAATTTGTTCTTGAGAAGCATTTTCATCAAGTAATTCACCAGCTGTTAATTTTTCATCTAATACTTTATAAGTTGCATTACTATATTGATCTTCATCTAAATCATTTGCTTGTTTAATTACTAAATCTAAGTATTCTCTAGAAGTTACATCATGATCTAATAACTTAGCATCTGCATAAAGCATATTATGATCTGATAAAGTTGTTTCTACCATTGTAATATTACTTATTTCTATATTTCTAGAAGTAATAATATTATCGATAGCATTGGTTTTCATTGAAGAATCTACACTATTATATGTATCATACCATTTGCCATCTTTACCATTAGCAATATTATAATCTTCTAAAAATGGATAAATCTCATCATGTCTTTGATCCACATTAAAATCACCAAAAGCAACTTTATATTCAGTTGTATCTTGATCCATTATTTGTTTAAGTTCTAATAATTGTTTAGTACGTGCTTCTATTGACTCATGTGTCAAATGAGCATTATAAACAGCAATGATCTTACCATTAAATTCTATATCACTCTTTTGCCATGCACGAGCTTCTTTAATACCTTCACTATTTAAAGAACCACCTGTACTATTAGAAAGCTCTAAATTAGACAATAAACCTATTCCATATTCTCCTACGCCATCTTTCATATCAATAGCCTTTTGAAAATAGCTATATTCATAGTCACCTTGTTCTGTAAATTTTTCTAACATATCATATGGATTACGTGTTGTATTAACATCTACTTCTTGTAATCCAACAACATTCACTTGATTATTTTTTAATAATTCATTTAATTTAACAACATCTGGTTTTTTATTCGCTGCTATGTTAAATGTTGCAAGTCTAATACTATCTGTAGCAGCTTGAACTTTAATTGTTGGTACTATTTGCGAGACTGCCGTCATAGTAGCAATTAAAGTTGCTAAAAGCTTTTTAGATTTTTTCATTATTTCATCCCTTTCCCATAATTATTATTAAAAATTTATTGTCTACATTTATTATTAACATATTTATTTACTTTTTTTATAAAATGTATTTTAGTTGGTACAATATTTTATATTTTATTATTTAACAAAGAAAAAAGATGGTACATTGTACCATCTAACTCATTTAACTGTTTTTGAAAGTTCAGTATATTCCACTAATTTATCCATACTTTTTTGATGATTAGTAGCTATTATGCAACTAACAAGAATATTTAATACATAACGAATAGCTGTTGTATAAATCACAGGCGCTAAATCCGAATAGCTAACCCCTGTAGGAATAGAAATAATTTCTTTACATCCTGTTTCAAATGTTGAATTTGTGTAACCAGTAATCGCAATACCTTTAATACCTATTTTATGATTTAATTTTACTTTTTCTAAAAGAGAAATATTATGTTCTCGATGGTTTATATAGATTGCTAGTGGACGAGATGTTTCACTTAAACAATTTAAAGATACCCAAAAATCATCTTTTGCAATCTCTACTGCCTTACCAATACGAGCCATCATATATTTAAATTCATGTCCTACTTGTTCATTGATTCCATCTGCAAATATATAAATAATCGTTGCTTCGTTAATAAGTTTTGTCACTCTTTCAATTTGTTGATAATTTTGCATTGATTGTGTTTTATTGATGCTTTCCTTTTCCACACGGGCAATCTTTTCTATAATAGAGAAGGCAGTTTCTTGATTTTGAATTTGAAATTGTATTTTTGATTCACTATCACGAGCATTATGGAATTCATAAGCTAAATCTACTTTAAAATCAGAAAAGCTTCCATCATAAACTTTCTTAATGACTCTCATAACAGTAGAAGAGCCTGTGTAAGTTGCTTTGGCTAGTTCTCTTACTGTTAAATGTAATATTTCTTCTTTATTGGCAATAATGTAATCTGCGATTTTACTTTCAGCAATAGAAAAACCTTTCTTTTCTGTTAATTTAACAATAATACTCATCTTACTTCCTCCTAAAAAAAGTATTTGTATATACAAGTATTATATCATTTTTTTCTTTTTGAAAAAGAAAAAAGCGCCTAAGCGCTTAATTCATTTGATGTTTTTTTACATAAACAAACATTCCAGCTGATAATAATGAAAGCATTGCAAATACTTCAGTTAAACTATTATCTCCTGTTTTAACAGATTGTGTTTTTTTATTTGTTGATGTTGTTGGTGATTGTTTATTATCAGTTACTTGTTCAACAATTGGTAAAGCAACTGGTTCAATAGAATACATCATTTGTGTGGTTAAATTACGAGATAGATCCCCACTCCAATTTAATACACCTTTGTAACTACTTACTGCTAAACCTAAAACGATGTTTCCTCTTTCATTAACAGATACTTGAGCAACTTCTAATTCAGTTTCATCAAATAATCCATAATTAACAGTTGAACCTAAGTCAGCTTGAGCATCTTTATTGTACGCTTTAATTTTAAACATATCTTTTGTCAATTTTGATGCATCTACTTTTTGACCATTCATATCAATTTCAATAGCAACTACTTTTTCACCATCTTCTCTTACTTGAGCAATTAAATTAAATTTATAAGTATTTTCTTGTTGACTTGCTCCAGCTGTTGGAAGTGTATATTCTTTTTCTTGATATGAATTTGTAGAAGTTGATAAACTTTCAAACCAATCTAATGTAGAAATACCATTTACTGAAATTTCATTATTGTACATTTTGACCCATGCCCAATGTCCTGACATTTCATTTCCTGTATCTTTGTTGATACCTGTACTTTCAATTGTTTGGAAATAAATATCTCCATCTAATTGATGTTCATCTCTATATGTTTTAATTGTTTCATAAGCAAGTTTTGACCAAGTATAAGAAATTGTATTATCTTTTAAGCAATGAACTAAATACATTGGTACATTACTTTCTGCAATTTTTTCTAACCAACCTGTATAATTAGAAACATATTGATCATAATCAACTGGTTTTTTAAGTCCTAATGTTTCATCTAAATAACCATTATCAGCAGAATAATCTCCACCTAGACCTTCAACTGCTTGTCCATTTTTAGCAATAGCTGCACATGAAATAAGTGCTCCTGAAAAATAATTTCCATATTTGCTAAGCATTCTTTCTGTCATTAATCCACCCGCAGAAAGACCTGTTACAAAAACTTGTTTAATTCCAAATTCATTTTTAGCTTGATCAATGATTGCTTTGGCTTGTGCTGTATAATCATTGTACCAATAATCTGGTGCTTGGAAAGCTAATACATAAGCTCCATGATAAGCTTTTTGAACTTCACTCGAAATAAATGTTGTTGCCATTTGATTTCCAGCTAATGGAGAATAGTTATTACAACTACCATCTACTCCACCTTCACCATTTCCATGGAAACATACAATAAGTGTATCCCCTGAAACTGGTTTATAAATTTTTGAAGCAATACTTGTATAAGTATCTCCTGATTTTTTTACTTCACTATACGTTTCAAATTGATCTACCTCTGGATCTACGTACCCTAATGTGTTTTGAGTATCAAGATTTTGCACAAATTGACTAGTTGTTGCAGCAAAAACACTTGATACTGACATAACCATAGCTACTAATAAAGCTATAACTGATGTGAATAATTTTTTCATTCTCTATTTCCTCCTCGTATAATAGGATAGCATAGAGAATTTTTTGTTTATTGTGATTTATTTGTTTTACTATTCATATTTATTTGGATTTTTTATATTGTAAAGGCGTTTGATGATAAACTTCTTTAAATACTTTATTGAATGATTGAATATTAGCAAACCCGTTGTTCAAAGCAATATCTACAATATTCTTATCTGTTGTTTTTAATTCTTTTAAACAGTGTTCTAATCGAATATTTTTTAAATATTCAAATATTGTAATTCCTATTTTCTTTTTAAATAAAGCAGACAAATAAGATTTATTATAATTTGTATACGTTGCTATTTCATCTAAAGAGATTGGTTTAAAATAGTTATAATTTATGTATTCCATAATAGAAGTAATCAATTCACTATTTTCATCATGTCTTTCACGATAATGGTCATTTACATCAATTAGATTTTCTACTAATAATGAAATAATTTGCAAAACATAAATATGTTGTTGAATCTTTTTATCTTGATCTTTAGCTTGAGACAATAATAACATCAATTCAATAATTTTATTTTCAATAGTTGAATTTAAAGATAAATTAAAATGTTCATCATTCCATTCAGAATAAAATTCACGAATAACTCTTTTATCAATCAATAAAACAATTCCCTCTAAACCATTTAAAACTTCTATTTTATGACTTATTCCTGAATTAACAAGTAACAATGTTCCTTCATCAGCAATCACTTTATTTTCTTGACCATTTTCCCAAGATGTTTGAATTTTTCTACCTTTAACAACATAGGTTATTTCAATGCTATTATGCCAATGTTTATCATATATTTTATCTTGATAATAAAAACTATGATTAATCGCATAGAATTCCCTTTGTTGATATTCAATTAATTCATGTTTTCTAACAACAAGACGATAATTTCTCATAGATATTCCTCTTTCTTTAAATCATTTTAATATTCTAACATAGAAAATAAAAAAATCCTATTGTACGAATGTACAATAGGAACACTATCTATTTATCAAAAGCTAATTGAATAACACGATCTAATAATTCACTATATGAAATACCAAAATCATTCATTAATTGTGGATACATTGAAATCTTTGTAAATCCAGGTAAAGTATTGATTTCATTTAAATAGATTTGATTTGATTTCTTATCTAAGAAGAAATCAACTCTTGATAGACCATGTCCATCAACTGCTTTAAATACTCTTAAAGCATATTCACGAATTTTATCTTGAATTTCTTGATCAACTAAAGCAGGAATACATGTTTTACTTTCTTCATCTTCATATTTAGATTCAAAAGTATAGAATTCACCATGAGGCATGATTTGTCCAACACGTGAAACGATTGGATCATCATTTCCCAAAACAGCCGTTTCAAGTTCGATACAATCAACACATTCTTCAACGACAATATGACGATCATATTTTGAAGCTTCAATAAGTTTTGTCATTAAATCTTCTTTATGATCACAACGATAACATCCTACACTTGACCCAGAACGACTTGCTTTAATAAAACATGGAAATCCTAATTCTTCTTCCACTGTTTTTTCAATATCTTCAATTTCATCAAATTGTTTATTGACAACAACAAGTTTTCCATCATATCTTTTTTTAACATATAAGGATTTTACTTGAGGAATCCCTGCTGTTTCTAAAATCTTCTTTGTATAGATTTTATCCATAGATACTGCTGAAGCTAAAACACGACATCCCACATAAGGAACTCCAGCAAGTTCAAATAAACCTTGGATTGTTCCATCTTCACCAAAAGCTCCATGTAAAATTGGTAAAACAACATCTTGTTGTTTTAATAAACCAAAAACATCTTGAAGAGCTTTTGCATTGTCTAGCCATGTATCTTTAGCAAGATCTTCTTGATTTTGATCTAAAATATACCAAGAACCATTTTGATCAATTCCTACTAAAGTCACATCATAATTTTCTTTATTTAAATTATTCATTACTGAAGTACAAGACATACGAGAAACAATATGTTCACTCGATTGTCCGCCACAAACAACCATTAATTTTTGTTTCATAATAATCTCCTTATCGATATAATTCTAACCAATCATCAACAAGAGAAGTATCTGTATAATAACGTAAAACATGATATACATACTTACTATCTCCATAGACGGATACATTATATTCTTTTTTACATTTTTGCGAAAACGCTATAGCATTTTGATAAGTGTATTGCTTGTCAGTTTGTTCAACATATTTAATATATCCAATACCATAATTATAAGATTGTAAGGCTAAAAAGATGCCTTTTTCATCTTTTATTGAAGTCACATTTGCTTGTTTTAAACACTTTGCAAAGTATTGAATACCTACTTGAATGGAATATTCAGGATTATTGATGGCATTGGGCTTCTTTTCAAACTGTGTATTAAATTCACATTCTGAAGATTGCATAGGATCATTTCCCTGCCCCCCTGATTCTTGCATCATCATCGCTTGTAATAATTCTATATATTCTTCTATATCATTTTCTCTAGCATATTTTAGCATTAAATCTTCATAATTCAATACCTGAGTTGAAACCAATGGATTCTCTTGTTTAAATTGATTTTTTATAAGTTGAAAGAATGAAAAAGCCAATAAAAACAATAATGCTGCAAGAATTAACTGAAAGGGTCTTTTTAATCTTAACTTTTTCTTTTTTTTCATAACTTATATCTTTTCTACAATTTCTTTTAAATTCATAGAGTGACTTCCTTTAACTAAAACCACATCATCATTCTTTAAAAATTGATCTAATTGTTCAATAACTTCTTGATTAGAAGTAAAATAATAAACATTCTTCATTTTTTCTTTTGCTTTTTGATACATATACTTTGCTTCTTTTCCAATACAAATCAACACATCTATTTCTTTAGTAGCAACATAGTTTCCCACTTCTTCATGAAGTTGTTGACTATAATCTCCAAGTTCTAACATATCCGCTAAAATAGCAACTTTACGTTTTTTATAATTTGTTAGAACATCAATACTTGATTTCATTGAATCTACACTTGCATTATATGTTCCATCAATAATTGTTTTATGATTTTTTTCAAGAATATCCATACGATTCTTCGTTAATTTAAATTCTTGAATTCCTTTTTTAATATCTTCTAAAGAAATATTTAATTCAATACCTACCGCTATCGCAATTAGTGCATTAAAAACATTATGCTCTCCTTGAACAGGAACCCAAATTTTTTCACTTTGATCATGATAATGAACAATAAATGTACTGTGATCTTCAAATAATTCAATATCACTTGCTTGAATAGAAGCCCCTTCATTTTTTCCAACTCTTACAACATTTAAACGAGGTAAATCAACAGTCTGTAACATATCATTATCATTATTAATAATTAAAGTAGATTGATCTTTCATACCATCTGTAATTTCTAACTTTGCTTTTAAAATATTTTCACGACTTCCTAGTTCACCAATATGTGCTGTTCCAACATTGGTAATACATGAGACATCAGGATGAGCAATCATAGATAATCTTGACATTTCATTTAAATGATTCATCCCCATTTCTAAGACCATGACTTCTTCATCTTGATATCTTAAAATTGTTAATGGTAGACCTATTTCATTATTATAATTACCTTCTGTTTTTAAAGTTTTATATTTTTGTTTAACAACACTATAGACCATATCACGTGTACTTGTTTTTCCAACACTTCCTGTAACTCCCACAACCTTTACAGGGCGATGACTTCTTAAATAAATGGCCATATCTTTTAAAGCTTGATAAGTATCTTCTACTTTAATCACAATTTTATCTGGATAACTTACATCTTTAGCGGTAATAATTGCTGTTGCTCCTGTTTGAAAAGCACTTTCAATAAAATCATGTCCATCAAATCTTTCACCTTTTAAAGGAATATACATTCCTCCATTTTTCATTTGTCTACTATCTTGACTAAAGAAACAAATCTCATCTTCTTTATTTCCAGAAACTAAAATACCTTTTGTTGCCTCTAATATTTCATATACTTTCATATTATTCTCCTATGCATCTTGTAAATTTTCAAATTCTTGTGCTGTATTTTCATTTAAAGCTTTATATTGCCCTTTAATATTGAAAACAATATATTTGACTCCACTTTCTTGAACATATCCTTTGGTAAATAAATCAGATCCTAAAACTTGTAAATCTGATACAACGATATTCTTAAATAAAATCTGATCATCTTTCCCATTTAAACTCATCATTTTAAGTTGGGTTCCTGTCGCATAGACAATTTTATTATTGACTAAAGCAATGGCTCTATTTTCTACTTTTTTGATTGTTTCTTGTTTTAATGTTTCTTTATTGATTTTTATAATTTGTGAATTATCAGTAAGATATAAATCTTTGTTATCAAGAGCAAATGTACATTGTTTTTCATAGAGTGTTTCAATATTTTCACCTGTAATTGTCATTCTTTTTAAAGCATATTGTTCATCATTTTTAGCTAAATAATAAATATATTTTCCATCTATTGTAATATCATAAGATGTTTCATCATTTAATTTTTGATTTGTTTGATCATCCAATGAATAACGATATAAACTTTCATGATCTTGATCTAATTGATAATAAATAACATGATTTATTTCGGAACTTTCTGGGCATTTTTGTTACAAAGTATCACAGGATTCGG
>OGZQ01001091.1_pt1 | contig 12847 bp, 9 predicted proteins | sample 1576841 | NCBI WGS metagenome assembly OGZQ01 (sample SAMEA3541527, study PRJEB24748) | human gut metagenome | biome: human gut; feature: human-associated habitat; material: faeces | place: China | collected 2012
GTCGTTGGGTAAATTCAGTGCGATCCCTTCTATTGATTTTGATACGGAAGACATGCCTGACATTCCGGCATTTGAGGAGAAAATGTCTTCCGAGCCTCCGAAGATACATTATAATACAGATTATAATCCGTTTAAAGTTTCTGCCGGTGGCGGTGGTGGCGGATCGTACAGCCGTTCGAAAGTGGAATGGGAAGATTTGTACGGAGGGCTGACGAAAGCCAGTAAGATGAATAACCCGCAACCGGAACCAGAAATGGATTGGGAAGACTCTTCTATTGGCGGCCAACCCACTTTCGTTGAAGAAAAGATGGAGACGGTCACCTCTGCCGCTTCTTCTACTTTGTATGCCAGTGAACCGGTGATAGAGAAAGGAAATCAGCATTTGCAGTTTAAAGGGCGGTTTATCCTGACTTCAGTTAAATCCGGTTTGATGCTAATCGATCAGCACCGGGCACACATACGGGTGCTTTTTGATCGTTATATGGTACAGATCCAACAGAAACAGGGGGTATCACAAGGCGTCCTGTTCCCGGAAATCTTACAGTTGCCGGCTTCGGAAGCTGCTGTACTGCAAAGTATTATGGATGATTTGTCTGCAGTCGGTTTCGATTTGAGTAATCTGGGAGGCGGTAGCTATGCCATTAATGGTATTCCTTCGGGGATTGAAGGTCTGAATCCGGTGGAACTGGTGCGTAATATGCTGCATACGGCGATGGAAAAAGGAAGTGACATCAAGGAAGAAATCCAAAGTATTCTGGCATTAACATTGGCTCGCGCGGCGGCTATTGTTTACGGACAGGTGTTGAGTAATGAAGAAATGGTAAGCCTTGTAGACAACCTTTTTGCCTGTCCCTCACCGAATTACACCCCTGATGGGAAAACTGTTTTGACAACAATCAAGGAGGAAGACATCGAAAGATTATTCAAATAAAACAAATAATTTCATCTTTTTCTAAAACCTTTTAGTTCGGTTCGTGTTATTTAAATAGTTCAACAAAGAAAAAGATTTAAATAACCACTTAACTATTAGGTATATGAAAAAGATTCTGATGTTGCTGGCATTTGCCGGCGTTGCGTCTGTCGCTTCTGCGCAGCAGACAATGACTGTAACTGAATACGAAGTGATTCAGGTACAAGATAAATATCAAGTAATAACTAATCCTTTCTGGAGTAACTGGTTCTTCTCTGTAGGAGGCGGCGCCCAGGTGCTATATGGAAACAATGACCATATCGGCAAATTCAGAGACCGTGTTGCTCCTACATTTAACGTGTCTGTCGGCAAATGGGTAACTCCGGGATTCGGATTGCGTTTGCAATACAGCGGATTGCAGGCAAAAGGATTCACTACCAGCGAAACTGCTAATTATGTAGTGGGTGGTCCGAGAGAAGACGGTTCTTACAAACAAAGATGGGACTACATGAACTTGCATGGTGATTTGATGATTAACCTGAACGCACTTTTCGGTGGATACAATCCGAATCGCGTATATGAAATTATCCCTTATATAGGTGCCGGTTGGGCTCATGCTTATTCTCGTCCTCACACTAACTCCGCTACTTTCAATGCAGGTATTATCAACCGCTTCCGTTTGTCGAATGCTGTTGACTTGAATCTGGAGTTGAGTGCAACAGGTCTGGAAGGCAAGTTTGACGGAGAACATGGAGGTAAACCCGATTATGACGGTATCTTAGGTGCTACCCTCGGTGTGACTTATTACTTCCCTACCCGCGGATTCCAACGTCCTACTCCACAGATTATCTCTGAACTCGAATTGAATCAGATGCGTAATCAGATGAATGCAATGGCAGTAGCTAATATGCAATTGCAACAGCAGTTGGCAAATGCACAACAACCGGTAGAAGTAGAAGATACTGAAGAAGTTGTTATCACAGATACTAACATTGCTCCGCGTACCGTATTCTTCAAGATCGGTTCTGATAAATTATCTCCGCAAGAAGAAATGAACTTGTCATATCTTGCCAGCAAGATAAAAGAATCTCCGAATGCTACATACACAATCAACGGATATGCTGACTCTGCAACCGGTACTCCTGCTTTCAATCAGAAGTTAAGTTTGGAACGTGCACAGGTTGTTAAAGACTTGTTGGTTAAGAAGTATGGCATCTCTGCCGATAGACTGAAAGTTGCAGCCGGTGGTGGTGTTGACAAATTCGGTCAACCGATTCTGAACCGTGTAGTATTGGTAGAATCTGCACAGTAATAAAAAGTAAAAAAGCGATTTCAGCATTCAGCGATTCTCTGTAATCGCTTGCTGGAAAGAGATAGCGGCTGAAAGCGAACCCTGAAAAGAGGGGTTCATGCTTTCAGCCGCCTTTTTTATATCTGTTCTTTGGGTTATCTCTTCTGATATTTTATTTCATTCTAGTTTATTTGATAGGCTGATAATCTCTGGATTTTCCATAAAATCCTGGGGCCGGCACATAAAGGCGATTGATGCGCTTGTTACCAGCACTATTCTTCTAATGGCTCAAAGTGTTCTTTTTGAAACTCACCATTCTCATTTCTGATATAGGCTGTACCATATGGAGCGTGAAGTAACGGTATTATGTCGGGATCGTATTGGCAGATAGTATTTAGCTTATAGATACCACTATTTTGAGAGGTTTGCATATATTCGTCACTCTCATCTCCAGCTGTAAATCGCCACCCGCTATCATATCCTTCAAACGGATCGCCTTCTTCCGGTTTTTCACGATACATATATCCAACAGGTAAGCCATCCACTGTTATTCTATCAGTGGCTATACATCCATCAGAAGTTTCCCAATCGTTAAGAAGAACCTCATTTTCTCATCCATTTATAAAAAATGCTTTTTCCTTTCTCATTTTTATTATTTCTTTGCTGCTAATGGCACGGAAATATGCACCGTTTAGGTGCTTAATTTTCATGTTAATAATATTTATTCATCTTTTTGTCCGTTCAATCGGATTTGTAATCCGATTGCTTTGAGCATCAGGATTTTCAATCCGAACTATATAAAGTATAGGTGTATTGCGGATTATAAATCCTGATACTCGGAGAACGGCGGATTGCAAATCCGCCGGGACGCCGGGACGCATAATGTTTGGTAACTAGCTAACCTTCCGCTGTTATTTTTTCTAAGTATATGTCCTTCTTTAGCTAAATATCGGCAATGAGACTTTCAAATTAGGATATTTGTCGCCCAATTGTTTCAAGAAGTCATTGCCAATGATAATATCCTGTATTGTTTCTTGTGGATCTGTCGGAATCTCCGGGATATTTGTAAATATCAGACAGGAGTAGATAATGAGTTCAACAGGTTTCTCGTCGGTTTGCAATGAAAGTTTGTATGCTTTCACGTTGTTTCCTCTGGCTTGTGCCTGTGCTTGTACTTGTCCCTCCATAGGAATTGCGATGAGACGGGAGTTTTCAAGACGCGCCTGATTGAATACAAAATGATTGTCGATTTCTCCATCTGTGTCTGTATCGAATAGGTGCAGATTGTCTCCGCTTAATACCAGATATTTGGGAGTTTGTACGGTATTGAAACGTACAGTTCCTAAGGTGGCCATTCCTTTCAGCTTATCTTTCATTCCGTCTTTGAGTGCGGATGCTACACCATACTCATTGCTGGCATAGTTGAAAGCGTCAATTTTTTCTTCTCCCATAGCTTCTTTCAGGAAAGATAAATCAGAGTTTAAGCAGAGTTTTTTATACTGTTCTGCATTTGCAAATTCAGCTTTGAAATCGGTGTTGTTCACTACTTGTGCCTGTTTCGAGTTTTTGTTTTTCATGTAAAACCAGTATCCTAGATATAGAACAATGAAAATGACCGGAATAAAGGTGTAAATAGACATAGTTTGTACTTTTTAATGTTATTAATAATGGTTTGTTTTATACTTCCACGGGTTTCACTTCTTTCTTTTTTCCAGGAATACATCCCCAAATGATAAGGGCAATTATAAGAAGTCCGACAGCTTTACCGCCATAACGGGAATAGAAACCGACCTTGTTCAACTTCTCTCCATCCAAATTATTTTCTTTTAGGATGGTAGCCAGTTGTTCTTCCGTCAGTTCATAGTAAGTGTCTTCCTTTTCGCAATAGCCGACCAGGCGAGGCTCTTTCTCTATGTATAGAGGGAGAAGGTAAGCGATGTTGAACTCCTGATGGAAAGTTGCCAGATCAATGTAGTTTCCATCGTCTGTTTGGTACTCTTCGGTATCAGGCAAATCTGCTACTTTGGTTAATACTTCGCGGTCGCCGAAAGGGATTTTTAAACCACGTGCGGATACTGTTTGGCAAGATAAGAAAAGAATGCCGCCAAGTGCAAATAGAAATTTAAGGTGCTTCATGCTTCTTGTGTTTAAGTGAATAATTTGTGTGATTTTTATTGATATTGTGGCAAAGATAGGAAAAAGAAGAATAAAAGCCGTATAATTGTTTGGAATTTGTAAGCTCTATTCTTTTTTATAAAATGAGGAGATTTTTTTCCTGATTTAGAGGATTTGTATCCTGATTTATGCAATTGATGTAAAATTGCATTGTTGGGATAATCCAAATAATTTAATAACAATTGATTGGAGCTATTAATAATTATCTATATTTGTGCTATAGAACTCAAATCTGGAATATTATGGACGACTTTAATACCGTATATGCACTACTCGTTTTAGTTATGTTATTTATTTTATTGAGTAGGTTGGACAATCGCTTCGGAAAGATAGAGAAAGAGTTGAATGAGATAAAGAAACGGATGGAAGATTATCTCAAGGTTCAGCAAAATTCTGTTGCTGAAGCCTCCAAGCCGAAAGAGGAAATATCAGAAAAAGAAACAAAAGATATTCCTGTGATGCCTCAAGCGGCAGAGCATGTTACGGTAGTAAAGACCGGACAACGAGAAGAGGCTGTTCAGGAAAAACACGAACCGGTTGTTGAAGCAGTTGTCCGTGAGACATTGGAAAAGACGCTTGAAACAAGAATGGAGGAAGTTTGTGTAGAGGCTGTTCGGAAGGAATCCGCTAAATCTTCGACTGTGCCAGTTGTATTGGTTACTCCGGCTACTCCGGTTGTTCCGGTTGCCCCGACTGTTCCGAAACAAAAGAAGCAGGTGAACTATGAAAAATTCATCGGTGAGAATCTTTTCGGGAAGATTGGTATCCTTATATTTGTAATCGGTGTAGGTTTCTTTGTAAAGTATGCCATTGATAAAAACTGGATTAATGAAACCTTCCGTACCGTGCTTGGTTTCTTGACGGGAGCTGTATTGCTGGCTGTTGCCGAACGGTTGCAAAAGAAATACCGAACCTTCAGTTCGCTGCTTGCGGGTGGTGCTTTTGCTGTGTTCTATCTTACAGTTGCCATTGCTTTCCATTATTATCATATTTTCTCGCAGACTATGGCCTTTATCATTCTGATTGGTGTCACAGTGTTTATGTCTATTCTGTCTGTGGTATATAATCGGCGTGAGTTGGCTATCATTTCTTTTGTAGGAGGATTCCTTGCGCCATTCATAGTGAGTAGCGGGGAAGGAAGTTATTTGGTACTGTTCACTTACGTGAGCATATTAAACCTGGGTATGTTCGGACTTTCCATTTATAAAAAGTGGAGTGAACTTCCAATGATTTCATTTGTCTTTACTTGCCTGATAATGGGAATCTTTCTTTTGTTTAACTATACCTCTAGTTCTACGGTTATTTCGAACCATCTGTTTTGGTTTGCTACTCTGTTCTATTTTATCTTTCTACTTCCGGTGTTCTCTATCCTTCGTGGAGAGAATATGCGGACGATGAGCCGGGGATTAGTATTCGTCATTATAACGAATAATTTTATCTATTTGCTTTCAGGAGCCTTATTCTTGCAGAATATGGGATTGTCTTTCAAAGCAAGCGGCTTGTTGAGCCTGTTTATCGCTCTTGTTAATTTAGGACTGGTTCTTTGGTTGTGGAAGAATAGGAAGGAATATAAATTCCTCGTGCATACCACGTTGGGGCTTGTGCTGACATTTGTCTCCATTACAGTTCCGATTCAACTGGACGGAAACTATATAACCTTACTTTGGGCATCGGAAATGGTATTGCTGTTGTGGCTCTATGTTAAGTCGAAAATTAGAGTATATGAGTATGCGGCTAAAGTTCTGGTAGGACTCACTTTCGTTTCTTACTTGATGGATGTGTATAGTGTGATGTTTGAACATCATTCCTTGGATACAATTTTTCTGAATAGTTCATTTGCCACCTCTTTGTTTGTGGGATTAGCGACAGGAGCATTTGCTTTATTAATGGAATATTATCATTCCTTCTTCTCTACGGCACGCCGGTTGAAATACAGCTTCTGGAATCCTTTTATGCTTATCGTCTCCGTAATCATACTTTATTATACATTTATGATGGAATTCAATTTGTATTTTGAAGGGGCGACGAGAAGCGGAGCTATGTTCTTGTTTACAGCCATATCCATTTCGAGTGTTTGCTATGCTTTCAGAAAACGATTCCCGATAACGAAACATCTCACTTCTTATATCTTGACTATCGGGGCAAACGTACTTGTATATATTATAAATATATGGGGCGACCAGAGAATATGGACTTCCCCTCCTGTTGTACTACCATGGCTGACAGCTGTGTTCGTAATAGCGAATTTGTATTATGTAGCACGTATGTACTATACATCAATCGGCATAAAATCCCGTTTCACCGTATATCTGAATATTCTTGCCACGCTCCTTTGGCTGACAATGGTACGCTCTTTCCTTTGGCAAGTAGGAGTGGACGATTTCAGTGCCGGGCTGTCACTCTCATTAAGCATTGCCGGGTTCGTCCAAATGGGGTTGGGCATGCGCCTGCATCAGAAACTACTCCGTATGGTGAGCCTTGCGACTTTCGGATTAGTCCTGCTCAAACTCGTCTTTGATGATTTATGGGCTATGCCGACCATTGGCAAGATTATTGTATTTATCATTCTGGGATTGATATTGCTGATACTTTCATTCCTTTATCAGAAATTAAAGGATGTGTTGTTCAAGAATGACGAGGAAGAAACAAACTGAATCTTTGAAAAATATCCGATAAGAAAGGCTGCCTGTTCTACAAAAGAAGGGCAGCCTTTACCTTATAATTATGTTTATTCCCAGACGAAATCTTTTACTCTTGCGAGAAACGTTTCACCTGCTCTTCGATTAATTCCTTATCATCAAAATAATTAATCTTCATCGCCTTCTTCACGTCAGCCAAAGTCTCGGCAGCCGCAGCCCTTGCCACTTCGCAGCCTTGCTGAAGCATCTCGTAGATAGCAGGGATATCCTTGCTGAACTCCTTGCGACGATTGCGAATCGGTTCCAAAGTCTCCTGCATGATGGAATTTAGGAAACGTTTTACTTTCACGTCACCCAATCCGCCGCGTTGATAATGCGCTTTCAGTTCTGCCAGATTCGGATAATCCGGTAAATAACGTTCGAAATGTTCGGGGAGGCAGAAAGCATCTAGGTAAGTAAATACCGTATTACCTTCAATTTTTCCCGGATCTTGTACGCGGAGATGCCCCGGGTCGGTATACATACTCATGATTTTCTTTTGGATTTCTTCCGGTTCTTCCGAAAGGTAGATGCAGTTTCCGAGCGATTTACTCATTTTAGCTTTACCGTCAGTTCCCGGAAGACGCAGACAAGCTGCATTGTCCGGCAACAGGATTTCCGGTTCTACCAATGTCTCACCATATATATAGTTGAAACGGCGAACGATTTCACGAGCCTGTTCAAGCATTGGTTCCTGGTCTTCACCCACAGGGACAGTCGTTGCGCGGAATGCTGTAATGTCTGCTGCCTGGCTGATGGGATAAGTGAAGAAACCTACGGGAATACTTGCTTCAAAGTTACGCATCTGGATTTCCGATTTCACGGTCGGGTTACGTTGCAGGCGGGATACGCTGACAAGATCCATATAATAGAAACTAAGTTCGCATAGTTCCGGTATTTGCGACTGGATGAAAATCGTAGCTTTAGTCGGATCAATACCACAAGCCAGATAATCAAGAGCAACTTCGATTACATTCTGACGCACCTTTTCCGGATTGTCTATATTGTCTGTCAATGCCTGTGAATCGGCAATGAAGATAAACATCTTACTATAATCACCTGCGTTTTGCAGGTCAACTCTGCGTTTCAACGAGCCTACATAGTGACCGATATGAAGTCTTCCGGTAGGACGGTCGCCCGTCAATATGATTTTTTCTTTTCCCATATTTATTACCTTATTATATAATGGCGACAAAGATAAGGATAAAAACTGAAAGAAACATCAAAATGCAGTTACTTCATGATTAATGCTTACTACTGTTAGTCTTGAAAATGAGCTTTCTATTAGAAAAAACAATTATTAAAGAAAATATTCTGTTTACCGGATTAATTCAATATCTTTGTCGGTATCTAAAAACTTGTATATTATGAAAACAGGAAAACTACTAGGAATGTTGCTATTCGTTTTAGGTACATTCAGTCTGATGGGTTGTAATGATGAAATGACTGATGAGGAAGAAGGCTGGTATGATAGCATCCCGGATGGAAATTTCTTTTCGAGAGGAAATACGGTACGATTCTACTATATAGATGGGAATGGAAACAGTCTGATAAATCCGGAGGATAAAAATACACTCCCTGTGTCATGGCGTGAAGAATTAGTTAATCCGATAGAACGTACAGAAGACTATAATGCGGAGCATGGTAACTATAATGGTAATCATAACTGGGTTGTTTATGATGAGGAAGAGGGGTTGTATTATTGCACAGTGAGCGCTTATGGAGATGAAAGACAGAGCACTTATTCTTTTCCAATTTATGTAAATGATGAAAAGGATACGATGGAAATCACCTATAAATATACGGATAGAGACGTTATCGGCGGTAAATATTGGGCGAAAATGATATCCTGGAAATATAATGGCGTGCATGTTTACTCGGACGACGACGAACCATACAAGAAAGTATTCATTAAAAAAGCCAATGGAAAAACAACCGTTTCATTAACGCGGTAAACTATTTCGGTAAAAAAGTGAACGTTTCTTTTTGTCATGTGCAAAATATGTCGTTACTTTGCACAAATTTTGAAGTCAACAATGAATCAACAGGAAATTAGAAGCAAGTATTATTTACATTCGGATGTTTTTCATCCCGAAACGAAAGTCTTCTTCTCTTATTTCCAAAAACAATATTTTAGTTCTTTGGTAATGCGTTAATCCTTTTTTGAGGGTAACGCATTTTTTTTATGAACGGACTTAGAAATAACAACTTATTATAACAACAAAAGAAATGGAAAAGGAAATCAAGAAAGTTCTCGTTTTGGGTTCTGGAGCACTCAAAATCGGACAAGCCGGAGAGTTCGACTACTCAGGCTCACAAGCACTGAAAGCTTTGAAAGAAGAAGGTATCAGCTCAGTATTGGTAAACCCGAACATCGCAACCATTCAGACTTCTGAAGGTATTGCCGATAAAGTGTATTTCCTTCCCGTGAATACTTATTTCGTAGAAGAAATTATCAAGAAAGAACGTCCCGATGGTATCCTTTTGGCATTCGGCGGACAGACTGCATTGAACTGTGGTGCTGAACTTTACACACAAGGTGTTCTTGATAAATACGGAGTAAAGGTGCTCGGAACTTCAGTAGAAGCTATCATGTATACAGAAGACCGTGACCTGTTTGTGAAGAAACTGGACGAGATAGAAATGAAGACTCCGGTCAGCCAGGCAGTAGAAAACATGGAAGATGCCATTGCTGCTGCACGCAGAATTGGTTATCCTGTCATGGTGCGTTCTGCTTATGCACTGGGTGGTCTTGGTAGCGGTATCTGTGCCAATGAGGAAGAGTTCCTGAAATTGGCAGAGAGCTCATTTGCTTTCTCCAAACAAATTCTGGTAGAAGAGTCTTTGAAAGGCTGGAAAGAAATCGAATTTGAAGTGATCCGTGACGCTAACGACCATTGCTTCACAGTAGCCAGCATGGAAAACTTCGATCCGCTGGGTATTCATACCGGCGAATCAATTGTAGTAGCTCCCACCTGCTCGCTGGATGATAAAGAACTGGCTCTGTTGAAAGAACTTTCTACCAAATGTATCCGTCACCTCGGTATCGTGGGTGAATGTAACATTCAGTATGCTTTCAACTCTGAAACGGATGACTACCGTGTGATTGAAGTAAATGCCCGTTTGAGCCGTTCTTCTGCATTGGCTTCTAAGGCTACCGGTTATCCGTTGGCATTCGTAGCTGCTAAAGTGGCACTTGGTTACACACTCGACCAGATTGGCGAGATGGGAACCCCGAACTCTGCATACGTAGCTCCGCAACTTGACTACTATATCTGTAAAATCCCTCGTTGGGACTTGACGAAGTTTGCCGGTGTATCCCGTGAAATCGGTTCAAGCATGAAATCGGTAGGTGAAATCATGTCTATCGGTCGCTCTTTCGAAGAAATCATCCAGAAAGGCCTTCGTATGATCGGTCAGGGAATGCACGGTTTCGTAGGTAATGACGAACTGCACTTTGATGATCTTGATAAAGAGCTTTCTCGCCCGACTGACTTGCGTGTTTTCGCCATTGCACAAGCAATGGAAGAAGGTTACACCATCGAACGTATCCACGACCTGACAAAGATCGACCCATGGTTCCTTGGCAAACTGAAAAATATCGTAGACTACAAAGCGAAATTGTCTACTTATAATAAGGTAGAAGATATACCTGCCGATGTAATGCGTGAAGCTAAAGTGTTAGGTTTCTCTGACTTCCAGATTGCCCGTTTCGTACTGAATCCAACCGGAAACATGGAGAAAGAAAACCTGGCAGTGCGTGCTCATCGTAAGTCTATGGGTATCCTCCCGGCTGTAAAACGTATTAATACAGTTGCTTCCGAACATCCGGAACTAACTAACTATCTGTATATGACTTATGCAGTGGAAGGTTATGATGTAAACTATTATAAGAATGAAAAATCAGTAGTCGTACTAGGTTCGGGTGCTTACCGTATCGGCAGCTCTGTAGAATTTGACTGGTGCTCGGTGAATGCAGTTCAGACTGCCCGCAAACTGGGTTACAAGTCTATCATGATTAACTACAACCCTGAAACGGTTTCTACTGACTATGATATGTGCGACCGTCTCTACTTCGACGAACTTTCGTTCGAACGTGTACTTGACGTAATCGATCTCGAACAACCTCGTGGTGTGATCGTTTCGGTAGGCGGACAAATCCCGAACAACCTGGCTATGAAACTTTACCGTCAGTCGGTTCCTGTATTGGGTACTTCTCCGATTTCTATCGACCGTGCTGAAAACCGTAACAAGTTCTCTGCTATGCTCGACCAACTGGGTATCGACCAACCGGCTTGGATGGAACTGACCAGTCTTGAAGAAGTGAAGGGATTTGTAGAAAAAGTAGGCTACCCGGTATTGGTTCGTCCTTCTTACGTCCTTTCAGGAGCAGCAATGAATGTTTGCTATGACGATGAAGAATTGGAAAACTTCCTGAAGATGGCTGCCGAAGTTTCTAAAGAATATCCGGTTGTTGTTTCCCAGTTCCTTGAAAATACGAAAGAGATTGAATTTGATGCCGTTGCGCAGAATGGTGAAGTGGTAGAATACGCAATCTCCGAACACGTAGAGTTTGCCGGTGTTCACTCCGGTGATGCTACTTTGGTATTCCCGGCACAGAAGATTTACTTTGCAACAGCTCGTCGCATCAAGAAGATCAGCCGTCAGATTGCTAAAGAACTCAATATCTCCGGTCCGTTCAATATCCAGTTCCTGGCTCGTAACAACGAAGTGAAAGTAATCGAATGTAACTTGCGTGCTTCTCGTAGCTTCCCGTTTGTTTCTAAAGTTCTGAAACGTAACTTTATCGAAACTGCTACCCGCATCATGCTGGATGCTCCATACTCACGTCCGGATAAGTCGGCATTCGATATCGACTGGATTGGTGTAAAAGCTTCTCAATTCTCTTTCTCTCGTCTGCACAAGGCTGACCCGGTATTGGGCGTAGACATGTCTTCTACAGGTGAAGTGGGATGTATCGGTGACGATTTCTCTGAAGCATTGCTGAATTCAATGATTGCTACCGGATTCAAGATTCCTGAAAGAGCAGTAATGTTCTCTTCCGGTGCTATGAAGTCGAAAGTGGATTTGCTGGATGCCAGCCGTATGCTGTTTGCTAAGGGATATCAGATTTATGCTACTGCCGGAACTGCTGCATTCCTGAATGCTCATGGAGTAGACGCGACTCCGGTTTACTGGCCGGATGAGAAACCAGGTGCAGAGAATAATGTAATGAAGATGATCGCTGACCATAAGTTTGACCTGATCGTAAACATTCCGAAGAATCATAGCAAACGTGAATTAACGAATGGCTATCGTATCCGTCGTGGTGCAATCGATCACAACATTCCATTGATTACAAATGCTCGTCTGGCAAGTGCCTTTATCGAAGCATTCTGTGAATTGAAATTGGGTGATATTCAGATCAAGAGCTGGCAGGAATATAAATAAACTGCTTTAGCTGTTTATCAAAATAAAAAGAACTCCCTCTTTGGAATGCCAAAGGGGGAGTTTTTTGTTTAAGTTGTCTTGTTGCGAATAGATGTTTTCTGTTATTTGCTTACACGATAATTGTGTACTTTCAGATTCTCTATCCGGCTATTGAAGTTTCCGGCTTTCTCGAGCGGGAAAACCAATGTGCGTATATAACTCATAGAATCTTTTCCTGCATTGAAATAACATTTCTGTATGTTCATTTCTTCAACAACCTTTCCGTTTACTCTGAGTGTGGTACTACGATGATCGCCTTCAATCTGAATGGTCGCTTTCTCTCCCGGATTCACTTTATATGGG
>OGZQ01001097.1_pt1 | contig 12784 bp, 9 predicted proteins | sample 1576841 | NCBI WGS metagenome assembly OGZQ01 (sample SAMEA3541527, study PRJEB24748) | human gut metagenome | biome: human gut; feature: human-associated habitat; material: faeces | place: China | collected 2012
ATCGGCATACGCGTCATCGGGCGAGGTAACGCCCAGTCCCTTGATATTGCTGATAATCACCATGTAGGCGTTGTTACGCCTTAAATACTGGACACCGTCGTCGCCCAGGCAGAGATCCACCCTGTACCAGGTACGGTTGCCCGAATAACTTTTCTTTTTACAGCTTACCAATACGCAGGCACTCTGCTTGTCCCTTAGCGCCAGGTCGTCCAATCCCGTGCGCAAGGTTTCCGGCAGGTACATGCCCCCTTTTATCAGGGTACCATCCGTTGCTGACACCACTGTATTCAGCCCCAGCGGAACGAATTCAAGGTCGGAAGGCGAGCTGAACAGCGGAATCCGCGGGGAAGCGTTACGTATCGTGGCTCCCAACAGCTCGTATTCACCCGTCTTGTCATCGGCTATCTTTACGTCTATACGGACGGCCGCCCGCAACAGGTCTACTTTCATGTCCTTGCCCGCCTGTTTGACGGCGGTGCCGCTCATGAGCAGCAGGTTATCCGGTATCTTATAGTGACGGGAATCCACCGTCGGCAACTGCGCCTGAAGCAGAAGCCTCACCGTATTTTCGGTCCTGCTTTGGCAAAACGCCGTCAGTTCGCTGTCGCTGCTGAAATATTTGTGCGCATTAGCAAGAACCAATACATTATAATCCGTGCTATTCGATATTCCGCCACTGAGACTGACTGTCACGCTTCCGGTCTTTTCTATCGAGCCGCCCTCCAGAGTGCCTTGGAGTATACCGGCAAAGATGCCGTTGCCATGATCGTCCTGTACGAAGAACAACAGGTGCAGCTTGTCGACACGATTCTCGTACTCATTGGCGGGCGGGACGTAGGAGGCAGCGTATGTAACGGCACTTGCTTCCGCCTGTGTGTCGGGAAGGGTGTATTCCAGTACGAATGTCTGTCCGTCCTCCGGATGGCCGGACGGTGGTAATCCCCCGTCGTCCGAGCAGGAAGAAAAGGGGGCAAGACTGCAAAGCATACCCGCATACAAGGCTCTTATTATAGTCGTTCTTATTATATTCATTCGTTTCATCATATATCCGTTCTTTTAACGCTGTTGGTTATTCTAATTCGGTGTCCTTGTTGCTTGTGCCGCTGCTTCCGTTGCCGTTTTCCCAGTCGCCTGTTTCCACACCGCCTATCTGTCCGTCATTTCCTTCGGTTCCTACGTCCGCACCGCTTCCGCCGCCGTTTCCCCAGTCGTCCAGCGACTTGTCTACCTGGGTGATGTTGATATAAACATTCAGGTTCTTCACCTTGATTACCAGCACCTCGTCGCGGCTTGCCGGAGACGCAGGAACATCACTGTATGCCTGCTTCGTCGTCACGCTTAGTGTCGCCTGCGTGTGGGGAGCGTCAGCCGTGCGTTCCAGCTCTACCCTATACCGGTCGTTCTCTATCGTGGCGGTTGTTGCCCCGTCCGTAATCTGTATGGGAGCGGCGGTGCCGTTGTTGTCCGTCCGGAAGCTCAATGTCCAGAAGCTGCCGAAGGCGACGTCCGACTCCACCCGGATGCTGCGCACGGAGTTTGCACCTCGCGGCAGGACGATATTCTTTGTCTCTGACGAGAACCAGTTTTCACGGTCGAAGTCCACATTCGTGTTGACGTCCGTCCAGTCTATCACCTGGATGGTGATGTTGATGGGCACACCCGTAGCGGCATCGTCGGGATCGTCGTATCCGCTGCCGCTCACTTCGGTGATATTGAATATATATTTATGGTTGCGCAGCAGGTCGGTCAGTTTGTCGGTAGCGGCTTCGGCAATATCCACCCGATAGTAAGTCACCTTCGGCGTGCCGTCGGTCTTCTTGTCGTCAGCATATACTCCTCCCACCACCAGGCGGGTGGTGGCTACCTTCTCATTGCCTGTTCCCGCCACAGTGCCCGGCTGGTCGTATCCGTTGTCCGTGTAATGCTTGTTTTCATACAGGTAGAGGCTGCCCAGCTTTCCGACATCAGTGGCGCTTATCATGGAAATCTTTTCCTCCAAAGGATACACGTCCGCATTGGCGGGAAGACTCACCTTATCCACACGACGGGTTTTGTTGGCATCGCCCGCGCCATCCGTGCCGGAAGCCACGTATGCGCCCATCGTAGGCGCCATCCGTCCGTACACCGTGGGGAAGTAGGCGTACAGTTCGCGCAAGCGGAAGATTACTTGTCCGGTATCGGGGTCTTTGATTTCTCCGGGAGTAAGGTTTCCTTCGGAGTCTTTCGATGCGTTCGTGGCGACCTGCACGGCTGCTACCGAACGAAGCACAGGCACGGAGACGGTGGTGTTTGCCGACTCTTTCGTGATACTCACCGATGAAAGAAATCCGTGCATGGGCAGGCTTTCGGCGTCCGCCGCATTGTTGTCCGTAGCAGTGGTCAGTTTTGCCAGCAGGGTTTCCATTTCCATGCCTACCTCTTTATAGGCACCTTTGGCTGTTATCGTGTCGTGGCAGTTGGTGAATATGTGTACCATCAGGTTTTCGCCTACCGGCATGGTTACTTGAAAAGTATTGGTTGCTTCCACAGGCGTTCCTTCCGAGGCGGACTTGAGGAAATACTTGTCATAATCATCCCCCACACCGGGAGCGAACACCAATACGTCGATGCCTTGAATCAATGTCTCTTGCGTTGCTCCGCCTGCGGCGGTCGTGCCATACGTGCGGGGAACATTGACACGGAGGTACATGTCTTTCTCCGTGTCCGTATTCTTTTCGCCGTAGGTGGTGGATATCAATGTCTCGTCCATGCACGAAGAAAGTGACAGCACTAGCAACAGCCCTTGTATTAACCCTTGCATCGGTCTTTGCAGATATATTTTCAGATGTTTCATACGCTTACATATTACTAACTATTACTGCCGTTTTCCAGCCATTCACGTATACATCCATAATGGGGTTTATGTAACGTCCGTCAATTTCCAGGTCCAGAAAGTGTCCCGGTACGGCGGCTATCTCATTATAAGTGAAGTCGAAAGAAGCTACCTCTTTTTCACGTATGTAAACGTGTAGTTTCAAGTATTCTCCTTCTGGGGAGCCGAACGCGCCGAACCAGTCCGCCACTACGTTTCCGCTTGTCTGGTCGTAATGACATTCGGGTTGCAGGATAATGTTTTCGCCTCCGGTTATATTGTTGTCGTCAATTTTGTTTCTGGTTCCCATCACGTGGAAGACATAGTCTTCAGGTTCGGGGATGACGGGCGTTCCGTCCGGACGGTTGATGGTCCGTGGAATCATCGTTATCCTGATGCGGCACACGGCACGTACGTATGGCACGGTGATGTCATTGCGCTGATAGCGGTCTTTCGCGTCGAATTTTGTCCTTCCGTAGAACAGGTCTTCGACGGGCCGGCAGATTCCGCTGCCGTCGGAAATTTCTTTCAGGTGTACATATCCTTCACCCAAGGGCGTTTCGGGAGTGCCTATGTAGTCCAGTTGCTCGTCCTGGCTCCACGAAACAAATTCCAGCGAGTCGATATCTTCCGGGGTCTTTTCCACCGAAAACGGCTGCCGGAGGCTTATCTCTTCCCTATTTACGTTAAGTTCCCGATACTTGGTGGCATTGCCCACTTTGTAGAAGTGCGCGGTGAGGTCCGCTTTCTCCATTTCGAAAAAGCTGTTGGTACCACCATACATATAGCTGAAATGAAAATACATCATTCCAGCACAAGTGCTGATATCATCCTTGATGCAGGAAGAGAGAGCCAGCAGGCAGAAGAGTATCGAGAGGAGTTTTCTCATTGTTCTTGAAATGATTGTTTATCCGGAAATTCCGGTTCCTGATTTCTGGTAGATACCGGGAGAGGTTTCCCCCTCCCGATAATTCTAATAAATATTTATCCGCACAAAAGCTGAATGAATTACATGTGGATGTCGTTGAAAACAACATTCCATGGGTTTACTGTTACTTCAACCTGCATACCGATTCCATCCGAGTTGATAGCATCTTCTATGCTGCTGGCACCCAGAGAAGTGATGGTCGCTCTGATCTTGTAATAGGTATTTCTTTCCGTATTCTTCAAAGAGATGGTGTTGTCATCGCTGTAGTTGGCAATGTCAGCACGGTAATAAACCTTCTTTCCGGCGTAATATGCTAAATGGGCAATTGTTGCAGCATCAGCAGTAGCATCTAAGCCTACAACTTTTGTCACGTTTGCTAGTTCGGCAATCCCGTCCGTCACTTGTTTCTTACCATCGGTATCATTTGTCCAGCCACATAAAACAGCTATCTGGCCTACCATATTATCATTTCCCTTAATACCACTCAAGTAAGTATTCACTTGTTGCATAGCCTCATCTGTCCATACACATTCGCTGAATGTAATAGCATTGCCACCACCATTTGCCTTCTGAAATTTATTCTGAGCGCTGGCACTGTATAATGAATATGCCTTCACAAACAAAGTCTGAGCATCCGCATCCGCAAAATGAGGAGCACCTACGTAAGTAGCCTGAGTAGAGATCACAGTTGCAGAGCCTGAATTATCCGAGTAGTTAGGAGTGACGTAAAAATAGGGTGACATCATCCATCCTTCTGTCTTATACAAGTGGGCGGCATTACTAGCAGCACCACCTGCCTCCGTTCCATCCAACACCCATGTATAGCGGTATTCCTTTGCAGTTTCATTATGCAGCGCGTTATTGAAGAATGGAGCAACCGCCCCCTTGTCTGTGGCTGATTCATAGTCTCCATCAAAAGCTGTCAGCCATGTAGGCACTTCCCAGTCTTTATCACCATCAACAGCCGGAGTAGGAAAATACCATTCCGTATCCTGTATTGTGAACGGAGATACTTTCCGGGCAACACGGGCTACGACAATACCATCTTCGTTCTTGAACTCGATCTTACCGGCAGCCTCATACTGAGGATCACTAGTTACACTTGCCTGGAAAAAGACTTTCGCCATTTCACGGTCAAGCTTCACCGGAACGATAACTGTTGTATTGTTAGGAATAGTCGGGCTGACGGGAATAGTACCCATACCAGCCATGATATACTTGCTTTCGTCGGAAGGTTCAACCTTATCCCCTTTTTTAGACGAGAAAGCCAATTTGTTCAGATAGTCTTTCTGCACGCTGGCGATAAACGCTTTGATGCTCGCTTCCGAGTTTTCCCCGTTGCGTGCCAGTGTCTGTGCCGCTCCCAAGTTCAGATCAGGATAGTTTGCCAACACATATACATTGTCTCCCTGGCGAACTCCCTTAAAGGTAGCCATGTTTCCCAAATGCCCCTCACTACTTCCGGCAGTGATGGGAGTGGTTGCATCAGCGCTACCTACTTCCACTACCGTAAAGTCACCGGGGCGACTGGCGGCGTGTTCCGGATTTGCCTCTTTGGCAAACACAAACGCATGATACAATTTGTTTTCCTGTGCCAGACCGGCTTCAATGCCTGCGTCGGCATACGTACCCGAGCTAACGAACTTTACGCTGATCGCATCAACGATTTCACCTTTTTGATCTCCGCCGTTTGCCGGAGCGTCATCATTACTACATGCTGCAAAAGCCATGGTAGCAAATGCAAGCGCAACTAATTTTCTTGTTTTCATTCAAATAAATTCTTAATTATACTAAACATTTTGAATACTCCCGTCTTTATTTTGTCTCCTGATTTTTATTTCCGGCGAAGATGTGACAGGCAGGCATCTTTTCTGGAATAGCAAGCGTTGCTTTCTTTTTCTGTTTCTTTTCTGTCTGTTTCTTACTTTTATTTTTTTTGTTAGACCATTGTTTATTTTTCTCAAATTAATTATGAACTATACGATGATTGCCCAGCATTAACTAACCCTGTCAACCGGCAACTTCGTTATGGTGTCTGCACCGGTGATCGCCCTTACAAGCCCGTTCTCGTGAAAAAACAGCTTCCAGCAGCGATATTTCCACCGGTTGGAACCGACCAGCCTGCGGTAGGCGGACAACTCCTTTTCCAGTTTCTTCAGCATTTCCGCCAAGGTCTTCCCGTCGCTATCCGCATGGTTGTTTTCCAACTGGAAGAGTTCGGCTTCGAACTCATCGAACACACGCCGGTAACTGTAAAGCGAATGGAAGAATAATAATAACTCTACAAACTTGTCGAATGCCCTCATCAGAAGGTATATGCTGACGCCGATTATGGCTATTACTGGTAAAAGCTTTATCATGGCTAATATTGTTTTAATTAATACTCTTTTTTTTGTTTCTTACCTTGTTTCTGCTCTTTGTCAACAAACGTATTCCGGCGGGAAACTTTCGAGGTAAGCCAGTATCAGAAACAGGACAAATGCAAACACAATCAGTAGTAATACGGCTTTACCGATTACTACGTTTGTCTTGTCGTAATCCGGGTTTACAAATCCATGCTCGTCAAACCGTTTGAAACGGTTGAACCATTTGATTCTAAATTTACTTTTATACTTCCGGCGGCTTGCATAGCGTCTGTGGGATGATTGTTCCATATTGAATTCTTATTTTTTTTGTTGACCACTTGCTTCTTATTGGTTTTCCGAGAACAACAGCAAACTTTTGCGTTGCGTATTCAGCTTTTTATATCTTTCCGTGTGTTCAAAGGATATTACGGGGATGTAAATAGTCAGCCCGCAATGTTCCTCAATCTGGAAACCGCCCGCGGCGGAAGGCATGAAGCTTTCCGTGGATGCCTTGTATGTCACGCTTTGCCGCAAGATCTCCGCCAGCGTTTGATTCTCCTGCGGGGTTCCTATCTCCCGTAGGTAACCTTGCAAGTCGTAGAACAGGTGGGTGGACTGCCTGTCAAAAGCCTGTATGTCATCGCGCTTGACGTCTCCCCAATGGCCGATTCGCCTTTCCGCCTGCGCCAGCAATCCCTTCAAGGGCGCCAGCCCGGAGGGACGGATGACGCTGACGGTTGCCGAACGCATATCGTCGGCAAGGCTGTTATAGTAGTTGAAATATTCGCCGGCAAATTGCTCCAGCTTAGGATCATGGTTGTAGAGAAGCGGCAGCATCTTTCCGTAAAGCGGCGTGAAGCCCGGTGATACAATCTCGGCGGAGGAAGCGAGGATATAGTCGGTTTTCCCTTGCAACTCGTACGCGACTTCCACTCCCGCCATCAGGCAGGACTCGAAGATGATGAACCGGAACTGACCTTGAGGGATGCACCCGGCGAAATCCTGCAAATCAAATTCCCGGTTGCCGTCCATCGCTACCGAACGGGTAACGGAAGAGTAGGTTCCTTCGGGAAGCCATCCACTGCCGTGGGAAAACATGACCAGACCGTAGTCGGCACCGGGATAGTGCGTCACCATATCACCCAACACTCTGGCAAAGACCCAGGAGGAAGCGGAGTTTTCTTCTTCATATTCTTCGAGCACCTCTATTCGGCCTTTGTCGCCAGTACAGCCGGTGTCACCGGTGCCGGTTTTAATTTCCAGCAAACGGGGAGACTGTTTTCCACCTCTGTCCTGATAGACAAGCAGGTGGTTGTCGCCACCGATGTTCCAGGCTTCCGCCAGGGCATCTATCTTCTCCTGTGTCTCCCCTCCAAGGCTGTTATCACCCGCCATGTAAAAGAGTACGGTGCGGTTAGGGGGCACCTGGATATGGTCTGCCTCTTCTTCCCAGCAGGATGATAACAGCAGGGGAATCACTAGAATTATTGAGATGAACCTAGTTTTCATATTTTGTTCTTTTATCGCTTTTCAACGTTGTTTTTTCTATTCTTTGCTCCATTCTTTTTTCTTTTCTCTGTTCTCTGTTCTTTGCTCTTTTCTCTACCCTTTGGCTCTGTCATTTACTCAGCTTCTCCGACTTTTTAAGGTAGCCGATGCGACAGGAGGCGCAACGCAGCTTCGGGAAGTATTCTTTGAGCATATATCGCCATGACCTTCCGCCGGAGAGCGCTTTGAGCTTTTCTTCGCGGCCTTTGAATACGTCCACATTTTCGATGATGTCGAGTATCGTATATTTGTCCGCCATGTTGGAGGAACGGACAAACTGTACCAGCCGGTCCCAATCCTCCGCCATCCATTCGGTTCGGATCTCCACCAGGTCGGAGTTGTATTTCGTATCAAGAAAGCTTTTCAGGGCTTGCGCACGGCGTTTGGCGAGACGGTCGTTGCCCGCATAGCTGCCTTCGGGGGAGGAATATCCGGTGACGGTGATCCCCAGGACGATATTGCCGCCACGCAGGCGCAAGGAATCGAGCTCGCTGACAAATGTGTGCCATGCTTCGCGGTTGAGTTCATGTTCGGGCAGTATCTTCATGCCGCCCACGGGGAAATAGATATCGGCGCGGTATCCGGCATGTTCGATGATGGTTTCTTTATGGGGCGCCGTCACCAGGCGTTCCACTTGCTTTTCTATTCGTAGGGTGTCATGTATGATGACGGTATCCACTTTTACGATAATCATCGGAGGGATGGTTTCCGTTCTCATATTGAAAGGAATCAGGCGCGCGTCAGCATTATAGCTTTCAGCGCTCAATACTACTTTGGCGCTGTCCATCCACGATTGGTAAGGGAGGTCCGGGTGATGATAGTTGATGCAGGGCAACGGGTGGTCGCCTTCGCGTAATACGACGTACGGGGGAAGCTTTTCTATCTTGTTCACCGTGCCCAGCGCCTTGCGGCGGCGGTACATCAGGTCGCTTTGCGGACCGTTGAGCATAACAGGTGCCAGCATCAGGGAGTCGATGCCATTGCGCAGCCATGGATATAGATAGACGCTACAGTCGGGGATAAGGGAGATGCCGGACAAATCAATATTCATGTCCAACACCAGGCAGGAGTCCTGCCGCTCCAGGCGGTAAAGCATCGTGCGGACCACCTGAGCAATGCTATCCTGAGCGTGCAAGGACATCCACACCGGTTCGAGGAGCATACATACTATGAATGTAAAGTACAGACGTTTCATATTGATTTCCTTTTTTATTTGTCCTGTTACTCTTTTATTTAAGCAGATAGATGATACTCACGGCTATTTTCGTAGGTCCGAAGTAGTTGCTACGATAATGGTCGATGCGTTCACCGCACGTCTGGCAATAAAATTTGTTATAATCCATGTGCAGATACCCCAAACCGAGCTCTGCACCGATATTCAAGCGGTTATTGATGATCCATTGATAGCCGTAGGTGAATCCGCCGCCGAAGAGGTTGCCTTCATAACGGTAATCTTCCATGGAACCGAAAGGCAGGTTGCCGAAGTTGTAGATTCCCCCGGACAGGTGGGCGCCGAAGAAATGGCCTTTGAAAGATTCACTCAACCAGTAACGGAACTCCGGCTGGATAAGCCAGTGTTTCATCTTGCTGTTGTCCTTGAAGGTGAAAGGATTGAAATTGGTGCTGACGGCGACACTCATGTTCTTATGGAAGCCGTACTCGAAACCGATATTAGGAGTAGCGGCCAGCCAATAGAGCCCGTTCGTGCTCACCGCCCATTGCTGGGCGTCGGCTTTCGTTGCGTATATAAATAAAGATAGCAACGCTATCAGACTTAATAGTAGTCTTTTTTTCATTTCAGTCATTTGTTTGTCTATTCATTCTTCTGTTTATCTTCTTACTTATTATAGCTCGCATCCGAAATAGATGTACCCTTTCTTTAGATAAGAGGGTACATTTTGAGGGAACGAATTAAATGCTTGATAATTAATGATTTGAAATCGAGGTAATTGCAAAAATGTTTCTGAAAGGCATTTATTCAGAAACCAGGAACAAAAATGTCGGGAGAAAACGCTGATTAATAGAACGTTAATCTTCCTTTTTGCTGAAACAAATTCAGAAACAAGCATTTCCAGGTATTACAAATATGCTAGAGAGAGAGTGAAATAAAAAAATGAAAGCATAGAGAAAAGTTGAAAACAGATTGGAATACAACTGTTTACGGTGGTTAGTGCAGCTTTTGGACGACGACTGACGAAGTTCGTGTAGCTTCAGAAAGCAGCAAAATGTCAGAAACAGGTTCGGCTTCGAAACAGGTTTATAACAATAAAAAAGTTGGTAAACCTTCAGCCCTGCCTGAATGAATGTTATCCGGGATGGGAGTTGAATAATTTCCGGAGTGGGAAAGTAATGTTTAAAAAAGAATAAATTAAGTAGAAATAATGTGATTATTATGCTTAAAATATATGTATATTTGAACTTTTTAAAGGTTTTCCTTGCTTTTGATATTAATTCAATCTATCTTTGTCGAATATTTCCTTATAGATAGGAACTTACCATATATATAGCGGAGAGAAAAAGAGCGGGAAGTGATTATAATGTACCCTCTTATCTAAAGAAAGAGTATCAATTATACTTTATTTTTATATTAAATAAATCATTACTAGCTGTACGTGTTTCCATTCCAGTAATTCATTATCGTCTTATTTGCCTTATCAATTATCCGATGATCTAAATTAGCCAGGTAAATATGCGTTGTCTTTTCCGAAGTATGCCCCATGCCTTCACTGATAACTGAAATCGGAATACCTTTCTCATGCGCCAATGTCGCCCATGTATGGCGAGCTACATAAAATGTCAGCGGAAAATCGAAGCCAAGCACTTCGCCCAGTTCGCGAATACGCTTATTCAGCCGACGCTGGATATAACGGTATCCCTGGTAACTGTCATCGTTCCGCAACATCGGCAGCAGATAAGGAGAACTGTCATCCTTATATTTACGAAGCAAAGCCTTGAGTGCGGGTTCTATTTTTATCTGAAGCAGCTGGCCTGTTTTGCGCCGCCGGTAAACCAGCATCTCTCCCCTGATATTTTCTTTTTTGAGATAGCACATGTCAATGAATGCCATGCCACGAGTGAACAGGCTGAACCGGAAGAGGTCGCGTGCCAGTGTCTTATGCTTATGCTGCCCTTCCAGGTTGAGTCCGGCAATTCTGGAGATTTCCTCCCTCGAGATGGCACGCTTGGGCGTTTTACTTCCTTTCAGCTTGATCCGATGGAAAGGATGATAAGCGTTGTGAATAAATCCGTCATCGTCGGCCTTGTTGTAAATTGCACGAAGTTGTTTTACATAGAACACAATCGTGTTGGGGGTGTTTCCCTGTTGCTTCTGAAAATCAACAAAGCCCTCGACCGTCTTCTTTGTGATAGTGTCCAGAGATATGGCACGGTTACCGATATAACGTTCAAAAGCATTTACAGCACTAAAGTAATTAGAGGCAGTTCCGTTCTTGCCGGCATTCTTCAGTTCGGCGATTTTATAGTCAGCATAAATGAAAAAGTTGCCCATATCATTACGTGCCTTGAAGCCGCTAATAATATCGGCACAAGTGTATTCGCCACGTTCCGCCAGGGAACGTCCCACTTTTTCGAGCTCTTCCTTTATATATATAAGGTACTCGTTTATTTCCCGGATTTCAGACGACCGTGTTTTACTTCGCCTGTCTGTCACGGCTTTTTCATTGAGATTATCGAACTCGGCTCGCTTCAACCGGTAAGGAGTGTAAAACTCGCGCTTCACCCGGTCATGAATAACCTGAATGACCAGCGGGTACAATCCATCCTTGCCCAGCCGCGAACGGTTGAGTCTTGCTTTGAAAGATGTCATTTTACTTTTTGTTTTAAAGGTTACTATTCTCTTTTTTGCAAAAGTAAAACAACTATCCGTTCCCCACTGTTGTATGCCGGATTGAGTCATGCCCCCACTATGGTTAAAATTATTTATTATTGTGCAAATTTACCAAGAAGGGGCATGCCTTTCAAACTTTTCAGAGAGAAATGATAGGCTGCAAAAGGCTGCATTTTCATTTTTTAGCAGGCTGCAAAAGGCTGCATAGTACTGTAATTTGCTGATATTCAACAATGATGCAAAAGGCTGCATATTCGTGGCACTTCGGTCTACCTCCATGCTGCAAGTAAAAAAGGATTCTAAAAAAGGATTCATCGTCTGAGTGCTTTCATGGTTTCCCTGCTCCTATAGGATACCTTTGTACATAAAAAAAGCTCTAAGTTTGCAGTCGCAAGATAAGAGAGTGGAAAATTTATCTTAATAATACCAAGCGTGGCAGATAAATTTGTTCCGAGAACTTATTGAAGCAATGTCAGTCTTAATATCTTTGTTGTATGAAGAAGAAGACTGACAGGCAGGGAGAGGAATCCAGAAAAAAGCAAGTCCTTTGAGACTATCCCGCGTTACGGTCTCTCCCCGCCAAGCTGCAAAACTCCGATAGAATATTAAGGCTACGAGCCTATTTAGAGTTTAGAGTAAAAAACAGCTTTTTATCAGTCTTGAAAAAAAGATATGTAAAGATATGAAGAAACTATTTATCGGCATAGATTTTGCCAAAGAGAAATTCGATGCAGCCATCATCGAGGCTTGTGGACTCAAAGAGTTTGGTAATCGGGAATACGGCACGTTCACAAACGACAAAAAGGGCTATCGACAGTTCTTCAAATGGGTCAAAACGAATGCGGACAAGTCCGTGGAGAACGAGTGGTTATTCTGTGGCGAGGACACCGGATCATGTAGTCTGGGACTGAGCAAATGGCTGTATGGCAAAGGCCTTGACATATGGATTGAGAATGCCTATTCCATCAAGCATAGTAGCGGAATCCAACGTGTCAAGAGTGACAAGACCGACTCATCCATGATCGCAGAGTACGCCTGGAGACATCAAGACAAGGCAGTCCTGTTTGAGCCGCTTAGCGAATCGCTGTCACAACTTCGTGAGGTGTTTCTTTACCGGCATAAATTGGTACAGCAACATATTGCCATGGATGTTAGAAAGCAAGACAAGGAAGCCGCCGAACCCTCGAAGGCTATCAGTTTTATCAAGCGCAAAAGCAAGCATTTAATGTCTGAGATTGATAATGCCATCAAGGAATGCGACCTGA
>OGZQ01001115.1_pt1 | contig 12587 bp, 7 predicted proteins | sample 1576841 | NCBI WGS metagenome assembly OGZQ01 (sample SAMEA3541527, study PRJEB24748) | human gut metagenome | biome: human gut; feature: human-associated habitat; material: faeces | place: China | collected 2012
GGTATAGACCTGAGAAGGAAGTTCTTCCGAATCATCGCTATCCTTATAGGTATCACCGGTGTATGGTTCTGTAGTTTCAATGCGTGCCATCTGGAAGCCGAGTGCGCCTCCGAGATATGGATGAATACGTTCGTTGCGAGTCTTGAAATAGTAGTTGGAACCGACAGATACATACCAGTTGTTAGTCATCTGCGCATTGATATAACTTTGCGCAGGGATAATCATGTCAGGTACACTGTTGTCTCCTTCTACATAGTCTTTCTTAGGAGTGAGGCTAACGTTCATGCTGAACTGGAAATTTACATCCCAATTGTCAGACACAAAATACTTACCTTCAATTCCGGCTATATTGACCAGACTATTATTATTCAGACTCCCGATGTTCAGATAGCGGTTCAGATCGCCGGAGTTATCCTTCCCTCCATTGGGAAGTCCGACTACTCCTCCGTCATTGGAGAACTTAGGAAGCAGATAAGAGGTGTTCTCGTTAAAGAACTTTCCGCTACCAAGCAGGACTGAAACCTGCCACTGTCCTTTCTTCGGGGCAAACGACGCATCATCACTGCTGCTGTAATGCTGCGCCATTGAAGGCGCAGCTGTCATACAGGTCAGCAAAAGTAATGTGCATAGTTTTTTTATCATCTTGTTACTTTTACGTAGTTAGGGAATTATTTCAAGAAGATAGCAAGAAGTGCTTTCAATTGAGCGCTTGCAGCATCATAGTCTGCCTTGGCAGCATCATATTCAGCCTGTTTTACTTTGATCTTTTCCTGGATACTTGCCAATGATTCAGTAATATAATCTGTATCAGTATAAGTACCTGCCGCTAATTTCTCTATATTTCTCTTAGCTTTAGCAACATCGGCCTTAGCGGCAGTGACATTTGCCAAAGCAATCATATGTTCTTGCTTAACCAAATTTTTGATAGCCTCCAAAGAACCTAAATCACCATTAGTAAAGTTATTATTCAAATAAACAGTGATTTCCGTTTCAATCTTACCTTTGATAATTTCATTATTGCCGTATTCTTTTTGTACTGTTGCAATATTATCATTTACTTCTTTAAAGACTTTATCATAAGCAGCCTGGGCTTCGTCGTTAGCTTTCTTAGCTTTATCTACAGCATCCGCCAAAGCAGTATTTGCTTTATCTTGAGCAGCCTGTTCTACAGCTTTTTGAGCAGTAAATGCTTCTTTCAAAGCTTTGTAAGTTTCTACCTGATCAATTATAGCTTGTAGACTAGCCGTTTCTGCTGTTGCCCAAATCATCTTACCAAGAGAACCATAATTACCATTCTTCAAAGCATCTACATGATTACCACCAGCCGCAGCTATTACTTCGTCCTTAGTTACCGGCAATCTTCTTGGATTATTAGCTGAATTGAAATTATCGCTAAATACAGCAGAAGAAGCAGATTTCCACTTTTCCAATGGAGTCTTTACATTAGAATCTTGCTCTACCTCCATTAATTTTCCAATATTTGCAGTAGATATTTCATTTGCAGTAGTAATGTCACCATCATTTCCCCAAACAATAATACCTAAGTCTATTCCAACAACCTTTTTAAAGTTATTAGCGTCTGCTATCAGCCAAGCAGAGATTTTTTTCGTATCACTTCCTTTTGTCGCAGTTGCCTTAGTAACTTGTGCTTCTTTAGCCAATGCATCCTTATAGTATGCAACTAAAGCCGTAGCTACAGCATCAATATTAGCTTCTTTTTTTCTATCTTCCGGTTTAAGTCCATTATATTTCTTTATTGCAGCATTAGCGGCTACCTCTGATTTCTCCAATTCTATTTTCAGACTTTCATCATAAGCTGCCATTGCATCTTCCCATGCTTTATAATCTTTAGCATAGTTCTCTTCAGCTTCTTTTTGTGCTGCAAGAGCTGTAGCCAATTGTGGTTTGGCCCATTCTATATTTTCCAAATCAACACCTTTAGTAGCCTTATCAATCAGCTTAACCCAACCATCAATCTGACTTTGTGCTTCAGTAATTTGTATACTTTTAGCATAGGCAAAAGTACCAGTAGAAGAATTATAACCAGCAACAGTTGTTCCACTAGGTATTACATCATTCAATCCTTTCTTTACACTTTCAGCCTCTACTTTCTTAGAATAAGCTGCAGCTGTTTTAGCTTTGTTCTTGTTAGAGTTCTGGTTATTTTTAGCAGTCTCCAACTTATTACTAGTAGCATCCAAGTCAGATATCAGTTTAGAATTAGCAACTTCCAACTTGCCTTTTTCAATATTATACTGTTGTTCCTTGACCTTTGCAGCAGCAATTTCTTCTTCCAGCTTCTTGACTTCTGCTTCCCAATCTGCAACAGTAGTATACTCATTATCCAAGATAGCTTTCAAGTTATCAGCATACTTCTGCGTCATTTCTAAAGCAAATTCTGCATTTTTCAATGCATTATCCAAAACCGCTTCTAAATTATTATCAGCTACTATATCAGAATAGTTAGCTAATTGCTCCTGAAGTTTTTTCAAGCTACCGGCTTTATAGCCATCCGCAGACTGGGTAGGATCTTCAGTAATAAGATAAACATAATACTTAGTCGTAGAAGAATTAGTCTCCGTGCTTTCATCCGGATTTGTAGTAGTAGTGGAATTCGCAACTTCCGATGACAGAATTCTTTTGATAACAGTTGTTGAATATCCATACATTGCCTTGTCCATTGCTTGTTTTGCATAGGCAACTTGCGCTTGTACACCATTCAAACGAGCTTGTTCTTCATCTGTCAGCAACAACTTGGAAGCTTCAATCTGTTCCATAGCTTGTTTGTAAGCTTCCTGTGCTTTAGCAGTGGCAGTTTCGGCAAGAAGCATTTTTTCCTTATACTGCTCAACAATCAATGCCTTTTCATTTTCCCACTTAGTTTTGTCAGCTTCCGCTTTTGCAATGGCAGCTTCCGCTTCTGCTTTTGCTTGTGCAGTAGCAGCTTCTTCCTTTTCAATCAGGAGTTGCTTCAACTGAATATCCAGTTCATGCAACTGCAAATCAATTTCTGCAGATTTATTCTGAAGTGCCAAACCTGCATTAACTAACTCTTGCTCTGCAACCTGTGCTTTTCTCAATTCAGCCTCTACAAGCTCAACTGCAGCTTGAGCTTTGATAAAATCAGACTTTGCTCCCCTAAGTTCTGCAATGCCTTCCGGTTCATCGGTATCAATACATCCCGTGAATGTCGCTGTCGTACCTGCCATGAGCAAGGTTGCGACTAAATACGTCCATTTTCTCATAAAAGTAAATTAAATGTTATACAATTAATAAATAAAAAATTTGTTTGTACTAATTCATGATTTATTTCGCTTCACTCCCCCTCTTCCCGTTACTTTGTAGGTAACGGGAAAACCCTTGTGCCTGCTCTTTTAGAGTAGTCTATACTAGAAAATAATACGATATATGACGAATCTTCTTACCCCTGCTTATGAGAAAAAGTAGAGGGGCGGGAAATCTATTGCAAAATTTAGACGTTAACAAAGCTCTAAGACAAAGAATCCACGTGTTCTTCTGTGTTTATTCCTATTTTGAGTAGTTTATTAGAAAAAATGTACGATTTTGTTTGGATGTTTTAAGAAATATGCTCATATTTGCAGCGTCTTTTCTTCCCGTTACCTACAAAGTAACAGCACTATCAATCAGCTACTTGCCACAAACATAGCTCCTTTTCAGCGAAGATAGAATCGTCACATTCGCTTCATCTATTTTCTTATTCTTAAAAGGTTTTAGATAAGTCTCTGTGACGATAATGGATGAATGTCCCATCGCCTCTGAAATAATGCCTGGATGTATCTCGCAATAATATGCCATTGTAGCCCAAGTATGCCGAGCCGTATATGAGCTTAAATCAGAAGTCAATGCAAGTACTTGTTTCAACAACAGAAGCTGATAGTTAAAATTACGCAAAGCTATCTGATATTCCCTGTAGGTAGCTTCGGTACTCTCTCCGCCAGTCAGTATGGGAAAAAGATAAGGAGAAGCAGAATCGGTGTTCATATACTTTTTTATTAGTTTCATAGTTTCCGGCAGAAGCGTCACAGTTAGAAGCCGCCCGGTTTTTCTACGACGATAAGTAAGCACATTCCCCACCATATCCTGCTTTTTAAGATAGGCAAGATCTACAAACGGCATACCACGAAGCATGAACATTAAGAAAAAGTACGCGCGCGTACGTTGTAATTCTTCCCTTCCCTGATGAATTTGTTTGGGAAGCTCTTTCATCAATCGTTCCATATCCTCCTTTTCCAGTGCACGCTTTCTGTCAGCACGCGTTCCTGTATAAACATACCGGAAATGATGCGGTATATAAGATGCCATACGACGGTCAACCGCGCGGTTGTACACCGCCCTCAATGTACGCATATAGGTTGAAACCGTGTTCCAACTACAATCCTTTTCCCGCAAATACGTTTCAAAACTTTTAAGAAACTCCTGATTCACTTTCTTGAATGACAGATTCCTGCTCCCGTTAAATGCAATGATAGCATTCATGCTACTCCTGTAAACATGAGCAGTTCCATAATTCCCACTTTTTCGAAGCCCTTCAGCTACTTCCTTCATAAATGAAATCAAATTCCCCATTTTTATTAATTTTAGTTATCACTCAAGCACGTCCCTGAAGAAAAGCGCCCTCACCGCAATTCCCCCCAATGCTCTTAATTCAAAATCTCAAAGTATCATCATACAAATATGATGAATTATGTTTTCTTTATATACACCCGATGTGTTCCTCTGCCATCAATCCCGATACCGGAACCGGGCGTATACGCCCATTGGCGCAATTCATTGGTAGCCGCTGTGCGCAGCAGACCTGTCAGCTTCCGGTATTCGTAGACTGTCAAAAAAGGATGTTCCTCCAAATATCTGACAGCCAATGCAAGCCGTTGCGCCGGAGTATACTTCTGTGAAGAACGTTGCGACTTCCACGGAGCTCTTTCCAGCAGACATCTTCCATTGATACGCCTTATCATCTTCCTGTCTACACGAAAGTTCACGTTTCCCACCACAATGCTTCGTGCGTTACGATGGGTTTCGCCTTCTCCGGCCTTTTCACGCTCTTTATCTTTGCATAACGCCAACGAAGGAGAGAATGTTCCAATGCCATCCAGCTTCACAGACTTGCCTTCTGCCATCTGATGTGCCATCTCAATACCTATTTGTGTAATTACGCCTTCCACATCTCCGACATTAAAACCACTGCTGGATGCTATCTGACGTATCAGCTCCTCGGTAGAAACCTGATCCATCATTGCAAACCGCGGATAAAGTACTTGTTCGCCCGTTCCATGAATATCGGGCATTTCTTCCATTACATACATTGCCATAGTACTAAAGTTTATTTGAAATATTGATTACTAATAGAAAACATCCTAGCTATAGGTAGAAAACTTGTTCTCCCCTAGAAGAAAAGTTCTTTTTCCCTTAGGGCAAACTAAAACCGCAAGTTCTGGTTTTATAACTGAAACTTCTGATTACATAATCAAAAGTTCCGGTTTTATAATCAGAACTTGCGGTTATAGTTTTCTTACCAACAAAGATACGTTTTCCTGCCGGGATAAGCAAGTTTAATCCCTATGAAAAGGAAGTTTGATTACGATTCAGTTACTATCACCGTTTCTTTACTTTATATCCTTTCAAGGTAAAACCTACTTCAAACAAATTCAAAAGGGCTATCCGGATGTTATCTTCAATATAGGTTCCCATAGTATCATATTTCGCAAAGTTGACTGGAAGCAACCTGTTATTTCTCCTATAGTTTTCATCCGGTATTTTACCAGTAAACCGTTCTTTCTTCTTCACTCCCCAACGAACGGTTTTACTGCAAGGGAGAGGTATACCGATCGTCAACACTTTTTCTTTTGTTGCCGTATCGGTGATTCCATGTTTCCGGATACTGATATGATTGGCTCCCAAATAAGTACCGATATACAGGACAATTGTCAGCTTCCAATCGTCCAAAGCCTCATCGGTTTGAATGCCATTTACCAAATCAGAGAAATAGTCCTCAACCATTTCTTTGTCAAAACTGTTTAGTTCGGGCCATTCACATTTCTCAAACAACTGATGCACATTGACAGGAACCAGTAAAGTGGTTATTTCTAATTGATATTTCATTCATTTCATTTTTATACCATTGCATTTTAAATCGCCTCAAATATCTTACCGACTATAAATATACAATTTTATCAAATCAAATGCTAAAGAACAGAGCTTTTTTATCAAACCACTTTCTAAAAAGAAAAGACTGTTTGACATACCCTCACTTATATAAATAGGGTTTATCAAACAGTCCTTTCCTTTCGAGTTATCATTCGTTTTTTCCAGTGAAGAACGTTATCGTTTCCAGTCTTTACGGCATTTCAGTCTCCATTTGGAATTTACGGCTTACTTTCATTAAGTTGATGGTGTAAGTGACTACGTTCTGTGCTTCCTGAACCATCGTGAGATATACCATGCTAACCCGGATGCTTCCTGATTGGCTTTGGATACGTTGCAGTTCCTTACGTTTCAATAGCGAAAGTTGTCCGTTGAGGTCGTTGGCACGACGGATTTCTTCTTCCAGATTGTTGTACTCGTTGTTTTCCATTTTCTTACGGCATTGCTGAATCAGATATGTAATATCTTCGGCAACATCGCTGAATTCACCTTTCTGAATGGCATCCAATGGGTTGAAGTTGTTGTCGGTATGTTCCAGGCAAGGTTCGCAGAGACGAGAAATACTGTAAACCAGTTCGCTGGCAAAGTCGTTGCCTTGATAGTAATAAAGTCCTTTTTCGAGTACAGTGTTGTTGTCGAGGCGGCACATGGCTACGGTGCCGGAACGTTTCATCTGTTTGATGAGCTGTTTTTCAAATTTTGTGGAACCCATAGCACGACGCAGTCCTCGAAGATTTTCGTGGAGGAAAGAAGTGACAGTCAGTTCGAAGTTGGTTTCTGCATATTCCAGCACTTTGGAAAGTTCTTCACGGGTGTGCTTACGCATCAGTTGCAGGGCTTCTGTGCTGTCTGTGGCTTGCATAAGTTGCTTCAGAGTTTCGTTACCTTGTTCTTTCGCTTTGCGTTTTTTGTACATCACTTGGCTACGGATCAGGATGAATACAGCTATACCGATGAGTGCGATGATAGAGATATTTCCTCCATAATGAAGTACGAGGGCTACGAAGAAACAGATGGTGAAGGCAGCTCCGGCAGTGATGAACCAGCCACCGATGACGCTTAATACGCCGGTAATACGATAAACAGCAGAATCACGTCCCCAGGCACGGTCGGCCAAGGAGGTACCCATAGCTACCATGAAGGTTACGTAGGTGGTAGAAAGAGGAAGTTTCAGGGAAGTTCCCAAGGCGATGAGCAGACCCGCTAATACTAGGTTGACAGAAGCGCGGACAAGGTCGAAAGCTGCTCCGTCGGCAATGATGGCTTCGTCTTTGCGGAAGCGGGAGTCAAACCATTCTTTGCTGCCACTTGGCATAATGCGGGAGATTCCGTTGGCAAGTGTCATACTGATGCGGACTACTGTACGGGCAATCGGGGTACTTCCGAATGTTTCTTCTCCTTCATCTTGACGGGAAAGGTCGACGGATGTTTTAATTACGGCGTGTGCCTTTTTAGAAGTACAGAGGGCGTAGACCATAACGGCTCCGGCTCCGATAAGGAAATACCACGGGGTTTTGGCGGGCCCCAGCAAGGAGGTCATCAGAAAGCCGTTCGGATTTCCTCCTCCGTTGGCGGTATAGTCCATAAAAGAGGAGAAGCCTGCGAGGGGAACACCGATGAAGTTGACAAGGTCGTTGCCGGCAAAAGCGAGAGCAAGGGCGAAGGTGCCCATCAATACAATGACTTTGAAAACGTTGATTTTCATCCAGTGAAGGATTTGCATCAGTACGGTGAAGAACACGAAGAAGACGGCGATTAACATTAATGTGTTGTCTTGTATCCAGTGTTTGTTTTCGGGGGTCATGAAGGAGCTGTCTTTCAGTCCTTTGATAAGCATGAAATAGATGATGGCGGTAGCGGCTACACCTCCGAAGAGGGCAATGCTGTATTTCATCTTTTTCGTATAGTTGAAGGTGAATATCACACGGGCCAGCCATTGTACGATCATTCCGAAGAAGAAGGCGATGGCGACGGATACGAAAATGGCCATGATGACGGAAAGGGCTTTGTCGGTGTTTATGAGGTCGCCCAAACCGAGGGTGTCGCTATTATGTACTTTGATAAGTGAGAGGGCGAAGGTTCCTCCGAGTAGTTCAAAGACTAGTGAAACGGTGGTGGAGGTGGGCATACCCATGGAGTTGAATACGTCCAGCAGTACTACGTCGGTCAGCATGACGGCTAACAGGATGCACATGATTTCGGCAAAGTAGAAGTGCTCGGGCTGGTAGATGCCGTGCCGGGCTATGTCCATCATGCCATTGGATAGAGAGGCGCCAATAAATATGCCGACGCCGGCTATGAAAAGGATCGTTTTAAACGAAGCGGCTTTGGCACCTACCGCGGAGTTTAAGAAGTTGACTGCGTCATTGCTGACTCCGACTATCAGATCGAAGACGGCAAGGACGAAGAGGAAGATGATAATGCATAAATAAATAGTCTCCATAAATAATATGTGTATGTTGTTTCCAGTTGCAAAGGACGGGATTTGACGTTGCAGGGAGGTGTCATACATGTTACAATTGTATTACAATCGTCTTTCTTTTATCTCGTAATCATCTTTCTTTTGTCTTGAAACAAAAGAAAGAAGCAAAGAAAAATTCAAGGCTGACTTTTTTCTCCTACTCGCTTCCTTCACTTCGCTAAAGGGCAGAAACTCGCTACGCTCAAACAGTCTGCCCTTCTTAACGCTACGTTACGGGCGCTCGCTTGACGGAGAAAAAAGTAGGCCGGGAAACCATGCGGGGTGCAGGTCATTGTGATCGTATGTACGATGGGGGGGCTGGGGTATGGTTGTAATGATGTGTTTTGCAATGATGTGTTTTCCGCAGCATAGTTGCTGCGGAAAGGATTTGATGTTAGTTGTTAGTTTTGTTTAGCCAGTCGTAGAAGGTGTATTGGGCTCGGACGGCAGGGGTGCCGGGTGTTCTTTTTTTGAATATGTTTTGCAGCTTATCATCTACCCAGCAGGCTTTTTGGTTGTCGGCGAGTTGGATGTCGAGCATTTCGATCAGGTTGTCACGCAGGTCGGGGGCAAGAACGGGGGTGATGGCTTCGATGCGGCGGTAGAGGTTACGGCGCATCCAGTCGGGAGAGCCCATGAATACTTTTGGGGTGCCGTCGTTGCCGAAGTACCAGATGCGGGCGTGTTCGAGGAAACTGTCTACAATACGGGTGACACGGATGTTACGACTGTATGACTGTCCGGGGATGAGGCAACAGATACCACGGACGATAAGGTCGATTTGTACACCGTGTTCGGAGGCTTCGTAGAGGCGGTCTATCATGGTAGGGTCTTGGAGGGCATTCATTTTTAGGATGATGCGTCCTTGCTTGCCTTCGTCTGCGAGGGATATTTCGCGGTCGATCAGGCGGTTCAATTCGGGGATGAGGTTGAAACGGGCTACCAAAAGGGTGGTGAACTTCGGGTCTTCTTTTCCTTGCAGGGTACGGAAGAGGTTATAGAGGTCGGCCACTATTTCTTTGCGACAGGTGAAAAGACCACAATCGGCGTAAAGGGTGGCGGTTTTTTCGTTAAAGTTGCCGGTGCTGATGTAGGCGTAGCTGGGGATTTTCTCACCGTTTAATCCGCGACGACGGATCAAGGCTACTTTGGCGTGCACTTTCAAACCAGGGATGCTGTAGATTATCTTGATACCGGCGGCTTGCATCATTTCGGCGGTGGCAAGGTTGTTTTCTTCATCAAAGCGGGCTTTCAGTTCCACAAATACGGTGACTTTCTTGCCGTTTTGGGCGGCGGCTATCAGGGTGTTGATGACGGCGGAGTTTTCCGCTACGCGGTATTGAGTAACCATGATTTCACGGGTTTCCGGGTTGTGCACGGCTTCATACAGGAAGTGGATAAAGTGCTCGAAAGAGTGATAAGGGTAATATAATAACAGGTCCTTTTTGGCGACGTAATTGAAAATGGATTCTTTCTCATCGAGGACGGTCAGCTTCATCGGCTTCGGTTTTTCGAGGCTATGAAGGGATTTGTTCGGGTTGGGAAGATGACGCAGGTCTTCGAGGTTCAAATGCTTATCACCGGGGACAAGTTCGTCACGCTGAATACGGAAGGCATCCACAAGGAAGTCCAGGAATTCAGAAGGCATAGCACGGTCGTAGACGAAACGGCAGACGTCACCGATCTTGCGTTTCTTCACTTTCTTCTTGAGTTGGGCGACGAGGTCGGCACTGCTGGCGGTGTCGTCAATCAGTATATCAGCATCACGGGAGATTTTGATGCAGTAACTGGAGTCGACATCGTAGCCGGGGAAGATCAGGTTGAGGTTTGCCTTGATGATGTCTTCGGTAAACATCAAATAATGATTTTTCTCGCGAGACGGAAGTTCGATGAAGCGGGGCACTTTGGCGTAGGGTTGTTTCATCACAAAGTAAAGGGGTTGTCGGAGGTCTGTTACATTTGGCCTTGCTGCTTCCATACCTACTTTTATACCTTCTCCGTCATTTCTTTCATTTATGCACTCTCCGGTATATTTTTCTATATTTTCTTTAGGTTCTTCTCCTTTGTTTTTTTCTTCTTTCTTCGGATAGACTCGTATTGCCAGGTAAAGGCGGTTATCCCGCAGGAAGGAGACAATTTTATCTTTGGATACAGGCACAGGTTGCAGGTAGGGAAAGATTTCCTCCCGGAAAAAGTCTTTGATAAACTGTTGGTGGAACGGTTCTACATGGTTGTCCTGATAAAAGATGATATGATTTTTGCGCAGGGCAGGCAGTATTTTTTGTTCATAGATGCGTACACGGTCATCCAGCTGGCGGGTGACTTCTTTATTTATTTCCTCTACCAGTTCGCGGGCTGACTGTACGGTTTCTTCATCGCTTTCCGTAGCGCCGGAAGCAACAGCTTTATGGTCGGCTACACGGATTTTGTAAAACTCTTCGAGATTGGAAGAGTAGATAGAGATGAAGTTGATACGTTCGTAAAGCGGCAGACGCTCGTCCAGAGCCTCCAACAATACGCGGTAATTGAATGAGAGCCAACTTATATCTCGCTTGAAATAATTATATTTGCTTTCCATGTGCTTTAAGATTTTTCCAAATATAGTATCTTTGTGGGATTAAACAAAGAATTTTATGACAAGAATTGGATTATTATCTGATACTCACGCTTACTGGGATGAGAAATACCTGGAATATTTTGAACCGTGCGACGAAATCTGGCACGCCGGAGACATCGGTTCGCTGGAAGTAGCGGAAAAGTTAGCCGCATTCCGTCCATTCCGGGCGGTGTACGGAAACATTGACGGACAGGAAATCAGAAAACTGTATCCTCAAATAAATCGTTTCACGGTGGATGGTGCGGAAGTACTGATAAAACATATCGGCGGTTATCCGGGAAAGTATGATCCTTCCATCATCGGTAGTCTGATGACGCGACCGCCCAAGCTTTTTATCAGCGGACATTCGCATATATTAAAGGTGAAGTATGATAAAACGCTGGATATGTTACATATCAATCCGGGAGCTGCAGGTATGTCTGGTTTCCATAAGGTGCGGACTTTGGTGCGTTTTGTTATCAATCAAGGGGCGTTTCAAGACTTGGAAGTTATCGAACTGGCGGACAAATAAAATAAATGTCCCCGCCTGACTGAAAAATTATTTTAAAATTTTGCCACGTCGGAATTCTTTCCGACCTTTGCACACTGTTAATGAATAACTCAGACGAACATGAAAGGAATTATTCTGGCCGGTGGTAGTGCCACCCGACTTTATCCGCTTTCCAAAGCGATTTCCAAACAAATCATGCCTGTGTATGACAAGCCGATGATTTACTATCCATTGTCGACACTGATGTTGGCAGGAATACGCGAAGTGTTGATTATTTCGACTCCACGTGACTTGCCTATGTTCCGGGATTTGCTGGGAACGGGTGAGGAGCTGGGTATGTCTTTCTCCTATAAAATACAGGAACAACCTAACGGACTGGCACAGGCTTTCGTATTGGGAGCCGATTTCCTGAACGGTGAACCGGGCTGTCTGATTCTTGGGGATAATATGTTTTACGGACAAGGCTTTTCTGCCATGCTCCGCCGGGCTGCCAATATAGAAAAAGGCGCCTGCATCTTCGGCTACTATGTAAAAGACCCGCGCGCTTATGGTGTAGTGGAATTTAACGAACAAGGGAAAGTTATTTCACTGGAAGAAAAACCGGAAATGCCGAAAAGTAATTATGCCGTTCCCGGACTCTATTTCTATGATGCCAGTGTGACGGAAAAAGCAGCAGCTCTTCGTCCTTCAGCACGTGGAGAATATGAGATTACAGACCTGAATCGCCTGTATCTGGAAGAAGGCACATTGAAAGTGGAACTCTTCGGCCGCGGATTCGCATGGCTGGATACCGGAAACTGCGCGCACCAGGCCTCACCGACGGCGAAGCGTGGCGGATCGTACTCGTTGAACACTTC
>OGZQ01001131.1_pt1 | contig 12451 bp, 11 predicted proteins | sample 1576841 | NCBI WGS metagenome assembly OGZQ01 (sample SAMEA3541527, study PRJEB24748) | human gut metagenome | biome: human gut; feature: human-associated habitat; material: faeces | place: China | collected 2012
TCGGAAAAACCACATGCCTGTTTCGTACATCCCGCTGTATTATCCTTGGGATAGAAATATAATATTACTTTTTTTTCCTGTATAATCCGATAATCTGTGTATTTTCCCATTTGGATCTGGCAACTCAAAATCAGGTGCCTTGACCCCTACTTCCAACATTATTTATTCCTCCCTCTCTGTAACTTTCTCTTTATTCGCCATTTTCTTCCTATTCCCAGAAATCATTTTATGTCCTGTATGCATCGCCATTGTCATACATAGTATAGAACTTAACGCAAAGTATTTGTGGCTTGATTTTAACCCTTTATATCCAGTATAAAAACTACCAATCATTGTGATTAATGCTCCTGCTGACCAATATTTATGTGCTTTCATATAATTCCTCCGTCTTTTATCTTCGGTGTTTTTAATTATAATTATACTCCACAGTAATCATATGTCAATTTGATAATGAAACAATCAAAACAGCCTATATCTCGCATTTCTTCCAATCAACAAACTGCATTCTTAATATAATTTATCAGTATATCAGAAATCATTCTGCCAGGTATACGAGACGGAAATCAGTGCTTTTTATCACTCCGCGGAGCCCCGTCCTCTCGGTAATTGAATTGCCGAGGATTCCCGCTTATTGTCCTAAACTTTTTCCTCAACTGTCCCCAAAAAAAATCTCACAGAATTGTTACAAAAGGCACCAGCCACCTTATCGACTGATGCCTCTATCTACTATATCTCAGATAAAAACATCTCCATCATTTCAAAAGAGAATGACGGAGATATTTTGCCTTGTTTATTCTTGTAGCAACCAATCGGCTATATCATGAATTTCGATTCCTTCATAACTATATTTTGGATGTTTGGTTCTGGCAATAATCATTTTCGGATAAGCATCTCGAATCTGAAGCAGAGGAGAGCATTCTCTCTTAAATGTTTCCTGATTGGAAATGTTGTCACTGACCTGAATATAGATCTTCTCGCTGCCTCTCTGAGCAACAAAGTCGATCTCCTTTTGATAAAGCTTGCCGACATAGACATCGTATCCACGGCGAAGAAGCTCGATGCAAACGATGTTTTCATATACTCTGCCATAATCCATATTTCCGCTTCCCAGTATTGCATATCGAATGCCACTGTCACAAAAATAGAACTTTTCAGAGCTTTCCAGGTATTTCTTGCCTCGGATGTCGTATCTCTTAATATCATAAAATACAAAAGCATTGCACAAATACTTAATGTACTTGCCGACAGTTACATGATTGGTCGGAGTCTTATTTGCTGTCAGTAGCTGACTGACCTTATTAGGAGAAGTCAGGTTGCTGATATTATCCATAAGAAATTCGCTCAGACGTTGTAAAGCCAAAGTGTCCGGGAGCGAATATTTCTGCACCAAATCCCTTGTAACAATCGTTTCGTAGACCTCTTTGATATAGTTTGTTCTGTCTTTTTCGGTTCTGTAAGCGTAAGAACCTGCCAAACCACCCTGGATAGCGTAATCATCAAAGAGCTTATCTTTATCAGTAACATCATCATAATATTGGCAATATTCCTGAAAGCTGAAAGGAAATACATGAGCTTGGACTTACCGGATCGACGAATGCCTGTGATGATCTTGATGTCAGGAGTACCATTCAATTCAATGATTCTATTGAGATATTTTGCTCTTGTAATTATTTTCATATCGTTACTGGCTTTCAAAAGTTTAAGATTTTTCATTTATTGAAACTGCTTCGATGTACTTATTATACTGTCTGCTAATAGTATATGCAAGATATCACTTTCAAAAGCACAAAATATTTTATTTTTTGAAAGCGGATACTATGTAAAGGCAATCCAAAGATTGCCCCAGGCATCAAGCCTATCCTGTTTGCACAGGTTCATTCCATCATAGCATATGATGCCTGCTCTTATATTTGATACTCTTCCTTTATTCCGTACATAATACTCCGCAACTATAGCAATTCCATAAAATAATGCATGAAATAAATCAGGTAACATCCTACTATCAGTCTGAAAATATCATCTTCTATCTCTTCTTCGCGGCTGTTTAAAATAATTTTGTTTTCTTCTATCTGAAGCCCCATTGTAACCACAAGATTCTCAACCTGTTGTCTGTCATATTCTTTTTCATCCAAAAGAACAGAATTCTCAGAAACCCTGAATCTCCCGGTTTCATCACATTTCAGTTTCAAATACAGTTCAGGGAGTTTTCTGAGTTTAAAGGTTATCTCACTGTATGTCATAGATTGTTTTACTTTTGTGATTCCCTGTTTCACTGCCAGTATGATCCATTCATCCAACACAGGCCCTTTATACATAGGCAGTCCATATTGCAGGTGTAATTGGGCTGCCTTGCTGATACAGGCATTTCTGGTACGGTTATTCAGACGTTTATAAACATTGCTGCCCTCAACCGGGTAGTATTTCTTCAGTATCTTCTCTTCGGCTTTTGTCCATGGGTCATTGTTTTTCCTGCTTAATCCCAGAATCATCGCTCTATATTTGCATGCCTGAAGAGATCTTTCAGGAATGAGAGTATGCACATACCCGGCACCTTTTTCTTCATAATATCGGGTAATGATCGCATCCTCTTCCTGTGTCCATGGAAGTCTGTTATTGTCTGATCTGACATTTAAGTACTTAGCTCTGGACTGACAGGCAGTCAGCGTTCTCCCTTCCAATCGTTCTGCTACTTTCCTGCCTTCCGCTTTGTAATATGTTCTTATAATTTCATCTTCTTCTGCAGTCCATTCTTTTCTTCCCTGTGTGCAGAGACCTAATTTGGAAGCTCTTTTATTACATGCCTCTTTTGATCTTCCCTTCAGTCTTTTCTGAACTTCAGCACCTTCTGTTGAATAATAGTTTCTCAGAATTTCATCTTCGTTGCTGCTCCATTTTCTGTTTGCCCCGGAATAAGTGAGTCCTAATGCAGAAGCTCTTCCTCTGCAGGATTCTGCAGACCTCTGATTTAAACGAAAACGAACATTACTGCCCTCCGCAGCATAATACTCTCTGAGTATTTTATCTTCTGCCTCTGTCCATAACCTGATATATTTACCATCATTCTGTACAATTGCTGAAGATGAAATATTTTTGGATATTTCCATTTTTGATGCCTGAATCCTGCAGCTTTTTGCAGTTCTTCCAGATAATCTTTCACAGACCTGATCGCCTTCTGCGGGATAGTATCTTTTTAATATTTCGATTTCGTCGGCTGTCCATCTTTTTTTTGTATTTGCCATGTCTTACACCTGTTTTATATATTGTTTCAAACTGAAATATTCACTACTTTTTATTTTTCGTAACCTCCGCAGAACAATTCCATATATAAGTACAATATCTACATCGAAATCCCTGAATGCACAACATACTCATACCCTGTCTCTGTAGTATAAGTTTTTTCCTGTCCCAGTGCCGGAATAACAGACTCAGAACTGTGCAGACTTCCACTTTTAAATATGATCATCACTTCTGCTTTCTTTTCATTAACCGGAGTTATTTCTATATTACTGATTGTACTTTCTATCATAGCTCTGGTGATATCTTTGGTTTTTACGTAGGAGTACTCTTTTGCATAGTCTAGTATTCTACCCATCTGATCTAACAATTCTGTTTTTGAAAGAGGTTTCATGCTTTTCAATTGCTCCAGATCCGCTTTTTTCTCTGTAATCTGCTGTGTAAAAGTCTTGTTTCTGCTTAAAAATTCCGTATCAGAAATATATCCGCCCATATTGTAATCCAACAACTTATCTCTCTTCTGTTCCAGTACTGTTATTTCATGCTGTATGTTGTCAATTTTTTCTTCAGTTCCTTCTGTTTTGTTAAGCTCTTTCTCATAAAGTTCCAGATATTTGTGCAATATACTTTTATTGCTTTGAGCCAGATTGTTATAAACATCCGATATCATCTCAAGCAGGATTTCTTCTTTTACCGGTTTGGATCTGCAGGAAACTGCACCCTGTTTTATGCGATGACTGCATACCCAGGTCTTTGCATCTTTTCCGCGGACAGTTCTGACTTTCAACCAATATGCAGCTCCATCTTCCGCACAATGTACAAGGCCGGTAAAAAGATTGTCCTGCTTATAAGAAGTTTTTTTCGATTTGATATTTTTACTTCTTTCTTCAAGAATCCTGTTTGCATCTTCCCACAGTTTTTCATCCACAATTGCAGGGACATGGGTACCATCGTCTTTATACATCACCCATTCATCTTCAGGCAAGAATTTTTGTTTCTTAGTAAAAAGATCAACTATTTTTACTTTTCCGCCCACATAGTAACCCTTATATTTAGGGTTTCGGATGATATTTGCAATCACATGGCTGTCAATCTTTCCCCCTTTATAATTTCTATATCCACATTCCCATAAAAATTGTTCCAGTGAATGGGTAGACCAGTTTCCTAAGGCATATTTTTCAAAAATAAGCTGTACCATTTTTGCCTCTTCAGGATTCAAAAACAATTTTCCGTTTCGCTTGTCCCATCCATATATATGTGAATTACCAAGAACCACACCATTCTGTATGGATCTTGCATGACCAAAACGCACACGACTTGAAAGTTTTCTGCTTTCTTCCTGTGCAATACCAGACATGATTGACAGCCTGAGTTCCGAATCCTCATCTAATGTATTGATATTATCATTCCGGAACCAGACAGCAGTTCCACAGTCCAGAAGTTCTCTTGTATATCGTATACTATCTAATACGTTTCGGGCAAAACGGGTAATCTCTTTAGTGATGATAAGATCGATTTTTCCAGCTTTTGCATCCTGAAGCATTCTCTGGAATTCCTCTCTGTGGGTTACTGTAATACCTGAAATTCCTTCATCTATATAACCATCTACAAGCGTCCAATTCTTTACATCTGAAATCAGTTGTTCAAAAAAAGTCCACTGATGCTCAATAGAGGTTTTCTGTTCATCCTTATCTGTACTGACTCGGGCATAATACGCCACATTCAGTTTCAAATCAAATATATTTTTTTGCCGGGATTTCAGTTCCTCACGGGTTGCATAAATATCCATGTTATTCCTTTCCAATCAACTGATTCTCTGGCAATATTCACCTGAACTGTCCATCTGTTCTCCATTCTTCGCGACTACTGTATTGAACGTATTCAAGGTTATAATGTCTTTCTGGATACTGCTATGCAGTTTTTCGGAAATCTGTCCATTATCAAGCAATTTGTCATTAATCATTGCCAATACAACCTGTTCCAATGTCATAAGCATTCCTCCTGTTCTATATGTTATAGTGTGCAATTTGGCATAGAATTATCCAGCGCTAAAAAGAAGACATGGATACTGATTGTAGAAACAATAAGCTACCAAAATCTGTCCTGCTACAGGAAGATTCTTTTTATCACAGCTCCAGATCCTCATCATGCCAAGGAAAAAGCCCGAAACTGGTGCGAGGGTGAACAGATTACATCAATTATTGCCATTCCATTCGATCCAAGTCGTATGGGAGATGCATTGATCGACAACACTGTAAAAAATTTTTCGAAAAAATCATATAATATTGAAGAAGGAGAGGATTATTAATCCTCTCCTTCTTGATTAGTACCAGTTAACCGATTCATCTCTGTAATCAGCTGTGCTATCTTCTCACTCATCATTTCTCTGACGGTATTTTCCATATATTTACAATCAATTTCATTCCCATTTGTAACCGGTACAGATATCATCAATTTCTTAATCTCTTTATTATTAAGCTTCGAGTTGTAATTATATCTCCCTCTTTTCGCCTTTTGAATTGCCCCTACAAAATATAGTCCAATAAATTTATTGAACTCACAGATAATTTCTTTCTTGGGAGTTAGAACTACCAAATGCGGAAAACCGATAAATGGCTGATCCTGATAAAAACTTTATTCTCATTAGTCGTACTGCTTAATGTCAATACGTTTTTTTTATGATCTTCCAAGCACTTGATTCAAGGCAGAAAGTCATGTCGCATCACTTAATGCTACAGTCCCTTCTTAATTTCTTCAATCGTCATCTCATATACTTCTGTTACTTTTTCCACTGCCTCTGGTATCCCCGGCTGCTCTCCGGTCCTATCTCTCAAAAGTTCTGTTAACTCGTTACTAACCTCATACAGATGGTCAAAAGAAAGATTCTGGCAAACCCCTTTCAGTGTGTGTGCACCGCGGAAAGCATCTTCATAATTTTTATTTTCCAATGCCTGTTTTAACTGTAGATAACTCTGGTCTTCAAGGAACTTTAATGTAAATCTCCGAATCAGTGCTTCGCTGTGAAGGCGTCCCAGGACAGCTTTATAGTTTCCTCCAATAGCTTCATAGCACTCTCGCATTGTCATATTTTAGTCCTCCTGTCAATTGTATTCCACTAATTCATGAACCTCTGCTAATCAATTATATACATACCTTAAAATCGTTTTTATAACTTCATCAATCACAATCGGCTTTGACAAATGTGCGTTCATTCCTGCATCCAGTGATGCCTGAACATCTTCTGCAAATGAATTAGCTGTCATTGCTATAATAGGAATGTTTTTTCCATCCGGTCTGTCATTCATTGCCCTGATTGCTTTTGTTGCTTCATAACCATTCATTTCAGGCATCATGATATCCATCAGGATTACATCAAATGTGCCTTCCGGATGATTTCTGAAAATCTCAACAGCATTCTTTCCATCCACAGCTCTTTCTACATTCATCCCGAACTCTTCCAACTGCACGGCAGCAATCTCTGCATTCAGTTCATTATCCTCTGCAAGAAGGACATTCACACCTGTAAGATTCACCTTTTCAGAAATACCTGTGTCTGACTTATTACATTCCTTATCTGTAATTTCCAAAGGAATATCCACAGTAAATGTGGTTCCCTCATGCTTTTTACTCTGCACGGAAATGGTTCCACCCATCATATCTACATACTTCTTTACGATAGCCATCCCCAGTCCAACTCCATGGTACTGCGTTCTCACACCGGAATCTTCCTGTGCAAATTCCTCAAAAACTTCTTTTGTAAATTCCTCACTCATGCCAATACCAGTATCCGAAATGCGGTAACGCATATTTATATATCCATCCCCGCCCTTTTCCTGACACCGGGCTTCAAATGTAATCGTCCCTCCATCCGGAGTGAATTTCACGGCATTGCTCAGAATATTGACCAGCACATCACGCAGGCGTGCAGAATCCGCAAGTACATTTGGAATCTTTGCTTCTTCACGCTGAATCTTAAAGTTGATATCCCTGTTCGTAAGAAAGCCTTTTGTAATATCCAATGCAGAATCTGTAATGTTTTTCACATCCGCCGGTACCGGATTGTAATTCACTTTTCCACTTTCGATGCGGGTCAGATCTAATATATCATTGATCAGCGACAGTAAATGCTCTGAGCTTTCGTCAATCTTTTCCAGACAATTTTTCACTTCGTCTGACGGATTGTTTTTCATTGCAATACCGGTAAATCCTATGATTGCATTCATCGGTGTCCTCATATCATGGGACATATGTGACAGAAATGCTGTTTTTGCCTTGTTTGCAGCCTGTGCATGCTCTGCCAGTTCCGCCATTTCCTCAGCTTTCTCCTGGGCCGCCTTCTGAGCTTTTTTTCTTGCACTGAGACGCACCATTATCACAGCCATAGTAGTCAGCAGCCATCCAAAAATAAGAAGAACCCAAACAGTAACAGCAGGATGCAGACGTATCCAGTCAACAAATGTCAGCTCTGTTGCTTTGTATGTGGTATACTGTGCTGCAAGATCTTCAACAAGATTTTGGGGCATGGCATACATTGCTTTCGTCAGAATACCAGCCAGCGCATGGTTCTCAGTTGATGAAATTACCATGCGGTAGGTGAATGTAGGCTGTTCCAGCAGAGTATATGTCATGGTGCCCGTAGTGTCACTGTTCACAAACGCCTGTGCCATGTAATAGTAGACGAAGGCAGCATCTGCTTTACCCTCACGGACAGCTTCCATCATTTCCTGTCGGGTACTGCACATCAGTTTTTCTGCACCGGGTGCCATTGCATCTTCAATTGAATTTGATGCTGTCTGGTCAACAGTAGTAACAACATTAATTTTTCCATCAAAGTCACGCCGTGTCACCCTTGCCAGCTGCATCGTAATGAAAGGTGCAGTAATCCCCCATTTTTTCGTCTCAGCATAGTTATCTGTTTCCAGGCGCGCATCGATGCTCATATCTGTGGTTTCCTTATTTTTCTGATAAGCAATATACTCATCTCTGGTGGCAGGTGTAAGAAACTCATAGGAAATCCCGGCATAGTCTGCAATTTTCCGGAAGTAATCCGGGATAATACCCTTCATCTCACCATTTTCATTATAAGAATATGGATAACGGGTCGGATCACACAGAACATGAAGCGGGTTGTCCTTGGAATACTGTGAAATAATACTTTTTTCTTTCTCCGTATATTCCAGATTCTTAGTTTCTATGCTTTCATAATTTTTATTATAAAGTGTCGTTTTCCAGTCACCCTCAACTGCATTCATCTGGTCGATTGCATAATTGATCTCATTCAGCAATTCTGTATTACCTTTTTTAACAATGACATAGAAATCGCTGCTGCCAAATTTCTCCACGATTCGCTCATTGTTTGTTTTTCTCAGAGAACTGGTAACAATCGCATCAACTTTTCCGCTCTGAAGGGCTTCCTCCATTTCTGCGGTCGTATCAAAATAAGATGGAACATATGTAAATCCTTTGTCGTCTGCAAAATCCGCAAACTCTTCATTCCGGGTGTTTCCGTTCAAAAGCGCCACACGCATACCGTTGTAAGTGCTGTAATTGCCGTCCACAATCGTGCTGTTGTCACTGCGGACGGTCAGCATCCCATAATTGGTTCCGATCGGACGTGAAAAATCAAACTTTTCTTCTCTGTCCGGTGTTTTGCGGGCAGATGTTACCATGTCAATCTCGCCATCTTCAAGCATCTGCTGCATATCATCCCAGCTCTTATCATATCCGACATATTCGTAATCTACATCCCAATAACGGGCCATCAGCCGAAGAAAATCATAGCCATACCCACTGCGGTTGCCTTCTTCATCCATCACATGATAACCATCCATGGCAAAGAAACCGACTTTGACAGTTTCATGCTGCGAACTGTCCTCGGCTGCATATGCAGTCTGGGGAGAAAATATCATACACACGCATACAAAAGCCAGTAATACTGCTACATATTTCTTTGCTCTCGCGATCATATTAAATCTCCTGTCTGTCTGTCAAATATATTTCTCTATACATCTCATTGTCAACCTCCTCATATAATCAAGTGTTTTTTATTGAAAATTCAAGGTTTTTCAACCTTTCATATCTCAGTGAATAAGCCACAGCTATGAGCATTTCTATGTATCAGGTACTGAAATAGTGGTTAGAGGGTATACGAAATAAAATGTCATTGATTTCCGCTTTACTGGCCTTGTGTATCCCCATCCCTCTATGGCAGCTAACCTCCTATATCCACCAGGATCATCTCTGTCTCCAGAGGTCCTAACTTCCTTCGTCCTGCCTGCCCATAACCAGGGTGTCAGCTATGCTCCTTAACGGGGTCATATGCCCCATGGTGACTATTTCTGCCGACTACTGGCTCATTCTTTGTATTATTGATTACTGACTCGCTTCCTGTTCCAGCACTGTGATCAGTGGACGTTATCTGTTACATTCTGCTTGATCCAGTGGCTGTCCACATGACAGCCTCCATTATAGTTACTTGTCTTTCTTACGCAGCCTGTAGATAAACTGCCGGTCTCTTGATATCACTGACCATCTTTTTCGGATCATAATCCACACCTTTTGTCAGCATGGCATAAAAGACTCGTATCAGCTTGGCTGCAATCGCCATAAGTGACTGCATTTTCTTCAACGGATTCAGCCTTCTGGTTGTGTAATAATTATGGAGCTCTCTGAACTCCGGGTTCTTCGCCACAAGCGACATTGCAACCTCAAAGAGCAGGTATCTGAGTCTCTTTCGACCTCGTCTGCTTATTGTTGTCTCGCCCTTGTGCTTTCCTGAACTACTTTCAACCAATGCCAACCCTGCAAGCTTCTGCAGTTCTTTCGGCGTGTTAAAACGGCTGATATCACCTACTTCTGCAAGGAATCCTGACACTGTCTTGATTCCCACACCTTTGATCTCCAACAGCTTCTCAGCCATCGGAATCTGTTTTACCAACCCTTCAATCAGAGTCATAACTTCCTGAAAACGTATGTTTCTGGATTCATAATCCTCCAGAAGCATTCGAATTTCCATTCTTGCAGATACTGCTCCTTCTTTGCTTCCGACACTGTGCTCTGCAGCTTCTATCAGGGTCTTCGCCCTCGCTTTTCCAACTGCTCTTAACTTCGCATCACGCCAGATTTGGTTCACTCCATCGATACCTAACGTCAGGATATCTTCAGGGAGTGGTGCTGCTTTAAGGATTAGCATTCCGCTCTTGGCATCTGGCTTTCCGTATACCGTCTTATATTCAGGAAAATATATATTGAACCAACGACTAATCCTGTTTTGAATTCTTGTAAGTTCCACCTGTAACTGGAATCTTATGTTTGATGCTGTTCTAAGATCAGCGTAAACACCATCCGGCAGGTATGGGATCATGTAACGTCCCTCTCTAACTAATCCTGCTATAACTTTCGGATCCTTACGGTCATTTTTAGTTGGATTATTGTCGTCGAGTTCTTTTGATTTTTTCACATGGTGAGGATTTACAAGAACCGGTTTCATTTCATTATCCTGTAGAAACTTTCCAAGATTGAACCAGTAATGCCCGGTCGGTTCCATACCTGGAACCACCTTATCCTTCTCATGTCTTTCTTTGAGGTCCAGGATCCATTCCTTAAATGTCACAAATCCAGCCTCTGTGTTACTAAATTTAAAAGGTTTCTTTGAATACTCGATTCCTCTATAATCAAAAGCTCTGGCGTAGTGCGTCTCACTTCCGACATCAATCCCGAGTACCAAAGTTTTTTCTGTAATAGCTTCAATTTTTGCGTTCTGTGTGTTAGACTTCATTGTAGATACCTCTCTGTTTAATAAGATTTTTACTAACCTGCCAGTCAGTAGTCTTATTGTACTCTGAGGTATTTTCAATTTTCAACATCCACGATTTTTATTATACAGGAAGCTCCATAATATCACAGTCAATAGTATTTGTCACATAAAAGTTGTGAAAACCAGTGGGTATAAAGTAGAAGTCTCCAGGCTCTTTTGGAAACTCAGATGGAACAACCTGTAATAGGTATCCATCCGATAGTAACTTTCCGTATATTCCTTCCAGATGCCTTTGGCCTCTGTAGTATGGAATCCATCAGAATGTTCTTTGAAGAATTTCTGCATATTTGCTACCTGTAAAATACCGTCATAGAAATTCTCAAAATAAACATCCTGCCGATAAATTCCCACAATGGTAGCACCCAAATGAATATTTCTCAAAACAAACTGAAATGCTTCATCTATCTGCTCCCAAAGCGGACCGGTATATTCTCTACGGTCAACAAATACTGCTTTCGTTGTACCTTTGAACACACCACATTGTGTTGCAACATGAAGTCCTCTGTTGCCAGTCAAAATAGCAAAAGCATTAGACGGATACTCTTTTCCATCACGCTCAATCAAAATGCCCCAGGAGCGCAACTGCTGTCTGCCCTCAAAAATCTCTACCACAATAACAGTTTTACCACCAACCGTCTGTAAAGTGATATCTGGGATGATTGCCGGTTCACAGCTGTCTGATACAGCATTGGCAATGGCATCCATTTTCGTGAATACATCTTCCTTGTCAAAACCGACAACCTCTCTGGTTTTATCGGCAATTCCGAAAATAATTTTTCCTCCGGTTCCATTTGCAAAGGCAACCACAGACTTCATATATTTGATACTTTTCTCCGGCAGGTTCTCTTTGAACTCTACATTCTTCGATTCTCCTGCAAGACCGATACACCATCACGGATCAACTGGTAAACCTCGGAGCGATAGAAAAAATCCAACGCCGCACCCAGTGAAAGTCCATGCTGTTTTGCAAAACACTCAATGACGCGGCTATATTTTTTCTGAAGTAAAATCGGATTTGCCGTCATGGCAGATGAGTGTTCGTTTTGATCATTTTTATTAGAATGCGTAATTTCCACATTTCTTTCCTTCATCACATCAAGGAGGTCATCTACGATATATTCCCGGATCTGAGTATGCAATACTTCATATTCCGGCACAATATAACCGTTAAAAATATCACTCTTTTGGGTAAATGCCTGATAGACACATTCTGCATCCACACCCAGCTTTGCCGCAACATTTTCAATACAAAATACAGCAAACTCAAGTTCATTGGAATTTTTAATCTTCTCATCTGCCATCATACGCAAACCCTCCTTTCTCAGAATTTTATTAGTTTGCAAACCGGAAGTTATAAACATCTTTGCAAATATACCATATCTATTAACTGTACACCACACT
>OGZQ01001132.1_pt1 | contig 12437 bp, 16 predicted proteins | sample 1576841 | NCBI WGS metagenome assembly OGZQ01 (sample SAMEA3541527, study PRJEB24748) | human gut metagenome | biome: human gut; feature: human-associated habitat; material: faeces | place: China | collected 2012
AGATCAGCCGCCTAAGCGGGTCGCGGACTATAACCGCCGGTAGGGAATCTCAGCTGATGCTGATCACCACAACCCCGAAGAATTTTCTTTTATCTGCGTCTGGTTATACTACATACAGACATTTATTTCAATATCATTTGTGACTTTTTTCTGAGTTTTATTTCTTTTTAACCAATATTATTAACCTTACAGCCCGCTAATACAACAACAAGAGTGTCCCCTCCATCGGTATTCTCAAATGAACTGGTTCCAAGTGGCAGACCGGTTACTTCTACTGTATCATCCTCAAAAACGTCATCCAATTCTCCATTATAATAAACAGAATACTGCTGTTCTTCTCCATCTATCAGATTTAGCCATGTCAGATAATGTCCTTCTTCCATTTCCTGTTCCTGAACCTGTATTACGTATGCTTCTGAAATTCTCATCAGCTTATCACCGTATCTGGATGGATTTTTGTTGATATGGCGAAAATCCAGTTCTGCATCTGTCATTTCATCCGGTATTGCCAATTCTGGCGAAGCAGGGAAAAAATCATCATGTTCTTCCAGAAAAGTTTCTGCCTTCTCTGTTAATGTATACTCTGTAGTGCATTGATCCTGTAAATATGTATACAGATCCAATGCTGTATAGCTTGCTCCCGTATTCTCGGAGGCATATACGTTCAAACTATCCAGAGGTATTACTCCATTTAAAATAACCGCTGATAATACCGCTATTGCAATCCTTTTCATAATTGTTTTTGCTACCATAGTTATCCCCCTTTTCTTTTGTAACATTTACTGTTAATTATATCTTCGCTCTTTCTTTAATATCCTCTACAAATGCTGTAGCTATTTTCTTTCTTCTTGCATATACAATTGCTTTGTTTCCGCTTCTCAAACATATTGTTATTTTACGGTTTGAGCCTGCCCATATAAACAGAAAAACAAATACAATCATTCCAGGATTGGAAAAACAGGAAATCACTGCCAGACAAATGAAAAATATATAATATCCCGGTATTTTGTAGTTCATAAGTATTGCCGTAATATCTTCATAATAAATCACAGGAATCATATTCTTCTTTACCGGCCTTATATCTATAGTCAGCTTTTCGTGATCAGCAAAAATTGTGCTGTAAATCCTTCCCGTCAGCCACGATAAATAAATTCCTCTTGAAGAACTCATGGTATACTTCATATTCTGCTTTGTCACAGCATTTTCTTTTTCCTGTGTAGCCTGTGCTTGAGCTTCCAGTGCTTCCATATTACTTTCCCCCTCTTATTTCAGTTTTTGCCGATCAATGTCTGCAACAGTGCAATGGGTATCGTCACAAATCCTGCAATCATACAGATAATAAAACGTGTCATGTAGAAATATGTTGCATTGGAATAAACATACACTTTCTTAGATCACCATATCTTATTAGTCGCCCAGTATGCTGCCGCTATGTAAGCGATCATAAGTATTGCTGCCATAATTTTCACCTCGCTTATGTACAATCTTCAGTAATTCATTTAGAGGATTGTTATAATTCACTCATCCTTTATTACACTCATTATACCCTTATCTCATCAGCTTTTCATTCACTGGCAGTATATGTTTTACGCCAAAGCAACAATAATTTTCTCACTTATGAACAAACGTTATTTTTGTTCCTTACAGTAACGTATCCAACTATCGAATATAAAATTTACAATCTTCTTTGATAATTGACGAACTCCTGAGAATATGCTTTAATGGATTTAGCATAAATACTTCAGGAGAACAAACATAGTTCTCAACTACACTTCTACACCAATGATACATGTATCATATCTCACAAAAAGAAATGGGGGAACACAAATGGGACTTATAGCTATCAGTAGTCTGATGCTCTTGGGCGGTATGTATCTGATGATTGCATTTGCATGGTGGCTTCTGCAGATCATTGCCAACTGGAGAATCTTTACCAAAGCAGGAGAGGCCGGATGGAAAAGTATTATTCCAATATATGGCGATTATATTTCTTATAAAATCGCATGGCAGCCCGCATATTTCTGGCTGACTCTCATCCTGGGAATCATATCTTCTTATCTGCAGGGAACTCTGGAAACAGGCGAAAGCTTAACTGTCTACATGCTTGTCATACTGGTAAAAATCATACTTGTCGTCATCAGCATTATGTACAGCATTAAGCTTGCAAGAGCCTTCGGCAGAGGCACAGGATTCGCCATTGGCCTTATCTTCTTACCGCCAATCTTCATGCTGATCCTTGGCTTCGGCGATGACAGATATTATGGGGCAGATAAATAAAAATACGCATAATAAAAAAGGGGCTGTGAAATAACAGTCATCTACGCAAAAAGAGGACTTTTCGTTCATTTTAAAAGAAAAGTCCTTTTTAAAATTTCATATTCAAATCTTAAGACACATTCTTATAATTCCTAAAATCAGCAAATGTACTGGATAAAAAAGATAATTAAACCACTTATTCTGTTTTCCACGTTCTCCATTATAAGTAAGTGTCAGGCCAAATCCAAGCAAAGCCCATGGTTCTTTGAACATGGAAAGATAGGAAAATGGAATCGCAAGTGCCTGTCGGTCATGAAAAATATAATAGAAATATCCAATCAGCACCGCATGGTGTTCATAATCTAATCCCAGATTCATTGCAGCAAAGCACAATACTGTCACAATGAGAAATGATACGAAATACCATAAAGCTTTCGGCAATGCTGCCATCTTTTCCTTGAGTACATCAATCAGCCAGATCATGGCAAGCACCAAGGCTAACGTAAACATAATATTGTTCCAGTTGGCTTCAAAAAATGTAGCTGTTGTACACATATCAAAAGGAATTTCTGATATTACTCCAAATACAAGAAGTGTAATTAAATACTTCCATTTATTTTTTGTGTGGAAATAGCCTTCCACGAGAAGGAAGATGAATATTGGAAATGCGATTCTTCCTAAAATATCAAAAAAGTCACTCAACCGATTCAATGCTCCTCCATCCAAATTCGGATAGATTAACGCTTTGTTTGTGTGATCGATAAGCATAGATAGAAAAGCAATGTATTTAAGCTGCGCCCCTGAAAATATTTTTATTCTTTCTTTTATATTGTTCATAAAAAATAGTCCTTTTTTTAATTTCTTCAATTACATTCACTTATTGGGTCATCTTTACCCACCCCACTGGATATGGCGAAAAGGAACCGTTGAATAGTAGGAAGCTAAGATTGTGATAACTCTATATTACTATAGTTGTTTTGAAAAAACTATATAAAAGAAGAGTTTATGAAGCATAAAGCTTTAAAGAAAATCGAAGGAGGAAAGTCCACTCAAAGAGTGAATATACAAAAACAAAAGATTAAGGTGCAGAAACTTCATCTGGAATTGTTGGAGAAATTGCAGTAGCATACAGCGAAAACAGAGGATGAAATGAAGAGCTGGATGCAATTGAAGAAAAATATGATATCCTAAGTGTAGCAGAAAGATATAATCATGGAGGTATATACACATGTACATTGCAGTCAAAAAAGATACGACACAATAGTTTACAACCGCTGCGGTAAAAGTGGCTTGAAGCTGCCTGTTGTTTCACTTGGACTCTGGCACAATTTTGGTGATACAAGAGTCTACGAAAATATGAAGCAGATGTGCTTTACCGCTTTTGACAATGGAATCACTCATTTTGACCTTGCCAATAATTATGGGCCTGCTTATGGCAGTGCAGAACGCAATTTCGGCAAGCTTTTCAGGGAAGAACTTCATCCATACCGAGATGAAATGCTCATCAGCACAAAGGCCGGATTTGATATGTGGGAAGGACCTTATGGCAATTGGGGAAGCCGCAAGTACCTTATTGCAAGCCTGGACCAGAGTCTTAAGCGACTTGGACTTGATTATGTCGATATCTTCTATCATCACAGAATGGATCCTGAGACACCACTTGAGGAGACTATGGGTGCTCTTGACTCTATCGTTCGAAGTGGAAAAGCCCTTTATGTAGGTCTTTCAAATTATGATGGTCCCACACTTAAAAAGGCTACAGAAATCCTAACCTATTTGAAATGTCCTTTCGTAATCAACCAGAACCGTTATTCTATTTTTGACAGAACAATTGAGAATAACGGGCTTAAGGACACTGCCTATGAGCTTGGAAAAGGTATCATAGCTTTCTCTCCTCTCGCACAGGAACTTCTTACGAAGCGCTACCTCATGGTATCCCTGCTGATAGCAGAATTGCCACTGACGGACGATTTCTTAATGAGACTGCACTTACATCAGAAAAGCTTTCCCAGATTCAGGCACTTAACGAAATTGCTATGGAAAGAGGACAGACGCTTGCCGAGATGGCTCTTAGCTGTATTCTAAAAGATGATAAAGTAACAAGTGTCCTGATTGGAGCTTCAAAACCTGAGCAGATTCTTGATAATATCAAGATAATCGGACATACTGATTTTTCAGATGAAGAACTTAAGAAGATTGATGATATCGTTAATTCTTAATCAATGAAAGGGGCTGTGAAAAAAGAATAGTCCTGAAAAAAGAAAGACCAAGAGTTTATAATGAACTCAAGGTCTTTCTTTCTGTTATAATTAACTTGTGAAAAAAATTAATAACATAATTTATTCTAACCCAAAACAGGCAGTTTTGCCAATGCTAATTCAAGATTATCTGGACATCTGTGATCCAGTGCTGACTTTTGACAGATTTATGGGAGAAATCGAACTGGAGAAATATCTGAAAAATATTCCGCAACATTATACAGGAAGATTTAGATATGCCCCGGTCAGTATGCTGAAGACAGTTTTGTTTGGATTTATGGCGAATGGCTATATATCGTTACGTGAGCTGGAGGATCAGTGTAAAGTCAATCTCCGCTTTATGTATCTTATGGACCATCAAACCCCTTCTTATCGTACCTTCGGCTACTTCATTAATGAGGTGCTTGCTGATTCCATTGAAGAAATATTTCTAGACATAAACAAAAAAATCTTCGAGACAGAACATGTGGATCTCCAACATCTATACATCGATGGTTCCAAGTTTGAAGCAAATGCAAATAAATATTCCTGGGTGTGGAAAAAAGCCACAGAAAAATCCAGATACCGGCTCTTTGATAAGATTACTGAACTCTTTAAGGAAATCAATGAAGAGCTGTCATGTACAGGGATAAAGCTTTGTATCAATAGTGAGTATGCACCAGAGTATTTAAAAGAAGCTGCCGAGCAGTATGCTGAAGCCTGGCAGATTGATGAAACGATATTTGTTCATGGTAGAGGACATCGTAAAACTACGCAGCAGCGTCATTATGAAAAACTCAGGGAGTATACAACCAAGTTGGAAGAATATGTAGAAAAAATAAAGATCTGCGGAGAAGAGCGCAACAGCTACTCAAAAACAGACCATTCGGCCACTTTTATGCGAATCAAGAAAGACTACATGGGAAATGACCAGTTGCTTCCAGCCTATAATGTACAGGTCGGTGCTGCAGATGAGTACATTGCTGTTGTCGATGTAAATCAGTATCGCTCAGATATGGATTGTTTTATTCCATTGATGAACAAGTTTTATACGACATATGGCTTTTATCCGAAATACCCAGTGGCAGATGCCGGATATGGTTCTTACAATAATTACATCTTCTGTGAGCAGCATGGAATGAAAAAATATATGAAGTTCCCTATGTTCAAGAAAGAGACTACTGACAAGAAGTATCATGAAGATCCATTTCGTGCAGTAAATTTTCCAATCGGGAAAGACGGGATTATGCGTTGCCCAAACGGGAAAAGATTTTTACCTTCAGTATCAAAAAAACGTAAAGGGAAAACAAGTATGGGCGTCAGGAAGAAGTGTATCAGTGTGAAGATTGCTCCAGCTGTCCATACGCAGAACAATGTAAAAAGACAGATAAAAACCGTACTGTTCGGATCAACCGCGAACTTACAGCGATGCATCAGGAAGTGATAGAAAATCTCGAAAGTATCCAGGGAGCACTTCTGAGGATGAACAGATCCATCCAGGCAGAAGGTACTTTTGGTATCATGAAAAACGATCGGTGGTACAAAAGAATTGTCCGAAGAGGAATAAAATCTGTACTGCTCGAAGTATTTCTTGTTTCTATCGGACACAATCTTTATAAATATCACAACAAACAGAAAAAAGGTGCAACTGCCGCATAGGATTTCATAATAGCATTCTTATGGGGTAAGGGGAACTATACCCTTTTTTATGTAATATAACTACTATTACATCCATAAGCAAAAGGACGCATGAAAAAACTCTCGTTTTTTCACACGCCCTTTTTTATTATCATACAGGCTATAGCCTTATTATAAAGTTCTGTTATCAAAATACTCTTTTACCGTTTCACAGCAGAAATCAGCCACCTCATACCTGTTACTCACATCTCCGTCAAAAATCGGTTCAAGTCCGCCTGCTGCCGCCTCGAAGAACAGTTTTGCACCAACTTCAGGAGTATATCCTGTACATGGTTTGATCATGTTGTTTAACAGTGGTCTGTTCTCTGCTCCAAGATATTTACGGATTCCTTCGATACCGAATTTCGGTCCTTGGTTTGAAGTTCATGGTATGAGAATTTTCTTCCTCTCCCGTCACGTATCTCTGAGAAAGGCCTGTGATATGTCAACCAAAGAACATATCAAAGATTATGTAAAACACAGTCTTGATGTACTCAAAAAATTAGGTATCAAAGACGGAACCATGGCAATTGCAGGTCTGAATCCTCACTGCGGCGAACATGGTATTCTCGGAACCGAAGAACAGACAGAAGTAATCCCTGCTGTGCAAGAACTTCAGGCAGAGGGTTATCCTGTAGCAGAACCGATCGAAGCTGGTTCTGTTTTCCACCAGGCTTTACAGGGACGCTATAACAGTGTATTATCATTGTACCGTAAACAGATATATTTGTCTGTGAATCTATCCGTTTATATTACAATTCAAAGGTTTCCAGATCATCCGGGATAAAAAGATTTCCTTTATAATATGGTTTTCCTTCCTCTGTGTAGAGTTCTTTTCGTCTGGAGATATTTTTATCTTCTGTATGATACAAAATCAGATTGTCAACATTCAGTTCCTGTGCGAGCTGACAGGCATCCTTTACTGTGGAATGATGTTTCTCATAAGGTTTAAATTTATCTGCCTGTGAAAAGAGACAAAATGCCTCATGGAGAAGCCAGGTACTGTTCACTGCATATTTATGTTCACATTCATTATATGGCTCATCTCCGCAGCAGGTCAGTTTCTTTCCGTCTGCATATTCCATGCAAAATCCAAACTGTTTTGCTTTTGTAGAAAGAATATCAAAGAATGTTACCTTGTGTCCCAGAATCATTCTTTCTTCCCCATCTTTTACTTCTTTCAGATGTACTTTCTCACCAATGTATTTGGTTTCTTTTGCAGTCAGAAGCATCTGGGACATCTGCTTCAGAAGGCTGATCACTTCGTCATGTCCGAAGATTACTACTTCGCCATCAAACTGTCCTCTTGCCATTCCCTGGCAATACATACGGAGCATCCAGATAATTCCCAGCAGATGGTCGATATGTTTATGCGTAACAAAAATCGTACTGATATCCTTCCAGCTGATTCCGGCATCTTCCAACTGTTTCAAAATGGTGCTTCCACCGCCGCCATCTATCATAAAATATTCTTTACCCTCGTTTAATGTAAAACAGGTATTATAACATTTCGTTACTTTTGCATTTCCGGTTCCCAGTATTGTAAGCTTCATCTTATATAGTACCTCCTGGCTATTCATCTGGATTCTGTTTCCCATGTAGTATAACATTTTTCTTCTTTAATATATAGTAATTTTTATATCTCTGTCAAAATCAAATTACATTACTGTTCACTTCGTTCTCAGTAACGCAGCCACCGCTACGCCTCTCTCCTCCGCCTTGAAATAAAAAAATTTATCCTGCAAGATTGCTTCAAGAATCAACTTGTCGGCACACTAGTCACGATTTTCATAACATGACATAAAATATAGAGTAAACAGATTTATAATAATGAAAGGAAATATTTATGGAGAATTATCACATGGGACGTTCATGCGGCCGACCGTATAACAGAACCTGTGGCATGAACAGACCTCAGCCTATAGACAGAAAAATGAATGATCAGGGATGTTCCTGTAAAAATAGAGAAAATGAAACCAGAGAGAACTGTAATTGTATAATGCCTGGAAGTAGTGGAAAAAGTCATGAAATGTTTTCTCATTTGCAGCATCTGGAACCTGCAATGGCCTATGTACCATGTCAGGAATTTATAGAAAATTATCCTTTAAAATATGCATTGAACGTGGGAACTGTTTTTCCACAGCTATGTAAGCCATTTTGCGGAAAGAGGGGTGCTCGCAGATGAGGCAGAATTGTTCAAAGCGACAGATGTTAGAACGAATTGATCAGGTCAGCTTTGCAGTAAATGATATGCACTTATATCTCGATACACATCCCTGTGATGAGAAAGCGCTTGTTTATTGCAGAGAACTTGTGCAGGAACGAAAAAAACTCTTAAAAGAATATGCTGAAATGTTTGGTCCTCTTACTATTGACAGTACAGACCAAAGTGAAGAAACCATCTGGAAATGGATGGAACAGCCATTCCCATGGGAAAAGGAAGGAGCGTGCAGATAGTTTATGTGGAATTATGAAAAAAGACTTCAATATCCTGTAAATATTACACAGCCGAACGCAAAAATCGCACAGTATATCATGAGCCAGTATGGTGGCCCGGATGGTGAGATTGGCGCTTCCATGAGATATCTTTCCCAACGATTCACCATGCCAAACCGCATGGCAACAGCCGTCCTAAACGACATCGGCACTGAGGAACTTTCTCATTTAGAAATGGTATCCACCATCGTACACCAGCTTACCCGAGATCTCTCTATGGAAGAAATTGAGAAATCTGGATTCGGTCCGTATTATATTGATCATACTGTAGGAGTCTGGCCGCAGGCCGCAGGTGGAGTTCCATTTAATGCCTGTGAATTTCAGAGTAAAGGAGACCCTATTACTGATTTATTTGAGAATCTTGCAGCAGAACAGAAAGCCCGCTCTACTTATGATAATATTCTTCGGGTAGTACGGGATATGCCGGAGATTGCTGATCCGATTAAATTCCTACGTGCGCGCGAGGTGGTACATTTCCAGAGATTTGGTGAAGCACTTCGTTCTATTCAGGAAGAATTGGATGCAAAGAACTTCTACGCATTTAATCCAAGTTTTGATAACCCATGCACTGCATCCTGCGACGGATGCAAATGATTGCATAAAAATTGTCATATGTCAATAAATACCGTTTAATAAATCACAAAAATTTTATATTTACAAATACCCCTAACAGTGCTATAGTATCTTTGCTTTAGCAACAACAAAAGAACAAAAATATGATATAAACGGGGCTGTTTCACGTATAAATGTTTATGTGACAGCCCCCTTATTGGAGGAATTATGCAAATAATTATTGTTGGGTGCGGTAAGGTCGGGCGTACCCTGGCTGAACAGCTTCAGGAAGAAGAATCTGATATTACCCTGATAGACGTTTCTTCTAACGTAATCAACTCTCTTCAGGATGATATTGATGCCATGGGAATCGTCGGAAACGGTGCCAGCATTAATACTCTGATGGAAGCAGGAATTGAGAACGCCGATATTCTGATTGCAGTAACCGGCTCTGATGAGATGAATCTGCTGTGCTGTCTGATTGCGCAGAAAACAGGTCACTGCCACACAATTGCCCGCGTCCGTAATCCTATTTATGCTAAGGAAATCAGTTTTATTAAGAAACGTCTGGGTGTCACTATGATCATCAACCCGGAACTCGCAGCTGCTCAGGAGATTTCCCGTCTTCTGCGTTTCCCATCTGCGATCAAGATCGACACCTTTGCCAGAGGTCGTGTGGAAATGCTGAAATTCAAGGTTCTTCCGGAATTCGATCTGGATGGCATGGCCATTTCACGGATTACCGAAACTCTGAGATGTGATGTTCTGTTCTGTGCGGTAGAGAGCCGCGACCGCGTTTCTATTCCGGGTGGTAATTATGTTGTCCATGATGGAGATATGGTCTCTATTCTGGCATCACCGGTAAATGCCGCAGCTTTTTTCAAAAAAATAGGACTTAAGACCAATCAGGTAAAGAACGCGATCATCGTTGGCGGAGGAACTATTTCCTATTACCTTACAAAAGCTCTGTTAGATATGAACATTTCTGTTAAGATTATCGAAAAGAATGAGGCTCGCTGCGAAACCTTAAGTGACCTGCTTCCAGAGGCAACGATCATCAACGGTGATGGTACTGACCGTTCTCTTCTTATGGAAGAAGGTCTTGCACGCGCAGAAGCTTTTGTATCACTCACCAACATGGATGAGGAAAATGTTTTCCTGGCTCTTTTTGCCAAAACAATTTCAAAGGCAAAACTGGTTGCAAAGGTAAACAGACTTTCCTTTGATGATGTGATTGATAACCTTGATATTGGAAGTGTTATTTATCCTAAATATATTACCGCTGATTACATCCTGCAGTATGTGCGTGCCATGCAGAACAGTATCGGAAGTAATATCGAAACCCTTTACCACATTCTTGATAATCAGGCAGAGGCACTGGAATTTGCAATCCGCGAGAATTCACCGGTAGTTGGCATTCCGTTATCTGAACTGAACCTGAAAAAGAATCTTCTGGTCGGATATCTGAACCGAAACGGAAAAGTCAAGATTCCGCGTGGACAGGATACAATTCAGGTGGGAGATACCGTAATCATAGTAACTACTCACAAGGGTCTGCGTGATATTACAGATATTCTGGAAAAATAAAGGAGCCGGATTATGAACTATTCCATTATTATTTATATTATCGGGATGATTTTAAAGATTGAAGCAGCTTTTATGCTTCTTCCGGCAGTTACTGCCTTGATTTATCAGGAAACTTGCGGAGTTGCTTTTCTGATCACGATCGTTCTCTGTCTGGCTATCGGATTTCCGCTCACGCGCAAGAAACCGACACGTAAAGCATTTTACACAAAAGAAGGCTTCGTAACCGTAGCGTTAAGCTGGATCGTTCTGAGTATTATGGGTGCGATTCCTTTTGTGATCAGCCACAGTATTCCGAATCCTGTGGATGCTTTATTTGAGACTGTTTCCGGATTTACCACAACAGGAGCCAGTATTCTGAGTAATGTGGAAGCACTTCCTCATTGTATGCTGATGTGGCGAAGCTTCACTCACTGGATCGGTGGAATGGGGGTTCTTGTTTTTATCCTCTCTCTTCTGCCACTTACCGGTGGATATCACATGAATCTGATGAAAGCAGAGAGTCCTGGACCTTCCGTAAGCAAGCTTGCGCCGAAAGTACAGTCAACCGCTAAGATTCTGTACACGATCTACTTTGTAATGACTGTTATTCAAATCGTTTTACTTCTGATCGGAGGTATGCCGCTCTTTGATACAATATGTACTGCTTTTGGTACAGCAGGTACCGGTGGATTTGGTATCAAGAATGACAGTATGGCAAGTTACAGCACCTATCTGCAGGTTGTTATTACTGTATTCATGATCTTATTTGGTGTTAACTTTAATGCATACTTTTTTATTATCACCAAAAAATTTGCCCAGGCTTTCAAAATGGAAGAAGTACGATATTACTTTGGAATCATCGGCGTTGCAACTCTGATCATCACCTGCAATATCTACCATATTTTCGGCAGTGCAACCAGGGCCTTCCAGCAGGCAGCTTTCCAGGTTGGTTCTATTATCACAACGACCGGATATGCAACTACTGATTTCAATATGTGGCCGGAAATCTCACGAACGATTCTGGTGATACTGATGTTTATCGGTGCCTGTGCCGGAAGTACAGGTGGTGGTTTCAAAGTTTCCAGAATCCTGATTCTGTGCAAGACTGTCAGAAAGGAACTGCATATTTTCCTGCATCCTAACGCCGTAAAGAAAATAAAAATGGATGGCAAAGCCATCCCTCACGAAGTCGTTCGTTCTACGAATATTTTCTTTATTGTGTATGTGCTGATCTTCTCATCATCTGTTTTTCTGATTGCTTTTGATGACTTTGAACTGATCACAAATTTTACAGCAGTCGCAGCAACCTTTAACAACATCGGACCTGGTCTTGAGCTTGTCGGACCTACCGGAAACTTCTGTATGTTCTCCTGGTTTTCAAAGCTTATCCTTACTTTTGATATGCTTGCCGGACGTCTGGAGATCTTCCCACTGCTGTTATTATTTGTAAGAGATACTTGGAGGAAATTTTAATACATTGTTTTTTATGATGTGCGAGTTATATCGAGAAAATATTTTTTCTTTTTACATTATGTTCATATTTTTTTCACATTTATTAGATATAATAATGTTTAGAAAGATGATGAGTCTTTCTTATAAATATTTTTCTTTTTCATACGCGCCGGTACGAAAGTACCGGCCTCCTTCCATTTA
>OGZQ01001168.1_pt1 | contig 12071 bp, 7 predicted proteins | sample 1576841 | NCBI WGS metagenome assembly OGZQ01 (sample SAMEA3541527, study PRJEB24748) | human gut metagenome | biome: human gut; feature: human-associated habitat; material: faeces | place: China | collected 2012
TAGGCTCCCGGAACAACTTCCATAACAAAGCGAACGCCGATATAAGAAACCATCAGAACGCAGAAGCCGATAACGGTCCAAAGAGCGGCAAACTTTCCTCTCCAGCCTCTGAGATGATGTCCGAGAAGCAGGATTCCGAAGATGACCCAGGCCATGCAGGTGGTGACAGTCTTGTGGTCAAAACGGAAGGCTTGGCCGAAAAGTTCCTGAGAATAGACAGCACCGAACAGAATCGCAGCGGTCAGAACAATGAACCCGACCCAGATCAAACGGAAAAGGATTTTCTCCATTTCCATCATGGAAGGCATGTTGTCCAAAATATTGACGTGCTTTGCGCCCTCGTGAGTAACAAAGTCCTTGGCGCGGACTCTCTTATGAACGGCCATTAAAAGCAGTCCTTGGATAAGCGCCATCGTCATCACGCTGTACGCAAGAATCGCCAGAAGCAGATGCAGTCTGAAAGGGCCGCTCGCGGTTTCCGGCGCTAAGGGAGAACCAGGCAGCAGAAGCGGCAAAAGCATGCTAACCGCAGAAAGCGGCAGAACAAAAACCAGCATGGCGCCGATCTTAGAGAAGAAACTTTCCAAGAGCAGCAGGAACGTGCAGGTGAACAGCGTAATCGTCAGCGCTAGCGCCATTCCAAAGTGCGGAGTCCCGTACAGGAACAAAGCCTCGTAAATCAGGTAAGCCTGGATCAGAAGACCTGCGCAAATCAGGGGGCGAATCCAGAATTTCTCCGTAGGTTCAGGCTCTTGCAACGTTTTGTAAATTCCGAAGGCTGCGGCTAAATACAATACGGCCGCAAAAACGTAAAATATGGCATTCAATGTCATCGTTACGACTCTTTTTTATATAGTTGATCGTATTGTATGACTTAACTCTTTCCTTTGAATTAATGTAATGCTCGATTCTCTTACTCAGCGTCTTACCAAAGTCGTCAAAACCATTCGCGGACAAGCTCGTCTGACCGAATCCAACATGCAGGACATGCTGCGTGAAATTCGTATTGCCCTCCTCGAGGCAGACGTTGCCATTCCCGTGGTCAAAGATCTCATTGCAAGAATTAAAGAAAAAGCCCTCGGAACCGAAGTTCAGACAAGCCTGACTCCGGGCCAGGCATTGGTCGGCATTGTTCACGACGAATTAACAAAAGTTATCGGCGGAGAGGATCCTGAAAATGTTCGCGAGATCAACCTCGCTACCCAGCCTCCCGCAATCATCCTGTTAGCCGGCCTTCAAGGTGCCGGTAAAACGACGACCGCCGGCAAGCTCGGTAAATGGCTCAAAGAAGAAAAGAAGAAAAAAGTTCTGACAGTTTCCGCCGACGTGTACCGTCCTGCCGCTATTGATCAGCTACAAACAGTTTCTCGGCAGGCCAACATTGACTTCTTCCCGAGTACTCCGAACGAAAAACCGCTCGATATTGCCCGCAAGGCCCTCGAATACGCAAAGCTTCATTACTACGACGTGCTCATCGTCGATACGGCCGGTCGCTTAGCGATCGACGAGCAGATGATGAATGAGGTCAGCGATCTGGAAAAATTCTTAAATCCGATCGAAACCTTCTTCGTGGTCGACGCCATGGTCGGTCAGGACGCAGTCAACACCGCGAAAGCCTTCGGCGAAAAACTTCCGCTAACCGGCGTGATTCTGACTAAGGTCGACGGCGACTCCAGAGGTGGTGCAGCGCTTTCCGTTCGCATGGTCACCGGTAAGCCCATCAAATTTATGGGCGTTGGTGAAAAACTCAACGGTTTCCAGCGTTTTGATCCGCAGGCCATGGCCGGACGAATCCTCGGCATGGGCGACATCGTTTCTCTTGTCGATGAAGTCCGCAAGAACGTGGATATCAAAAAAGCCCAGAAGTTCGCTGAAAAAATGCGTAAGGGCGACGATTTCACACTCGAAGACTTCAAGGATCAGCTCGCTCAGGTCAAAAACCTGGGCAGTTTCTCTTCCTTAATTGAGAAACTCCCGGCACAGTTCGCCCAAGCTGCCGGCCAGGTTGACGACGAACAGGCTAAGAAACAGCTCGCCCGTACTGAAGCCATCATTAATTCGATGACACCGCATGAACGCAGAAAACCCGAAATCATCAAAGCAAGCCGCAAGCGCAGAATCGCTGCCGGCGCCGGCACTACCGTTCAGGAAGTCAATCGTCTGCTCAAACAGTTTGAGCAGAGCCGCGAAATGATGAAGATGATGAAAAAAGGCGGCATGGGCAAAATGATGCGCGCTTTCAGAAGCCTTAGCGGCCGCTTCCCGGGTATGGGCGGCATGGGCGGAGGCTTCTAGTGAGCCAAAAGGCTGTTCGTATTCTCGGAATTGACCCGGGGCTTAATCACACCGGCTACGGCCTTGTAGATTTTGTGCCCGGTCATTTCACCTATGTCGCCTCTGGTGTTTTGAATGTACCCGCAGGCGAACTTTCCGACAGACTGGGATTCATTTTTAAGTCCTTGTCGGCTTTGATCGAGGAGCATCATCCGAATGTCGCTTCGATTGAAAAAACTTTCTTGAATACGAATGCCCAGTCCAGCATGCTGCTGTCACACGCAAGAGGCGCTGCGATGTGTGCTGTCGCATGTCACTCTATCCTATGCAAAGAAATCAGCACTCGCGAGATTAAAAAATCCGTAACCGGCTACGGCGCCGCTGACAAAGATCAAGTGCAGCAAATGGTTCTAAGGCATCTGAAGCTTGAGGACACGCGCTTCAGTCCGGACGAGTCGGATGCTCTGGCAACCGCGATCTGCTACGGCAGCTCCAGTATCCTGCTCGGCCTCGTACCGACACTCGGAACCAAGGCCGGCAGCAGCGGAACCGGTGTATCCCGCAGAGGCTCAAGTGCTCGCCGCTCAAGAAACGAGTGGACGAAACGTTATGAAGGAAAGGTCTAACTAATGATTGCAACCATTCGAGGAAAAATTCTTCAAAAAAATCCTCCGCAAGTTGTTGTTGAGTGCGGCGGACTAGGCTACGAGATCGATGTCCCGATGTCCACTTTCTACAATCTTCCGAACATCGGCGAAGAAGTGTTTCTGGAAACCGTCATGATCGTTCGTGAAGATGCGCAGCTGCTTTACGGCTTTTTAACTTCTCAGGAAAAATCAGTGTTCCGGCAGCTTCTGAAAGTGAGCGGCATCGGTCCAAGAATTTCGCTCGCCATGCTCTCCTCTATGTCTGCAGAAGATATCGGAAACGCCATTGCCAATAATGAAATCGGACTTTTGACGATGGTTCCCGGCATCGGTAAGAAAACGGCCGAACGTCTCGTTCTTGAGCTGAAGGACAAGATGGTCGTCACTTCTGCGCCCACGGTTTCTTCCGTTCAGACAGAGGTCATCCAGGCTTTGGTTGCGTTGGGTTTCAGCGAACGCGAAGCTCGCGGCGCTGCGAAAAACGTCCCTGCAGATGCCGACGCCTCCGAAGGCATTCGTCTCTGTCTGCGTCAACTTGCTCAGAAAGGTTAATCCATGGCGGACAGCAATTCGATTCTTTCCTCTGAAAGAAAAGAAAAAGAAGAAGTCATCGACAAGGCCCTTCGTCCGACACGTCTCAAAGACTATGCCGGCCAAGACGGTATTCGTGAGCAGTTAGATCTGTTCATCACGGCTGCACGCAATCGCGGAGAAGCTCTGGATCACGTTTTGCTCTTCGGTCCTCCGGGCTTAGGTAAAACGACACTGGCAAACATCATCGCCAACGAACTCGGCGTCAAGCTTCGTCAAACGTCGGGCCCTGTTTTAGAAAAGGCCGGGGACTTGGCTGCCATGCTTACAAGTTTGGAGCCGCATGATGTTCTCTTCATTGACGAAATCCATCGTCTCTCGCCGGTCGTCGAAGAAATTCTTTATCCGGCCTTAGAGGACTTCAAGCTCGACATCATGATCGGCGAAGGCCCTGCTGCCCGTTCGATCAAAATCGATCTTCCGCATTTCACGCTTGTGGGTGCCACGACACGTGCAGGTTCATTGACCAAACCGCTGCAGGATCGTTTCGGTATTCGTGCCCAGCTTCAGTACTACTCGCCTGAAGACCTGACAACCATTGTGCTGCGCTCCATGCACCTGCTAAATATGCCGGCAGATAAAGGCGCAGCCGGTGAGATTGCACGCCGCTCCCGCGGTACACCTCGAATCGCAAACAGATTGCTTCGACGTATTCGCGACTTTTCCGAAGTCCGTCATCAGGGTCAATTGTCCGAACAAATCGCAAAAGACGCCCTTACCATGCTAGAAGTCGATCCGATCGGCTTAGACAGCCTCGACTGCCAATTCCTGCTTGCGATCATTGAAAAATTCCAAGGCGGTCCCGTCGGTATCGAAAACCTGGCTTCCGCTGTCGGTGAGGAGTCTGATACGCTTCAAGATATGGTCGAGCCTTATCTGATCAAAGAAGGTTTTGTTCAGAGGACACCAAGAGGACGCGTGGCGACACCGCGCGCATACAGCCATTTCGGGCTCGATAGAAAACATAAAGATTTGGGATTTTTATTCGATGACGACCAATATTAGTTCTTACAACTTGTCCGAGCGTCAGGTGCAGCTGGACTTGTCCGTTCTTCCCTACGATTTTGAAGAGAACGTCAAGACATTGAGCGAACAAGCGCGTCAGGCCTGGAACGACGTTCAAGATTTGGAAGCTTCTGCCTGCCCTGACAATAAGGCTCAAATCACGATCACGATGCACCCGTCCTTTGCTTCTCAGATTTACTTCCCTGAGGAGTTTTTGCTTGTCATGGGATTGGACTGCGTCGGCGTACGTCAGGTTCAGTGCTTCCCGCGCGACACTTCAAGCTGCGATACTGAAGACGGAGAAATTACCGTTGCGCTCGTCTGCGTCGGAAAGAGACAGGACATCCAGGCCATTCCCGGCAAACTGGAAAAAGTTGTCTCAGACACACTCGTCGGAAAACAGATTCGAACCATTGAAAGTATTGAAGCCGTCTCTATCTATGACCGCTTGGATATTCCCAACGATTACTTCGAGGACCATTTCTTAGTCGGTGTTTATGTGACGCCCGGAAAAACAATCGAAGAATCCAAGGAAGACTTTAAAAATTACGCTCAGGAAAACGATCTTGAAGTACACCCCAACTTCTTAGTCGACAAGGACGGTGTCTTCTATGTGCTTCTGCGCGGGGCCCGCTACAAACTCGATGCTATCGGCGACTACGCCTACACCTTCTGTGTACGTGTCCCGCCGCTGAAAAAAGCCTGACTCAGCGCCACACAACTAAACTAAAACGTCGGCTTTTCCTTTTAGGAGGGTCCTCAGTGATTTCTACTTTTTACTCGAACTCGTTCGAAGTTCTTCGAACGGTTCTTGCCACAAAAATCGGTTTTAATCTGGAGGACCTGCGAAACAGTAATGCCTCCTTTTTTGAGCAAATCAAGGTTATCGTCCCGACGCCAATGGTCGAGGACAACCTCAACCGCTTCTTCGCGGATCACTTCGGAGCCACTCCGGGGATTGAATTCTCTAACGTAGCCAGCTGGATGTTCAAAGTTCTCGGACAGTCTCTCTCCAACGCTGAAACATCTCAGGTCATGGACTGGACTTTTTACGAGATCCTGCGTCAAAAGCAAAACAAAAAGGCTTTCCCTGAAGAAGAAAAGCGTCTTTATGAATACATTCAGACGTTGGACCCCGTCGGTGTGTTGGAATTTGCCCGTCATCTGAACACAGTTTTCATTACTTACGGTTCCTATCGCTTTGACTGGCTGCAACAGTGGGCTTTAGAGAAATTCAAATTCAACCATAAGGTACACCCGCTTCCGGTACCAAATGCAAAGGCAGAAGAAGAGCGATTGAAGAAAAACGCTGACTTTTTGTGGCAAAAGCGTCTTTGGCAAGAATTAATCGAACAGACCGGCGCAGAAAGCGAAGGAAAAATCTTCGGGTGGCTTGAAAATACTATTGAGCGAATCCGGAAGAACAAACCGGTTGAGAACAGTCTTCCGATTCATCTTTTTCTGCCGTTCTCGATTCCGCCTAACTTACTGCCTCTGATTCGAGCTTATGAAGATTCTCCTGCAGAGCTTAATCTGTACATTCTTAATCCGTGCGCCGAGTACTGGTTTGAGTCCGTTCCGAAAGCGCAGTTCGACTGGTCCGAGAATTTCAAAGTCGACAACAGCTGCCTGAACTATCTGTTGACAAATGCAGCAAGCACGAGAGCCGCTATTGACCGATTGGACAGCTTCCTTTTTTCCGAGGAAGAAGCTTCGGCAATCGAAACGGATATCTCTGATAAAGACAAACAGAACCGTCAAAAGGCATTCGTCAAACAGCCGGGGTCTCGGGAATTTGTAACCTCAGAAAAAACTTTCGACCATTCCGAAGAAGAAATAAAAACCAAGGTTAGTGCCGAGACAGCTTCCGCATATTTGGAGTATCCCTCCAAGTCGTTTCTGCATAGCTTTCAAAACTCCATTCTTAGAATGGACAGCACGCTGCTGCCCATTGAGTCTGACGAGAAAGATGTCAGTCTTCGCATTCTCAAGGCGCCCTCTTTTGTCCGAGAAGTCGAAGCCACCATCGACATTCTCCAGAATTGGCTCACAGATAAAAAACGCGGCCTAAAACCTTCCGATGTTTTGGTCGTAGTTCCGGACATCGAAAAGGCAGCTCCTATCATTGAAGGCGTCATGGCATCACTGCCGAAAGATCTTTATATCCCTTGGAAGATCATCGGTCTCAGCGAAGAAAAACAGAATGCGCTTGCAGATGCGTTTGTGGGCTTGGGCAAACTCTTGATGTCCGATTTCTCAGCCAGAGAATTCTTTGATTGGCTGGAGAAACTCCCCGTACAACAGCAGTGGGACCTGTCCTTAGACGACATCTCTGTCATTCAGACTTGGCTTTATTCTGCGGGATACTCTGTCGGAATCGATCATGAACAGCTCGCGGCGCTGAATTTCACTGACGAAGACACGTCCTTTCAGGACGCCATGGAACGGCTTTCTCTCGGCTTTTTCCTTGATGAAGCTTCCCCTCTGCCCTTCAAGAGTGTTCTTCCTATTCGAGGAGATGAGGAAGCCGGTTTTAATGTCGTTTCCGACGGCTCGGGCCGCTTGCTCCAAGCGCTTTCTCAACTTTATCTGAACCTTGCCGATCAGCGTCGTGAACTGCTCGCTTCCGAATTTGCACTCCCCGCAGAGGCCTGGAGAGAAGCTCTGTTAGGTATGAAAGAGCGTTTCTTCGGAAACAACTGTGATCCTGAAGAGTCCTATAACTTCTCAGAAATCATCGAGACAGTCTGCAAAGGCATGGCTGCCGCTTTCGGCGGCACGGAAAAAACCGTCAGTTTCGATGTTGTATTAAGCGAGCTGCGAAGTGAACTCTCCAAAACAAAGCGCGATGTACCGAGCTCCGGAACGATGACCTTCGCATCCATTTCACTTGCCAGAGGAATACCCTACAAGGTCATTTGCTGTTTGGGTTTCGATGAGAAAAGCGGGTTCCCGGGAACACCTAAGTTTGAAGAATTTGACTTGACCAAGGATCACCGCCGCCGCGGTGACCGAGACGCAAGAAAGGACAATAACGCTGTCTTCCTTGACACGCTTCTCAGCGCTCGAGAAACCCTTTTGATTTCCTACACAATCGGAACGAAACCGCAAAGCGAAAATAATCCGTCGCTCGTCATTGATAATTTCAAGAATTACTTCCTTTCTCATGCCATGAGCGTAGGGATGGAGGACGGCACAGCTCAGGAAAAGGCAGACGAGCTTTGGAAGAGCATCGTGACTAAGGTTCCTTTGAATCGCTTCTCCATGAGAAATTTCTTAGAGGAAGCAAAATCTCTAGACAAACGAGAAAACAACTTGTTCTGGAAGAGCCCTCGGAAAGACGTCCTCGATTCAATCGAACATGCCTATAGGAACCCGGGCGCCAAGGAACCGATGTTTGCCAACACCGAGATTCCTGCTGAGAAACTTCCCAAAACGATGCAGCACCCGGTGCTCCGCGAACTGCAGGTTAATTTCCTCATAAAGTTCCTGACCTCTTACAACGAATGGACGGCAACGCTGCTCAAGCTTGAATCATCAGATTTCGAAGCCGACGAAAGAATGATCGTCCCTTCTAAGGACGACAAGCTTATGCACTCAGAGGTCAGCCGAAAATTTCTTTCTTTGCTTGAGAATAACTTCTCTGATCAAGAGGCGCTCAATCTTCTGAACCTTAATCCGAAGTACGGCATTGAAAGTGTCCGACGTGCGGTTCTCAGTTTTGAAACCTCAGAGGTTGCCGACGCTCACGCCGCAAGGAAACAATTTGAGGAGACTGAGACTTTAAAACCCCTCTCGGCGGGACTTGATTATCGAGTTCCGACTGCAGTTTCTAGCTTCGTCAATCGGCTCACAGACAAAACGGATCTCTTCCTTTGGAAAACGGAAGATGAGTCCTTGCGCGTCAAGCTCGGCGTCTTTTGCTCTGCGTCGGAACAAAACCGAGAAGTATTGCGCCAAATTATTTGGACCGAAGCCGGGGAACCCTACGATTTACTCATCTTTAACGAAAGTTCAGACACAGATCATTTCGTCATTTCTTACTCTTCGATTATTCAGAACCATGGCGGCGAACCGCTTAAAGCGTTCTTGAGGTTATTTGAGTGTCACTGCAAGCACGCACTTGGAATGAATGCCTCGGATGACGCACTGCTTTGGCAGGGTGTCTCAGAGGAAAGCGTAAGAAAAGCTGCTGATTTATCTAAGGCTCTCAAAGAAGAACTCAGCGATTACTACAAACTCCTCAAAGGTGATGGCAGAAAGAAAGACATCTACCTTTCAGAAGCATTCGAAGCGTTAATTGAATTCATTCAAAAACTTAAACCTTAATCGGAGTATTTATGCTTTATAAAGAATTTGATGCTGCCACAACGCCGATTGAGGGGCGCATGCTTTTGGAAGCCAGCGCCGGCACCGGAAAAACGTATTCCTTGATGCGAGTGCTGCTCAGGCTTTTAGTCGAGAAAGGAATCGAACTAGATCGTATTTTGGTCGTGACATTCACGAATGCAGCCACTGATGAGTTGTCCTCTCGTTTGCGCAGCAACCTGACGGAACTGATTGAACAAATTAGGCTGAACAAGAGCGGAAGCTTCAACGATCTGCTGGATAGTTGGGGAGAAAAGAAATATTCTCAGGACATAATTCTTGAAAAACTGCAAACAGCGCTGAATAAGATTTGCGCCAGCGCGAAATTGTCCACTTCCAGCGTTTCGGTGACGAATCCTTCAGGACTTTGTCTTTTCTTCAAAGGGAAACTACGACTTTGAGATCGGAGATGATTCAAACGCTAAAGATAAAGCGCTGAGTACTTTTCTTCGTACAAACCTTCCGAAGGCCTATCCAGGCTACCCTACGGAACAACTGTCTCTGGCTCGAGACATTCCTTGGGAAGATATTCTGACAACTGCTGCCGGTTTGAGCAGAAGCAAGCCGCTCACCCGGCAAATGAAGCTGATGAAAGATGCGAATCAAAAGCCCGAAGACGAAACCACTCGGTTTTTTGAAACTTTCATTGATCAGGCAACAAAACTCTACGAAGAAAACAAGAAAGATGAACGTCTTTTTACGTTCGATGACCTGCTGATCGAAGCAGAAGAACGCATTGTTAAAGATCCGGAATTCACCAAGGCAATTCAGAACCTTTACGGCGCTGCTTTGATTGACGAATTTCAGGATACGGACCCGATTCAATACTCGATTTTCAAACACCTGTTCTTAGAGGATCCGGAGAACTCCAAACCCGTTATCTTTGTCGGTGATCCGAAACAGTCTATTTATCGCTTCAGGAACGCAAGTCTTGAAACGTATCTGTTAGCCAAAAACGAAATCAACAACCCTTATCAGTTAGTAAAGAATTATCGTTCTACTCCTGGGATCATTGCCGGAGTTAATGCGTACTTCAATCCGGAAGGGAAAGGTTCCCGCGGCGGCTTTTTGAATCAGGCCCTTTCTTATTCGCCGGTGAAGTTTAATAAGAAAAAACTACCGCTCCTCTTAGAGAAAGACGGCAAAGTCGAACCCCTTTCCTCTTTCGCTTTCTGGTCCAATGCCGACACTAAGGCCTTGTCCAATGCAGAGACACTTCGCGATATGGAGGCTATTGCCATCGCAGAGGAAATCGAATCCTTGCTAAAGGAAAATGTCCTCTATGAAGGCCGGAGACTGAGACCCAGCGATATCGCGATTTTGGTTGCAAAGCGCTTCCATGCTGACAAGGTTATTGAAGAGCTGCGCAGGCGGGGCATTCGCACCCTTCGGTCTTCGAATGAAAATGTCTTATGTTCCAAAGAAGCGCACGAACTTAAGAGCGTTCTAGAGGCTATGTACGATCCGAGAGATACTCGTCTTGTGGCTGCGGCTCAGGCAACCAGGATTTTCGGCGACTCGCTGAATGACTTATTGAATAACGATGCGGCCTCCGCGCAGGCACGTCTGTTATTGGAAAACTCAGCAAAAATCTACGAGAAGAGCGGAATTATCGCTGCTGTTTCGAACCTATTTGCCGGCGCCAAAACCGAAGAGCGTTTACTGCAATACGGAGGAGAACGCGCCCTCACGAATTATCAGCACATCTTGGAGCTTCTTCATCAGCAGCACAACACCATTGATAGTCTTCAGGGACTGCTGCGCTGGTTAAAACAAGAACAAAAAAAGAGCAACGACAGCTACACTCTGAGACGTGAAACCGATTCCGATGTTGTTCGAGTTGAGACTATTCACAGCAGTAAAGGCCTTCAATACCCTGTTGTTTATTACCTTGACCGGCCGATAAGCTTTTCCAAAGGTCAGAAATTTAGAGATGATGCGACAGGCGTCATTACCTTCTATGAAACCGAACAGAAGGCACCGGACGACTTCATTGAGAAATCATATGAGGAGTCCATGAGACTGCTGTATGTCGCTATGACGCGAGCCACAGCAAGGGTGGTTCTTCCCTATTTCTTCAAGAAAACTAAGAACGGAGCGCCTCACGGCAGCGTCGGCGGAAAAAATCCGCTTGCTCAGGCTATCAGCGGAGAAACGTCCGGCGGATTGGCCATTATTGGCGGTTTAAACCGACTGCGGGAGGCTTTGAGCCCGAAGGAAGCGTCGGCAAGAGAAGTCAGAAAGGCCTTGCTTGACGGAATTTCCGAGTACAACAAGAACAGCGCACATCCTCTCATGCTCTCTGAGAAAGCTTTAAATGCTTACATTCCTTTTGAGATCCGTTTTGACTTCGAACTCGGCAAATATGGAGACTCCGAAGTCTCCTTCAGACAACCGCCGGAGCATCTTGATCTCAGAGCCGGTCGCGGTGAGAAGCAAAATCGTTCTTGGATTTCTTCCAGTTTCACAAGCTTGTTGAGGACCATGGAAGCACAGGACTCCGCCGTCATCACTGATGAGTCGGAAGCTCTTGAGTCAGAGGAAACTGTCGCGGAATCGAAAGAAGAGGACGTATTGGAAGTCCTCAAAGGCACCCAAAGCGCTGCCGAATTCGGCACGAAAGTCCACGAATTATTAGAAAAGATTTTCGACAAAAATTTCCATAACTGGAAGAACAGAGTCTACAAATTTTTAGATGATCGTTTTAAGGGTTATGTCGCCCCAGAAACTGAAGAACGAAAGGCCGAAATCGAGACCAAAACGGAAGAGTTCTTCGAAAATTTATTCGAAGCAAAGATTCTGCCCTCCGCGCCGGGCTTCCATCTCTCTCAGCTTTTTAAAAATCTTAAAGATTGCCGTCCGGAATTGAAATTCATGCTTTCCGTCGGAGCTCCGATAAAGGGCAGAGAACGTCTGACGGCGAGTCTTTTGGCTGAAACGCTAACGGCCTTTGATTCTCGTTATAAAGACTTTCATTTGTCAGAACTTGATATGCGCGGTTATCTCACGGGCTCCATCGACTTAGCTTTTGCCGCTGACGGCAAATATTGGGTCATCGACTGGAAGACGAACAAAATTGATTACCGCAACAACACTCCTGAGCTCTATACGCCGGAAGCCGTGAACGCCTTGATGAAAAATAATCACTACGAGCTTCAGTTGGCGCTCTATCTCGTTGCGCTCAAA
>OGZQ01001170.1_pt1 | contig 12057 bp, 10 predicted proteins | sample 1576841 | NCBI WGS metagenome assembly OGZQ01 (sample SAMEA3541527, study PRJEB24748) | human gut metagenome | biome: human gut; feature: human-associated habitat; material: faeces | place: China | collected 2012
AAAATAAATACAATATTAAAGTTATAATATACATAACGGTATTAGATAATTCCGAATAATTTGATTAAAAGTACAAGTTATTCACTGAAAAACAAAAATGTAAGTACAACTACTGTACAAATATAATTGATGTTAATACAAATTTGATTTATTATAAAATCACAATAAAGAAATGAATTCAAACATAAATATATAAAAAATAACCAAATGAAAAAAATGAAAATCAAGTATTTGGCCAAATACATGCATTAAAAGATAACAAGTAAATAACAAATTTTATGCAAAACTGGAGGGTTAAAATGAAAAAAACAATTTGTACTATTTTAGCTGGGATTATGTCAGTATCAATGTTGATGGGAAGCGCTATTACAACATATGCAGAAGAGAAAAAGGATGATATTTCAATTGGTGTGTCTATATGGGGAACGTCAGATCCTTTGGGTGCTTCCTGTAAAAAAATTCTGGATGCGGAAGCAGAAGCACTTGGTGTAAAACTGGTATATGTAGAGCATTCGCTGAAGTCTGAAGAGGTTGTATCCTCTGTTGAAAATCTTTGCGCTTCAGGCGTTCAGGGCATAATTATCTGTAATTCAGCTGATGCAGAAATGGCAAAAGCAATTCCTATCTGTGAAAAAAATGAAGTGTATCTGGCACAGTATTTCAGACAGATAACAGATGAACAGGTTCTGGAAATGGCAGAGGGTACAAAGTATTTCTTAGGTGAAACACATGAGGATGAAGAGCAAAACGGATACGATCTTTGTAAAATTTTAGTAGAAGATAAAGGCAGCAGAGATATCGGAATGTTAAGCTATCGTGTTGGTGATGCAACTGCCGGTGCAAGAATTGCAGGATATCAGAAGTATGTTGAGGAATGGAATGAAAATAATCCGGATGATCAGGTTAAATTAGGAGATGTCGTAGATGATAAATGGACAGCAGAAGAAGCAAGACAGGCTGTTGAAAATATGATTGATGCAGACAGTAATATGGATGGTCTGGTAGTTGTCGGAAATGCGACATCCCTGGAAGGCGCATTAAATGCAGTGAAAGCTAAAGATCTGGTAGGAAAAATCAATGTAGTATCTACAGATTTTACTGAGACATTAGGTACTCAGTTACAGAATGGAGAAATTGCAGCGATGTCAGGAGGACATTATGCAGATCCGTATTTTTCTTTAATGTTGGTTTATAATGCGATTCGTGGAAATTTTGTAAAAGAGGAAGGCAAGCTGTTTGAAATAAAATTCCCGATGATGTATGTTTCTTCTGAAGATGATTACAACAATTATAATAAATATTTTGTAGAAACTCTTCCTTATACTGAAGAAGAAACAAAGGAAATTGCAGAAGAGTCTTTTGAAGACTTGCAGGCAACGGCGGCAGCACTTAGCATTGATGAAGTTGCACAGAGGCATGGAGAAGATTAATAAGCAGATCTGATGGAGGAGAAATTGTTTCTCTCCTCCGTTTATGAGGAATCAATGTATGAAGAAAAAAGCAAGAGTAGATAGCAGAGTAAAAAGTACACTGGCTCTGTTTGGAAGCTGTCTGGCAGTATATTTAATTTTTAAAATTATTCGTCCCGGTAATTTTGGAAGCCTTTCCAATTTGTTTTCTTATTTTCAACAGTCTTTAATGCCTGCTGTGGCGGGATGTGGGCTATATTTTATTGTGGTTATGGGACTGTTTGATTTTTCTATTGGTGCCAATATTGTTTTATCTGCATTAGTGGGAGTTATGGTTGGAAATAGAACAGGATATATTGGATTTATCTCTTCTATTTTAGCTGTTGCAACTATTTTGGGCCTGATAAATGGAATTGTATATGTGAAGTGCAGGATTCCTTCTATTATTGTGACAATCGGATTAATGATCATATATGAATGTCTGGGTGCATTGCTTGCATCTGGAAGTGTATTTACTTTGTCAAAGAATATTGGAGCATTTGGTCGTGCACCTATGAATATAATTTTTGCGTTTATCTCGTTTTTAATTGCATATTATTTTATGAAATGTACGCGGATCGGTATTTATACCAATGCAATTGGAAGTAACGAAAAATCTGCGGAAAATATGGGAATCAATGTAAAAAAATATAAGGTTATTGCATTTGTATTGGCTGGTTTCTTTGCCGGCTTAATGAGTGTTTTAACGGTCAGCTACGGAAATGCAATGTCTCCCAGTACAAATATGGCAAGTATGTCAAGAAGTTTTACACCGCTTATGGGCTGCTTTTTTGCATTGGCTTTTAAAAATTCTATAAATCCTATTGTTTCTATCATAGTTGGAGAATTTATAATCACAATGATTATGTCTGGACTGATTGTTGTTGGAATTCCATCTACACTCCAGAACTTAGTGATTGGAGTTACTCTGATAGTAATTATTTTACTGACATGTAAGGTTGAGCGTGATGCGGTAGTGAAGTAATGAGGAGGAATTTATGGAAAATCAGATTTTATTGGAAATTGCGGACATTTCAAAAGCCTTTGGCATTACAAAAGCATGCCAAAATATTTCTTTCACGATTAATAAGGGTGAAATACATGGATTAATAGGAGAAAACGGTTCCGGGAAATCAACCCTGACATCAATGATTTATGGACTGCAGCCTCAGGATTCCGGGAAATTTATTTTTCTTGGAAAAGAATATAGGGCTGCTAATCAGCTGGAGGCAAATTCTCTGGGAATTTCAGCTATCGTTCAGGAAGCAGGAACATTAAGTGGTTTAACGGTTGCCCAGAATATGTTTCTCGGAAAAGAAAAAGAGTTTATTGAAAAAGGCTTTTTAAATAACCAAAAAATGAATGCGGCTGCGGATCTGCTTTTAAAGGAGTATGGTTTTGAGAGTATAAAAGGGTCTGATATTGTTGATAAGTATAATTTTGAAATCAGAAAGCTGATAGAAATTGTGAAGGCAACTTATTTTAAACCGGAATTAGTAATTGTGGATGAAACGACAACTGCATTGTCACAGGATGGCCGGGAAATTTTATACGGGCAGATGGAGAAAATCAGAAATTCAGGTCGGACAGTGATCTTTATTTCGCATGATCTGGATGAAGTGATGGACAGGACAGACAGAGTTTCGGTACTAAGAGATGGGGAATACATTACTACTGTTAATACAAAAGAGGTAACGGCGGATAAGTTAAAAGAATTAATGGTAGGGCGAAAAGTAGACAATCGCTATTATCGCATGGATTATGGAACTGAAATATCTAAAGATGTAGTATTTTCAATGCAGCATGTTACAACACATGGTTTGCTTAAGGATGTTTCACTGGAACTTCATAAGGGAGAAATTCTTGGAATCGGCGGATTAAGTGATTGTGGAATTCATGAAATTGGAAAGGTGATGTTTGGAGCAGAAAGAGATTATACGGGTGAGGTGAAGCTATCTGACGGCAGGAAGGTTGAATCTATTGCACAGGCGATTGCTGATGGAATTGCTTATACTTCAAAGGACAGAGATAATGAATCAGTGATATTAAATGCAAGTATAAAAAATAATATTTGTATGATGGCATATGATTCACTGAAAAAAGGAATCTTTATTTCGCCTTCGAAGTGTGGCAGCTTTGCAAATGAATTTGCACAGAAGCTTAGTGTCAAAATGCAGGGTATCGAGCAGGATGTAGCAGGATTATCAGGCGGAAATAAACAGAAAGTGGTACTGGCAAGATGGCTGGCAATTAATCCGGATATTCTCATTTTTGACAGTCCGACACGGGGAATCGATATTAAAGTAAAGGCGGATATCTATAACGTCATGGACGGACTGAGAAAAGAAGGGAAATCGATAATTATGATTTCTGAGGAAATTATGGAATTGATCGGTATGTGTGACAGGATATTAATACTTAAAAACGGAGTAATTAATGGAGAATTTATGCGAAAGGAATCTCTTCAGGAACAGGATTTAATTAGGAAGATGATTTAACAGGAGATATGCAATGAGCAAAAAAATGAAAATAAATATAAATGGATGCTTCTCTTATATTGGTATCGTCATTCTTCTGGCCTTCTTTGGTATTGTTACAGGTTTTAAATCTCTAACAGTGGGAAATCTGCTTTTGATATTACAACAATCCTATGTGTTGCTGATTTGTGCAACCGGCGTTTTTTTTGTGATGAGCATGGGAAGCCTTGATTTCTCACAGGGGGCGATTATTGGTGTTGCATCAATCGCAGTTATTCTTGCAGGGCAGGAACATATTGCATTAGGTTTAATTGCCGGAATTATTGTGGGAACTGTAATTGGGTTAATAAATGGAATACTCCATGCCCATTTTAAAATAGGATCTTTTATTGTGACAATCTGTACAATGCTGGCCTTTAGAGGATTATGCGCTTTTCTTACAACAGATGCACCATATTCTGCACCAATATATATGTATATGATGGATGCGGATAAATTTGCAATTCCTATTGTGGCGTTAGTCTTATTTGGTGGAGTTCTTGTGTCGAGATATACTGAAATCGGACAGTATGTCCGAATGATCGGAGCCGGTGAGACTGCTGCAAGATTCTCGGGAATAAAGATTGAAAAAATAAAAATTATTTCATTTGCAGCAGCCGGTGCACTTGCCGGACTGGCATCAACGATTAATGTGATACGTGTGGGATCAATTACAGCTTCAGCCGGTAATCTGGCAGAAACAAACGTTATGATCGCGCTGGTGCTTGGGGGACTTCCCGTAAGTGGGGGTGCAAAAACGAAATTCAGCAGTGTAATATTGGGTGTTTTTATGCTGAGTATTTTAAATAATGGATTAGTTTTGCTTCAGATTGAGCCCAATTTACAGCAATTGATTCGAGGAGTGATTTTCTTAGTGATTGTCGCAGTTACTACAGATAGAAAATCATTAGCTGTTATTAAATAAAAGGGGGAAATGAATATGAACAAAAAAATAGCGATTGTTGAAAATGGAATTCATATGACATTTTTGATTGCCGGAGAAACTGTCAGATTAATAAACTTTTCAGATACGGACAAGTTTGAAGAAGGAATGAATGAGGTTTTACAGCAGAATGGATATCTGGCGGAGTATCAGGAAACCGGAATGGGAAGCAGTGATCATCGCGGCAGAAAACATATTGGCTGTAATCCCGGATGCTGGATGAAATATAAGAATTTTAAAGATACAAGAACTGAATTTGGAAGAAAACTTGAAATAATACAGGAATATAATGGCGTTGAACTTGTAAGCCATTATCAGTTTTTTGATGGGATAAAAGTAATCCGAAGCTGGACGGAGGTAATCAATAACAGCGAACAGACAAGGGAAATTGAATATGTATCGTCGTTTATGTATTCTTTTGCATCCTATGGAGGAATGACCGGCTGGGAAAAGAAAATGAGACTTTATCAGGCAAGTAATTCGTGGTATGATGAATGCAGATGGTTTTCCAATACTTTACCTGAGCTTGGATTAAATCCTATCAATCTGGCACAATCAACGAAAAGGATCTATTTACAAAATGAAGGTTCCTGGTCAACAGAAGAACATCTTCCTATGGGATGTCTTCGGAATGAGGAAACGGGAACGGAATACTTGTGGGAGATTGAACATAATGGTTCCTGGTATTGGGAGGTTGCAGAAAGTCTTGGAACAATGTTTACGCAGGAGAATCATAATTTAATGATTACCAGTACCGGAGATCAGATCGGTGAAATATATTTTCAGATGTCAGGTCCTACAGAGTGGGAGAGTCAATGGCACAAATCTTTAAAACCGGGAGAAACTTTTGTGAGTGTTCCTGTTGCAGTTGCTGCGCTGAATGGAAAATTTGAAGATTCTTTTGCAGAAATGGTAAAATACAGACGAATCATTCGCAGAAAAAATCAGGATAATGAAACGTTACCGGTAATTTTTAATGATTATATGAATTGCTTATTTGGTGATTCTACTACTGAAAAGCTTATCCCGTTAATTGATGCAGCAGCAGAAGCGGGATGTGAGTATTTTGTTATTGACTGTGGGTGGTATACAGATCAGAACTGGTGGGCCGGTGTTGGTGAATGGCAGCCATCAAAAAGAAGATACCCTGGCGGAATAGATAAACCAATTCAGTATATACGAGATAAAGGAATGATTCCGGGACTGTGGCTGGAAATAGAAGTAGTTGGATTTGACTGTCTACATTTTGAAAATATTCCAGATACATGGTTCTTTAAGAGACATGGCTGTGTTGTCAGTGATCAGTGCAGGTACCAGCTGGATTTTAGAAATCCGGAAGTACGCGATTATGCAACAAAAGTGATCGACAGAATGGTAAATGAATTTGGCGTAGGATACATTAAAATGGACTACAATATTAACAGCGGAATTGGAACAGAAGTGGATTCGGACAGTTTAGGGGATGGACTTCTGGAGCATAACAGAGCATATTTGTCCTGGTTAGACAGTATTTTTGAAAAATATCCTAATCTGGTAATTGAAAATTGTGGATCGGGTGGCCTGAGGATGGACTACGCTATGCTCAGCAGACACAGTATTCAGTCTTCCAGTGATCAGACAGATTATATTAAAAATGCGTGTATTGCAGCTTCAAGTGTTACGGCGGTAAATCCGGAGCAATGTGCGATATGGTCGTATCCGATGAGCGGTCAGGATAAAGAAATAACGGTTATGAACATGGTGAATGCAATGCTTCTCAGAATTCATCAAAGTGGTCATCTGGGAAATTTGCCGAAAGAACAATTCGAATTTGTTCGGGAAGGCATTGAAGTATATAAGCAAATAAGAGATGATATAAAATCAGCTACGCCGTTCTGGTTAACAGGTTTGCCGCAATTTAGTGATGACTGGTTTACATTTGGCTTAAACTGTGGAACACATGCATATCTGGCAGTATGGAGAATTGGAGGAGAAGAAACATTAAATATGCAGTTGACAAAGGAACTTGAGAAATTTACTTCCGCAGAATTAATTTATCCGGGCTTTTCTGATGATAAGGCAATGATTTATTCAAATAAGACAATAACAGCAAAATTAAGAAATATAAAAACTGCGAGAGTGTTTAAGCTCTTTTGAGAATAGTACAGGTGGAAATGGCAGAGTATAAATATAAAGTTGTATATGACTGGATAAAAGAAAAAATTGATAATCGGGTATATAAATTTGGTCAGAAACTTCCAAGTGAAAACTTTCTGTGTACGAAATTTAATATTAGTCGTCAGAGTGTGCGTAAGGCATATGTTGCACTTACTATGGAGGACTATGTTTACAGTATTCATGGAAGTGGATATTACGTAAAAAGAGAAAGCACTTACGGACAAAGCACGAAAACTGTTGGAATTATAATGTCATATGTAGCAAACCATATGTTTCCAAGTATCCTGCGCGGGATAGAAGAGGTTCTCTTAGAGAATGGATATGGCATGCATCTGGGCATTACGGAGAATTGCTTTGACAGAGAGCGAAAATGCCTTGAACTTCTGGAAAGAGATGGAATTTCAGGCATCATTGTGGAGGGAACTAAAAGTGCTCTGCCGAATCCTAACCTTCATTTGTATCAACGCTTTATTGAACGGGGTATTCCAATTGTATTTATTCACAATTATTACAGAGAACTGGCAGTACCTTCTGTTTTAATGGATGATATTGAAATGGCAAGGGAGATAACGATGCTTTTGATCAAGGCAGGTCATGTAAATATCGGATGTGCATTTAAGTACGATGATCTGCAGGGTCACCGTAGATTCCAGGGATTTGCAGAGGCTTTAAACAGTGCCGGAATTCCAGTTGTGGACGACCATGTAAAATGGTTTGCATCCAAAAAGGAATTATGGACGCAGAATCGTTATGGAATAAGCATGGAAACAGAGAGCATAAAGGATGTTACGGGATATGTCTGTTATAATGATATGCTTGCAGAAGAATTTGTAATGGAAGCCAGGAAAATTGCCATCAGTATTCCGCAACAATTATCCATGGTTGCTTTCGATGATCAAAATGTACAGTTGGATGATGGCCATTATCTTACTTCTGTACGTCATCCGAGAAAGAAACTTGGCATTAAAGCAGCTGAGACATTGCTGGATATTATAGAGGGAAATGGACACATAGAAAATTTTGAGAAGATAATAGTTCCTTCCAAAATATCTGTAAGAGATTCCATTATTCCGGTAAAATAATTTCATAAAAATATCATTGACAAACAGTAAAAAATCACTTATAGTAAAGAACAGATTTGGTGTGTTACTGGACAGGCAGGCATTAACCGGTCATAAATGTTATTTTTAATATTTATGGGGGTTAGTGCCTTTTTTGATGCATTTTTTGCGGTGAATACCGGAATAATAAGTTGTCAGAAGGTTTTAATCTCCAAAGAAATCCGGCAGCTGTCGTTCCTGAGAAACGTCATGTCAAAAATAATACGGGAATAGATAACTGCGCCAACACTATCAGAAAAAGGAGAACAAAGAAACATGAAAGACAAAATCTTTGGAGTTTTGCAGCGTGTGGGAAGATCCTTTATGCTTCCGATTGCAATTCTCCCTGTTGCAGGTCTGCTGCTTGGAATCGGCAGTTCCTTCACAAATGAAACAACTATTGCTACCTATGGATTACAGAAAATCCTTGGGAGCGGTACGTTACTTAATTCACTTCTGATCATTATGAATAAAGTCGGAAGTGCGGTATTTGACAACCTGCCATTGATCTTTGCAGTAGGTGTTGCCATAGGTATGGCAAAGAAAGAGAAAGAGGTTGCAGCTCTTTCGGCATTGATCGCATATTTCGTTATGAACGTGGCAATCAGTGCTATGCTTCTTATCAATGGTGAGATTACAGCTGACGGTCAGATTGCCAAAGATGTACTGGAAGGAACCGTTACTTCTGTATGTGGAATCCAGTCCCTGCAGATGGGTGTATTTGGCGGTATTATCGTAGGTCTTGGCGTTGCAGCGCTTCATAACCGTTTCCATAAGATCGTACTTCCGAATGCGCTGTCCTTCTTTGGCGGCTCCAGATTTGTACCGATTATTTCTACAATCGTATATATGTTTGTGGGAATTCTGATGTATTTTGTATGGCCGGTAGTTCAGAACGGTATTTATGCGCTGGGCGGTCTGGTAACAGGAAGCGGATATTTCGGAACTTTGATCTTTGGTATTATCAAGCGTGCATTGATTCCATTTGGTCTTCATCATGTGTTTTATATGCCATTCTGGCAGACTGCAGTTGGCGGTACCATGGAAGTTGCGGGACAGATGGTGCAGGGTGGACAGAATATCTTTTTTGCACAGCTTGCTGACTCTGCAAATGTAGCACATTTCAGTGCAGACGCAACCAGATATTTCTCCGGTGAATTTATTTTTATGATCTTCGGTCTTCCGGGTGCAGCACTGGCTATGTACCGCTGCGCAAAACCTGAGAAGAAAAAAGCATCAGGCGGACTTCTTCTTTCCGCAGCACTGGCATGTATGTTTACAGGTATTACAGAGCCGCTGGAATTCTCATTCCTGTTTGTAGCTCCGGCGCTGTTTGTAGTGCAGGTAATTCTGGCAGGTGCGGCTTATATGATTGCACATATGCTGAACATTGCGGTAGGACTTACCTTCTCAGGTGGTTTTCTTGACCTGTTCCTGTTTGGTATCCTGCAGGGAAATGCAAAGACGAGCTGGCTGAGAATTATCCCGGTTGGTATTATTTATTTCATTCTGTACTATGTGATCTTTACATTTATGATCAAGAAGTTTGACTTCAAAACTCCGGGACGTGAGGATGATGATACAGAAACCAAACTCTATACAAAGGCCGATGTAAATGCCAGAAAAGAAGCCGGAAAAGCTGCAGGTACAGTTACAGCAACTTCTAATGATCCGGTAAGCGAGCTGATCACAATGGGACTTGGCGGAAAGAAAAATATCGTAGATGTCGACTGCTGTGCGACAAGACTTCGTGTCACAGTCGCAGAGCCGGAGAGAGTCAGAGATGATCTCCTGAAACAGACAGATTCCAGAGGAATCGTGAAAAAAGGACAGGGTGTACAGGTTATTTATGGCCCTCATGTAACTGTTATCAAAGCAAAACTGGAAGAATATCTGGAAACTGCTCCGAATGAATTTGCAGAAGATGTACAGGAGAATGTACTGGAAACACAGAACAATAGTGTAGCAGAAACTGGAAATAACGCAGCAGGGAACGCAAATGGACAGAATAGCGCGACAGCACAGAAGCAGAGCACAGGAACTGAAAATGTAGACAATGCAGCACAGACATCAGCACCTGTAAAAGAAGAAAAGATCAGAAAAACAGCCATCATTTACAGCCCGGTAGACGGAATCGCAGCAGATCTTTCTACTGCACCGGATGAAGGATTTGCAGGAAAGATGATGGGTGACGGTGCAGTCGTAACGCCGACAGAAGGCACTGTATATGCACCTGCAGACGGTGAAGTAGAATTTATCTTCGACACCAAACATGCCATCGGATTCCAGACAGATTCCGGCATTCCAATGCTCCTTCACATGGGAATCGACACTGTGAAACTGGAAGGAAAAGGATTTGAAATTCTGGTAACAGAAGGACAGAAAGTAAAGATGGGCGAGCCAATGATGAAACTTGATTTAGAGTTCTTATCAGCAAATGCACCATCCCTCGTTTCTCCGATCCTCGACACAGAACCGGAAGACAACCAGAGAATCCGACTTCTCGCAAACGGTGAGATCAAAGCAGGTGAACCGTTGTTTGCGGTAGAGACACTGGAATAATAAGTATAGTTTTGAGAAAACTGAACCAAACAGGCTGCGAATATTCGCAGAACAAATAAAAGAACAGCCAGATAATCAGAGAATATAGAACATCTGAATTATCTGGCTGTTCTTTATATGCCGTAAAAACAAGAAATCAATTCCAATCGTTTTCGACTTCTTTCAATTTAGCTTTTAAGGTTTCTTCGAGAATAGCGAAAGCCGGAAGAAAACTGTCGCGTATAAGAAGAATCATTTCATCAATTTCATCTTCGTTATAAATATGAACGGATGTATTGCGCTTTTTTAGCATGAGCAGCCATACGGAAGAATCACTTACAAAACCAACTTTATAACCCAATTGTAGAATTTCACGTGGTGAACCGGTAGCTGCTTCCTCTACGCCATGCAATTTTAGTGTTTCCTGCAAAGCCCTCCATGCAAGTTCAAAGGTTAAATTAAACTGCCCGATAATTCCGGTTCTGTATATTTCATTGTTATCTGCAAGTTTGAAATCTGCATTTTTTAATATAGAAAGGCAGTTTGAAAAATTATCAAGCTTTTTCATAAATCACGACACCATCCTTTTTGATTTCTTTTTTTAATTCATCGGAAATGGGGGAATCAGCTTCAATTATATCAAACATCAAAAGAGAATGTACGTTTTCCTTGATGTCCCAATAAAAAGAATCAAAATCTCCACCGTATACAGCTATATCTATATCGCTTCTTTCTGTATTTGTTCCTCTGGCACGTGAACCGAAGAGAATCACTTTTGTAACAGAATGTTTCCTGGCAAATAAAGAAATCTCTCTTAAAACTCTTTCTGGAAGATTATACTTCATATCCCTGTCACCTCCCAATTTTCTCTTAGAATAGCATATTTTACGGTAGTTAACAATCTTTTATGAGAAATCCATGACAGGAAAGTTAGTCAGGAAAACAAAGTAAATTAAACAGACAGGTAGGATTCCTGACAAAAATATGGTACACTTATGCTTGTATAAGATAAATCAAATAAATTTTGATTATTAAAACAATATACGAAAATGCCAGAAGAAAGAGTAGAAAAGATAGCAGAAACCGCACAGAAGAAAATCAAGTATCTTCAGCTTTTTCAGGAAGGGAAGAAAATCTGGAAACGAGAGAAGTATTGGTAAGGGGAGCAGTTATGAAGCAGAAAGCCAGAGAATATGGTAGAAAAGCAAATCGCACAATTGCTGTTAAAGATTCACCTGAAAAAAAGGTATAGTCAATAAAATAAGAAACAACAGGGAGTAAACAATAAAAGAAATCAGACAGATATAAAGGAAAAGAAAAAGTATGATAAACAGAAATGATATGCTGGAGTT
>OGZQ01001172.1_pt1 | contig 12016 bp, 9 predicted proteins | sample 1576841 | NCBI WGS metagenome assembly OGZQ01 (sample SAMEA3541527, study PRJEB24748) | human gut metagenome | biome: human gut; feature: human-associated habitat; material: faeces | place: China | collected 2012
ACCCAGACGCTTATTTATGCCAGTTGGCGGATATATTTAACGGTATAACCGTACATGCTCCTTCTGTTTCGGCTATTATAGCCATTGTATTGGCAGGTGTGCTTTTACTTGCTTCCGGTTTTGCTTCGGCTTCCGAAATAGCATTCTTTTCACTCTCGCCGTCCGATTTGAATTCTGTTGAAGAGGGGAAACACCCTTCTGACGGGAAAATCAAAAATCTATTGGATGATACAGAACGATTGTTAGCCACGATACTGATTACGAACAACTTCGTGAATGTAACGATTATCATGCTTTGCAATTTCTTTTTTATGAATGTGTTCCAATTCCATTCAGCCATTGCGGAGTTTTTAATCCTGACGGTTGTATTGACTTTCCTGTTGCTGCTTTTCGGTGAGATTATGCCGAAGATTTATTCGGCGCAAAAAACATTGGCTTTTTGCCGTTTTGCTGCTCCCGGTATCATGGCATGCCGTTCCATATTCTATCCGTTATCGTCAATACTGGTACGCTCTACTTCGTTTCTTAATAAGCATTTTGTGCGTAAGAATCATAATATTTCAGTAGATGAACTTTCGCATGCGTTGGAGTTGACGGATAAAGCCGAGCTCTCGGAAGAAAATAATATTTTGGAGGGCATCATTCGCTTTGGTGGTGAAACGGCCAAGGAAGTCATGACATCGCGTTTGGATGTGGTTGACTTGGAAATCCGTACTCCTTTTAAGGATGTGTTGAAGTGTATCGTGGAGAATGCTTATTCGCGTATTCCCGTTTATGCGGAGACGCGTGACAATATAAAGGGGGTGCTTTATATCAAGGACTTGCTCCCTCATCTGAATAAGGGGGATAATTTCCGTTGGCAGTCATTGATTCGTCCGGCGTATTTTGTTCCGGAAACCAAGATGATTGATGATTTGTTGCGTGATTTTCAGGCAAACAAGATTCATATCGCTATTGTGGTGGATGAATTCGGAGGAACGTCGGGTATTGTCACGATGGAAGACATTATTGAAGAGATTGTGGGCGAGATTCGTGATGAATACGATGATGAAGAGCGTACATATGCTGTACTCAATGACCATACATGGGTGTTTGAGGCTAAAACACAACTGACGGATTTCTATAAGATAACCAAGATAGATGAAGAAACCTTTGATGAGGTGGCAGGTGACGCCGATACTTTGGCGGGGCTTTTGCTTGAGTTGAAAGGGGAGTTCCCGGCGCTTCATGAGAAAGTGACCTATGATTGTTATGAATTTGAGGTTCTTGAAATGGATAACCGCCGTATCTTAAAGGTGAAGTTTACAATTAATGAGCCGGTTCGGGAAGGTACTGAAACAGAGAAATAATGCCCGTTTTTAAACAATATACAGAGAATTCATACAGATGGGGTATCTGGAAAACAAGTGAAAGCCTGGAAGAAATGCTTGCCTTACTTCCTCATAAAGGGAAATATGAAGAGGGTATCGGGAAATTTGCAGCCGGTTCTCGTAGATTGGAGTGGCTGGCTGTGCGTGTGTTGTTGTATACAATGCTTGGTGAGGAGAAAGAAATACGCTATTATTCTAATGGAAAGCCTTATTTGGCAGACGGCTCTTTTTCTATCAGTATTTCGCATACAAAAGGTTATGTCGCTGTCTTATTAGGTAATCCAAAGAAAGAAGTAGGTATTGATATCGAGTATTATAGCGGACGGGTACGGAAAGTGGCGCATAAATTTATGCGTGCGGATGAACAAGAATCACTATTCAGGGGTACGGAAACTTGGTCGTTGTTACTTCACTGGTCTGCAAAAGAAACCATGTTTAAATGTATGAATGCTTCCGATGTTGATTTTCGGGAACATTTGCATGTAATGCCTTTTATAATTGACGAACAAGGAGTATTCTCCGCTGCGGAATATCGTACAGCGGAGAAACGGAATTTTCAGATTCACTACTACTTGTTTCCGGATTTTGTACTAACGTTGAGCTTGTAGCTTATTAAACGTGAACACCTCTTAGGACAATCCGTCTCCATTCCGGATGTTTGTGAATATAACCCGCTATAAATGGACATAAAGGAACCAAGCGGAGTTGCTGCCTTTCAATGTCCTGCAATGTTTTTTCAACAAGCTGGCTGCCAATACCTCTACCGCCTAAACCGGCGGGAACTTCTGTATGCGTTAGAAATATTTCGCCATTGATTGATTTAATATACTCTATTCTTGGGGTATACTTTTCGACATGGAACTCATACTGATGGCGCTCCTTGTTGTCTATTAATTCATAATTTTCTGCCATAATTGTAAATGCTGATGTTTAGTCATATAACATTCATTATGGCAGAAAAGTTTTTTTTACAGCCTTTCCAACTGCACTGTGAAGTGACGCATTAACGGAGCTTCCCAGGCGATGCGTACTCCTCTGGTAATTGTTTCACGCCTATCATATACATTTTTAAGCGCGGCGGCGATTACATTCATGTGGTTATCCGTGTATACGCGGCGTGGAATGGCCAGTCGGAGTAAATCCAATCCGTTGAAGCGGTTTTCACGGGTAACGGGATCACGGTCGGCAAGTAGATAACCGATTTCACACCCGCGTATTCCGGCTTCCAGATATAGCTCGACGGTCAAAGTCTGCGCAGGAAACTCTTCTTTAGGAACATGTGTCAAAACTTTGGGAGCATCTACAAAAATCGCGTGTCCTCCGGCGGGACGTTGATACGGTATTCCATATTCATCTAATTTTTTAGCCAGGTATTCTATTTGGCGAATACGGGTTTCAAGATTATCGAATTCGGTGTTTTCATCCAAGCCGATAGCGAGTGCATTCATATCGCGGCCGTTCATACCGCCATAAGTAAGGTAACCTTCGAATTGTACACAGAATCCTTTTGCTCCTTCATACCAGTCCTGACGGCGGGTTGCGATAAATCCTCCCATGTTTACGATGCCGTCTTTCTTGGCACTCATGGTCATACCGTCTGCAAGAGCGAACATCTCTTTGGTTATTTCCTTTGTAACCTTCCTCGCGTGTTTTAATGAAATAGGCGTTTTCGGCAAAACGGGCAGAGTCGAACAGAACAGGTTTGTTGTACTTGTCCGCGATATTTCGGACTTCGCGCAAGTTTTGCATGGAAACCGGTTGCCCGCCGGCTGTATTGTTGGTGATGGTAACAATGATGAATGGTATGCGGTCATTATGTTCTTCTAAGGCCTTTTCCAGTTTTGCAGGATCTACGTTACCTTTAAAGGGAATTTCCAGTTGTGTTTGTCGCGCTTCGTCTATTGTGCAGTCCAGTGCGATTGCCTTTCGGCTTTCAATATGCCCTTTGGTGGTATCAAAATGCGAATTTCCCGGTACAATATCTCCAGCGTGCACCAGATGAGAGAATAAAACATTTTCGGCGGCACGTCCTTGATGTGTAGGAATGATATATTCAAAACCTGTCAGCCGGTTAATAACTTCTTTCAGATTGAAGAAAGAGGAAGCGCCGGCGTAACTTTCATCTCCGAGCATGATACCGGCCCATTGTCGATCGCTCATGGCTCCTGTTCCCGAATCGGTGATAAGGTCGATATAAACTTGTTCTGATTTTAGTTGAAAAACATTGTAATGAGCTTCTTTCAACCACTGTTCACGCTCCTGGCGGGTGCTTTTACGGATAGGCTCCACCATTTTGATTTTCCATGATTCGGCGAATGGTAATTCCATAGATTCTTTTTTTATAAGTTCGACAATAGGTCAACGGATGAATCCGTTTTTGCGTTTTATGTGCCGAATATAAGGATTTTATGGATGATTGGCAATGTTTTTTGTGACTTTTTGTAAAACAAATGTCCGGACGAATCACTTCGGCCGGACATCATTTAAATAAACTTGGCAGAGTTTATTCTCTTTTTACTTTCTTTGAAAGAGTTTTGATGAATGAAATGATTGGATAGAATTTATCCGGCTCATTAGACTCAACGCTTTTTCCTCGAAAGCAATGATAAGATAACGCATGGCAGGTCTTCTGACTTGTTTCTGTTGCAGACAGCCTTCCCGGACAACATATCCAGTGGCATGGAGAGAGAATTTATTGTCTGCAACATTATGTGAAACTTACAGCAGCGGGACTGTTCAGGACTTACACCTGATTCCCTTTTAATTGCCCCCTTTGAAAAAAAGGGGCAAACCAATGCATTGCAAAGATAATGAAAAAAGTAACAAACAAAACCGAATAAGAGAATTTATTTCTCCTTTGCCAATGTAAATACAAACTCCAGTCCGCCACCTTGATTATTTTTGGCGGAAATTGTTCCGCCATGAATGATGACGGCATTTTTTACGATGGCAAGTCCTAAGCCCGTACCGCCTAATTTTCGCGAACGTCCTTTATCTACGCGATAAAAGCGTTCGAACAAACGATTCAGATGCTCCGGTGAAACTCCTATTCCTGTATCCGCAAAACTGAAATAATAGAAGTTCTCATCTTCACGGAAACAATTGATGTTGATGTGAATATCGGTGCCGGCATAGGCTATGGCATTATCCATCAGATTGCGGAATATGGAGTATAGTAGTGAGTAGTTGCCTTTTAACTGTATTTTGGGTTGTAAGCTGTTGACTACCGTAATACGTTTTTCTTCCAGTTCCAATGATACTTCATTGACTATATTGGTGACAAGCATGCTGATGTCTACCTTTTCCATATCAATCATATTGGCGGCTTCATCCATACGTGTCAGTACGGAGATATCCCGCAACAGGCGGCTGAGGCGATTGCTTTGGGCATAGCAGCGTTCGAGGAAAGTCTGCATCTTTTCATGCGAGATGTTCTCGTTGTTGACGATGGTTTCCAGATACCCCTGAATGCTGCTTACGGGAGTTTTCAGCTCGTGGGCGATGTTCTGCGTGAGCTGCCGTTTCAGGCGTATCTGTTCTTCTTCCAGAGTGATGTCGTTGATGGAGATTTCAAAACTCAAGTCTTGGAAGATGATACATTCTACAATGAATATGCGTCCGTTTTTATTAATATTGATGGATAGCCGTTTTTCTTCTTTATCCGAAGGCCGTTTTTGCGCCTTGCTGATGAAGTCGGTAATCTTCTGGAACTCACAGATGGAGAATATCTCTTCTGTGGTCTGCAAGTTAGAGTCGGAAATGAGGTTGCCGTATTGGGTGAAAAGGTTATTGACAAGAATTTCCTTCTTGTCTTTGGTGAACACTCCCAATCCTTCACGGGCGGTTTGCAGATGGGTGATAAGCTTTTCGCGTTCAATGTACAGCGCTTCTTTAGTTTCACGCAAGCGTCTGTATATCTGTATGATGTGCTGGGAAATCTCGCCGAGCTCATTGTGCGGAAAAGCGGATTGTATATCGGTTTCCACCGGTTCGTTCTTGTCGGCGCGCTTGGCAAATTCGCGCAGGTGATTGATTGCGGTACCCAGTTTGGATGTAAACTTGTAGAAGACGAATATCAGCAATAAGGTTACGATGGCTGTAAACCAAAGGTAATGCGGGTCGGCTGCCAGGCTGTTTATAAGGTTTACATTATAGGGCAATGCCGAGCGGATGATATAATCGGGATAGAGAGTTGCCGAATAGAAATAAGGTATACCTGTAGTTTCGGAGGTACGTCTTAAATCATATCCTTTACCGTCTTTTAATGCTTCTTGGACTTCCTGACGATTGATGTGATTGCTGAATACTTCTTGGGAAGTTTCATCGCAACTGTCATAAAGCACGTGACCTTGCAGATTTACGATAGTAACACGAAGGTCTTTGTGTGGACCTTTGGCTATGTACCGGTTTAAGGCAGATGTCCATAAACTGTCCGGAATATTTCGCAGCTCTTGTTGCAGGCGTTCGTTATAGTCTTGGAGTTGCGTGTCAAGTAGCTCGACTTTATACTCTTTCTCCCGTTGATATTGATAAGCAATAAAACAGGTTGCAAAAACAAGAAATAATGAGATTACCGAAAGGAATAACTTCCGGCTGAATGACAAAAAATGCCTGTCATTATTCGGCTTCGAAGCAATAACCATATCCTAAACGAGTTACAATACATTTGCCATATATTCCTATTTTTTTGCGCAGGCGGGTGATGTTTACGTCTATGGTGCGGTCCAGTACATATACTTCGTCACTCCAGATGCGGCTTAGTATGTCTTCACGGGAAAATACACGTCCCTTGTTTTGCAGTAGCAAGAGCAGTATTTCAAACTCTTTCTTGGTAAGAGGCGCTTCCTCTCCATCTATGCTTACTTTCTTTTTTATGATGTCGAGCACTAATGATTTGTAGACGATTTGTTCCGGCGCGCGTTCGGTTTCAGCTTGCTGTGTACGACGTAACACGGCTTTGACGCGTGCTGCTACTTCTCGTAAAGAGAATGGTTTGGAGATATAGTCATCCGCGCCTAAATTAAATCCGGTTACCGTATCGTTTTCCGTATCTTTGGCAGTAATGAAAATGATAGGGACTTTGGCTGTTTTCTTTTCCTTTTTTAGCATACTTGCCATTTTGAATCCGGAGATTTCTCCCATCATCACATCCAATAATAACAAGTCGTAAGTACTGATATCCATTTTTAAGGCTTCTTCTGCAGAATTTGCGGTATCTACTTCGTAGCCTTCGTTCTCAAGGTTGAACTTTAAGATTTCGCATAAATCTTCTTCGTCGTCTACTACTAAAATCCGGTATTCGTTCATTGTACTTCTTATTAATGTAAAGAGAGACATACGGCGTCTCTTTATTACAAAGTTAAACTTTATTTCTTTTCTTCGACAAAATTGCGGCGTTTTTGTTACGATGGAATGAAACAAGTATTACATTGTGATTACAAAATCTCTATTTCAGTTAATTAAATATTATCTTTGTGTTGTTTTAAGAAGGGTGACTATATGAAAGAATTAATGAATATAACAAGGTGGGGGCAATCTAAGTGGCGTATGTCATTGATAGTGGCTGTATTGGCTGTTGTAATCATTGGTTCGGTTTGGTTGAACGTCGTTCCTTTCCGTTCCGGTTTTGAGATAACGGATGAATTGGGCGGTAATATTTTTCCTTCCAGCATTTTGTCTGTCGCAACAACAGACGCTCAAGTGATTGTACCGGCTGACTCAATGTTTGTAGGGAACCCAAAATCTTGTATTGCAGTGAAAGTCCGCTCTACAAAGGCTTATAGCCGGGTGAGGATAGAAGTTGCGGAGACCCCCTTCTTCTCTCGTTCTGTTTCAGAATTTGTATTGGCAAAACCGCGTACTGAATATGCAATCTATCCCGATGTTATTTGGAATTATGAAGCTTTGAAGAATAATAATCAAGCGGAGCCGATTAGTGTTGCCATTACGGTAGAAATGAACGGGAAAGAGCTGGGGCAACGGGTGCGTACTTTTTCGGTGCGCAGTATTAATGAGTGTTTATTGGGATATGTTACAGGAGGTACAAGATTTCATGATACCGGCATTTTCTTTGCGGCGTATGTAAATGAAGAAAACCCTATGATAGACCAGCTATTGCGTGAAGCATTGAATACTCGTATTGTGAACCGTTTTCTTGGTTATCAAGGTAGTCCTGAAGCTGTCGATAATCAGGTTTATGCATTGTGGAATGTTTTACAGAAACGTAATTTCCGGTATAGCTCTGTTTCTAATACGAGTTTATCCAGTAATGTGGTATTCTCGCAACGAGTCCGGACGTTTGATGATGCTTTGGAGTCATCGCAGATTAACTGTGTAGACGGCAGTGTTTTGTTTGCTTCTTTGCTCCGTGCCATCAATATCGAGCCGATACTGGTACGTACGCCCGGACATATGTTTGTAGGTTATTATACTGACGCGAATCATAAGGATATGAAATTTCTTGAGACTACTATGATTGGAGATGTCGATTTGGATGATTTCTTTCCTGATGAACAGTTGGATTCTACTATGGTGGGGAAAACACAGAATCAAATGTCCCGTATAACTTTTGATAAATCTAAGGAATATGCAAGTCGGAAATATCAAGAGAATGAAAAGGGGATTCATTCAGGCAGATTGAATTATATGTTTCTGGAAATATCCAAGGATGTAAGAAGACGGATACAGCCAATAGGGAAATAACTAAAATAAAGTTAATTGTAAGGTTATAAGTACTCTGGGAACTTTTTTACTCTATGTAATTAAGTTCTGTCTCATTTTTGATATATTTTCCTTTTCTATATTTTATTATTTTAAATATTTGTTTTTAATAGTTAATGCTATTACTGTCCTTCTAATAAAATCCTGCTTTTTGAAAATGCTATAAAATTATTAATCGCATGGTAATAAAGGAGTATTCACCTGTCGTGTATAATGCTTTTTTGATAGGGATTAATGAACTTTGTTATTTTGTATTTGGTAATATTGCAAAATCATAAAAGCAAATATATTAATATTTATTTAATATATTTTAAACTGGCTACTATTTGATTTGCTGAATTAATTTATAAATTTGCAAACAAATCCAAATAAATAGAGCTTATGAAAAGAAATTATTGCTTATCATTAGTGTTGCTTGCATTGTTTGGGGTGTCTGTGCCATATTCAGCTGTTGCCGCTGATAATGTGCTAAGTTCCCAGAGTACTCAGCAAGCTAAAACAATCACAGGTAAAGTAGTGGATGTTGCAGGTGAACCGATTATTGGAGCCAGTGTATTGGTGAAAGGTTCCGGTACGGGTACTGTTACTGACATCAATGGAAAATTCTCGGTAGAAGCTCCAGTGGGTAGCACATTGGTAGTCTCATTTGTCGGATATGCTACGGAAGAAGTGAAAGTAGGAGCGGCAAGTGACTATACCGTTACCCTGAAAGATGACACCCAGTCATTGAGTGAAGTTGTTGTAACGGCGATGGGTATTAAAAAAGAGAAAAAAGCCTTAGGTTATTCGGTTTCAGATATTAACTCCAAAGAGTTGATGAAGAATAAACAAACGAATGTGGTAAACTCTTTGGCCGGTAAAATTCCCGGTGTAAATATTACGCAGGCCGGTGGCGCCGCCGGTGCCGGTTCCAATATCGTAATTCGTGGTGGTAATTCTGCCAGTGAATCTCGCGACAATCAACCTTTGTTTGTTGTAGACGGTATTATCTATGATAACTCTACGGTTAATACCGGTAATTCCGGTACCGATGGTATGACGAAAACGGCGACGACTTTCAGTAACCGTGTAATGGATATTAACCCTGAAGATATCGAAAGCATGTCTGTATTGAAAGGTGCTGCGGCTGCCGCATTGTACGGCTCCCGTGCCGCTAACGGTGTTATTATCATCACTACCAAAAAAGGAGAAGAAGGCGCTGTAAGAGTAAATGTAAGCAGTAAATATACCTATTCATGGGCTAATAAATTACCGGAAGTTCAGAATCTGTATGGCCGTGGAGAATATAATACTTCCGGTGCCTTTATTGATAAGACAATGGATTCCTGGGGAGACAGAATCGATGGGACCGCTTATGATAATATAGGTGACTTCTTCCAGGGAAGCAGTGTTTGGGATAACAGTGTCAGTGTATCCGGCGGTAGCAAAAACGGTTCTTTCTATTTGTCCGGTTCCAATTATCATCAGTCCGGTATTATTCCTACAACAGGTTATGACAAGACGACTTTCCGTTTTAATGGCGAACAAAAATACGGTATCTTGACAGTAGGAGCCAACGTTTCTTATTCACAGGCAAGTACCGATAAAACGTTGACCAGCGCGGGCTTGTACGGACAAGGAGGTAACGGCGCGATGACCGCTGTTTACGGATGGCCTATCGATGACCAAATGAGCCGTTATCTGAATGATGATGGTAGCAAATACCGTATATTGGAAGGCTTGCAGGATTTGGAAGATGATATAGAAAACCCGTATTGGATTCTGAATAAGAATACTTTGACGGACGAAACATCCCGTTTTACAGGTGCTCTTAACGCAAGTTTGAAACTGACAGACTGGTGGGATGTGTCGGCACGCGCAGGTATTGATAAATATACTACCAGTTCCAATACGCTTCGTCGCGCAGGCGGTGCGGTTAAGCAGATATATCAGAACGGTTATATGTCTAAGGGTGATGTGAACTATCAATATATAACAACGAACGTAATGTCTAACTTCCATAAGACTTTCGGGGATTTCGACTTGAACCTTTTGGTAGGTACCACCACGGAAGCTACAAAGACCACGAATAATACTCGTTGGGGATATAACTTTGTAACGGAAGGACTTTACAGCTTCAATAATATCATTAAAGCCAATCAGTATTTCAAGGAGAGTACGGTACGTAAACGTATGGTAGGTCTTTATGGAGAATTCCGTGCCTCTTACAAGAACCTTGTTTATTTGACGGTGACCGGACGTAATGATTGGTCTTCTACATTGCCGGTAAATAATCGTTCTTATTTTTATCCTTCTGTAAGCGGCTCATTCGTATTTACCGAGTTGTTGCCGAAGAATAATGTACTTTCATTCGGTAAGATTCGCGCATCCTGGGCACGGGTCGGTAAGGACGCTGATGCGTATTCTTTAGGTTATTATATGTGGCCTGTGGCTACACTGAATGGTGGCAAGTACGGTATGGGTAATAGTTGGACAGGCGGTAGTGTCGGTTTGAAGCCCGAGATACAGGATTCTTATGAATTAGGTTTGGAAATGCGTTTCTTTAACGGACGTTTAGGATTTGATTATACCTACTATCAAAGCAAGACGAAAGACCAAATCTGTGCACCGCGTTTAGCACAGTCTACCGGATATATCTTCCTTACACTGAATGGCGGATCGGTAGAGAACAAGGGTATGGAACTCTCGATTACGGGTAAGCCTATTGTAACAAGAGATTTCCAATGGGAAACAACATTAAATCTTTCCGGTAATCGCGGACGTCTGGGTGATTTTATCGACGGCGTAGATATTTTCTATGTGACAGATGCGCAGATTGGTGCGGCTAAAGCCGGTTCAATACCGAATGGCGGTTATTTCTTAGGATTGACGGGTAATAAGTACGAAACGGCTCAAGGACCTGACGGTAAGATGTATAATGTAATCGATGCCTCTACCGGCTTATATAAAGATACGCAAGTTGAAACCAATATTGTGGGTAACCGTGAGCCGAAGCTGATAGGTGGTTTTAACAACAGTTTCAGTTATAAGAATTTCAATCTTTCCTTCTTGTTTGATATACGTTTGGGTGGCGATATCTATAACGGTACCGAATACTATCTCGTAACGAAAGGACTGAGTACGAAGACAATAAACAGAGAGTCCGTATCGTTTACAGGCGTTGTCAATACTGGTACTACGGCGAAACCTGCTTATGAAACCAAAACTATTACTTATAATGCCAATGAAACTTATCAGGTTGGTAATTCTACCCGTTCCGGTAAGTATATGATTCAGGAATATTATAAGAACTACGCAAAGAATGCTTACAACTTTATTACCGATACCAATTGGTTGCGTTTGCGTTCTATTTCTTTGTCCTACGATTTCAAGGATCTGTTGAAGAAACAAAATATAATCAAGGGACTGACTGCCACGATTACAGGAACCAACCTGTTTGTCTGGACAAACTATAAAGGTATGGACCCCGAAACATGCGTTTCCGGTTCCGGTACAGGTGGTTCCGGCTCTGCAGGTATTGACTATTGCGGTGTTCCGGCTACAGCCGGCATGTCGTTTGGCATTAATCTTACATTCTAATAACGGATTTAAAAAGATAAGAGTATGAAGAAACTAATACATATTGCACTTGGCTTGGCGCTTGTGTTCGGAATGTCTTCTTGTGAGGACTACTTGGATGTGAATACAGATCCGGATAATCCGGTGTCCGAAACCGTATCACCGCAGCTTCGTTTGCCGTGGATACAAAACTATTACGCTTATGCGTGGGGTACGGCCAGCATGCGTACCAATACGATTGCCGGTATTATGACACAGACGGGTGGTACGGCTGCCAACAGTCTGCTGTCATCATGGAATCCGGCCCAAAGCTCATGTACTACCATCTACCAGAATTTCTATCAGTCCGTATTGGTTGTACATCACCG
>OGZQ01001180.1_pt1 | contig 11902 bp, 8 predicted proteins | sample 1576841 | NCBI WGS metagenome assembly OGZQ01 (sample SAMEA3541527, study PRJEB24748) | human gut metagenome | biome: human gut; feature: human-associated habitat; material: faeces | place: China | collected 2012
TGAGCATTACGTCCCGATTTTAGGTTTGCAGATTTTGCAAGGGCGTAACGTTCATCAGGATGGTGAAGTATTGGTAAATGAAGAATTGCTACGGCAAGTAGGTTGGACTGATTCGCCTATAGGACGGAAACTGATGGAAGATAACTATGAATGGGGGACTGTGGTTGGGGTAGTCAAAGATTATGTAGCACAAAGTGCGTATCAGCCACAAGCCTCTGTGGCATTGGTGAATAGCTTGGAAAGGAGATGGGAAGCCAATAAACGGAATCTGATTTTGAAAGAACCATTTAAAGAGAATCTTTCTAGAATCAGGGCTTTGATGAAAGAAACATTTCCTACGGAGGATATTCAGTTCCGTTCTGCTCGTCAGGAGGTCGATAATCTGTATCAGGTAGTACGCCGTTTCCGCAATATTGTGATTGTAGCTTCCGTTTCGATTGTAGTAATCGTATTGATGGGGTTATTCGGATTTGTGAATGATGAAGTACAACGGCGCAGTAAAGAAATTGCCATTCGTAAGGTGAATGGGGCTGAGTCGGGAAATATTATTAATCTTTTGAATCATAATATTTTCTGGATTGCTTTACCGGCTATCTTTGTTGGAATCGCTTTAGCCTATGTCGTCGGACATAAATGGGTGGAACAATTTACCGATCAGATCAATCTCAACGCAGGGCATTTTCTTTTGCTTCTCTTATTAATATTATTATTGATTTTAGGAAGTGTCACCGGAAAATCTTGGCGCATTGCTAACGAAAATCCGGTAAACAGTATTAAGAACGAGTAATTAAAAATAATGATTATGATAGAAATTAATGACATTAGTAAAGTGTTTCGTACTTCAGAAGTAGAAACCGTAGCGTTAAATCATGTAAGCCTGAATGTAGAAGAAGGTGAATTTGTGGCCATTATGGGGCCTTCCGGTTGTGGAAAGTCTACTTTACTCAATATCCTGGGACTTCTCGATAATCCTACGGAGGGTTCTTATAAACTCATAGGACAGGAGGTAGCCGATCTTCATGAAAAGGAACGTACCCGTGTGCGTAAAGGGAAGTTGGGGTTCGTATTCCAAAGTTTCAATCTGATAGATGAATTGAATGTTTATGAAAATGTGGAACTTCCGCTTACTTATTTAAATATCAAGGCTTCGGAACGCCGCCGAATGGTAGACAATATTCTTCATCGGATGAATATTAGCCATCGTGCCAAACACTTTCCCCAACAGCTTTCGGGTGGGCAGCAACAACGTGTGGCCATAGCCCGCGCTGTGGTTACCAATCCAAAACTGATTCTTGCCGATGAGCCTACAGGAAATCTTGATTCTAAAAATGGTGCAGAAGTGATGAATCTGTTGACAGAGCTGAATCGTGAAGGTACAACGATAATTATGGTTACGCACTCTCAGCACGATGCTTCGTTTGCACATCGTACGATACATCTGTTCGATGGTAGCATAGTGGCCAGTGTGAAAGCTTAACCAATAAAAAAACATAATGAAACAACTCTACTATACCATTCAAACATTACTACGGGGACGTGGAAGTAATGTAATTAAAGTAATTTCACTGACACTGGGATTGCTGGTAGGAATTCTGCTGTTTGCTCGCGTTGCATTCGAGCTGAATTATGATAGTTATTATTCGGAACCGGAGAATTTGTGTATAACTTTACGTACGGGTATTTCGGATGGGATAAAAAAAGAGCCGAATATCGATAACTATGGTAAGTTAGCAGAGGCCATTCGCGAAAATTTCCCAGATGAAGTAGAAGATGCGACCGTGCTTGATCTCTTTAGCCAGAGTCCTCTCTATCATGAGGGTAAGAAGATGGAACATGTAATCTTAGCAACCTCTAAAAGTCACGTTTTTTCTACTTTAGGTATTAAAGTCTTACTCGGAGATGTTTCCCAACTCGACAGAGTGGATGTTATTTTTATCTCCCGTTCACTTGCCCGGCGTTTGTTTGCAGACGCAAATCCGATCGGAAAAACAATCAATATTGAAATTGATTATCCGTTGACTGTGCAAGGAGTTTTTGAGGATATTCCGGAAAATACCGAATTTCATTTTGACGGAGTTTATTCCTTCGATACCCGATCTAAGCAATATGGTTCTGAACGTGGTGGCTGGGGATATGATTCCAGTTATCATTGTATGGTTCGTTTCCGCCATCCCGATGAAAGAGAGAAAGTGGAGGTACGTATGCCTGAAATGCTGAAAAAGTATATACACAACTATAAGGGTCAATCAGAGGAGTATTCGTTTATGACTCCTTCACAGTATCATTTGCAAAAACCGGAATCTCGTAAAATAGTTATGATTCTTTCAATACTCGGATTTGCCATCTTGTTGGTTGCCGGCATGAATAATGTCTTGATTTCTGTTTCATCATTGGCTCAACGAGCTAAGTCTGTTGGCATACATAAGTGTAATGGTGCTTCTGATGGGCATATCTATCGTATGTTTCTGTATGAATCAGCACTATTGATATTGCTTTCTTTATTGTTCGTGACAGTCCTGTTATTCACTTTTAAGTTGGAGATAGAAGATCTTTCCGGAGCTTCATTAAAGGCTTTATTTACATGGCAAACTCTGTGGGTACCGATTTTGGTTTCTTTGGTTTTATTTCTGGTCATCGGACTATTTCCGGGCAAGTTGTTTGCCGCTATTCCTGTGACACAAGTTTTCCATCGTTTTACTGCACATCGTTTTGTCTGGAAGCGATCATTGCTTTTTATACAGTTTACGGGAATTGCGTTTATTTTAGGCCTGTTGATGGTTATTCTTTTACAGTATCATCAGGTGATGACTCGTGACATGGGATATAAGGTTGATAATTTGGCAGTTGGGTGGTCGCCATATAGAGAAATTGATAAAATGGACGGTATTCTCCGAGGACTGCCCATAGTTGAGGAGTTTTGTAATGCAAGTACGATTATTTATGGTGGCTACATGGGTCAACCTTACACAGATGCACATGGGAAGGAATTTATGGGACGTATCGAATTTGTTGATGAACATTATGTTCCGGTTATGGGACTTCAGATTATAAAAGGCAGGAATATCCAGCAAGATAAAGAGATCTTGATTAATGAAGAGATGGTTCGTCAAATTGGTTGGACGGATAGTCCCATCGGTAAGAATCTGGAAGATGGCAAAAATAACTTTGGTACGATTGTCGGAGTTGTGAAAGACTATGTTGTACAAAGTGCGTACATGCCACAGGCTCCTGTAGCACTGATGAGTAATTTGGAATGGATGAATGTGCTTAATAAACGGAATATTATTTTGAAAGAACCTTTTGGTGAGAACCTGGCTAAGATTAACACATTGATGAAAGAGGCTTTTCCGACAGTAGATATTGTATTCCGTTCTGCCCGTCAGGAGATTGATAAGCAATATCAAGAGGTCCGCCGTTTCCGTAATGTCGTGATTATAGCTTCTATTGCTATCCTGTTGATTGCTTTGATGGGACTGTTCGGCTTTGTAAATGATGAAATTCAACGTCGTAGCAAAGAAATTGCCATTCGTAAAGTGAACGGTGCCGAAGTACCGGATATTCTTCGTTTGGTTTCCGGGAATATTTTCTGGACGGCACTAAGTGCTGTTCTGGTCGGAATAGTATTTGCGTATATTGTAAGTAATAAATGGCTGGAACAGTTTTCTGACCGGGTATCAGTCAATGGGGGACATTTTCTTGTCGTGATCATAATTATCTTGTTGTTGATCATGGGAAGTGTCATCGGGAGGTCCTGGAATGTGGCTAATGAGAATCCGGTGAACAGTATCAAGAACGAATAGTGATGATTTAATATGTAAAAAGACAAAACAATGAAACAATTCCATTATACCATTCAGACATTAATTCGCGATCGTAGAAGTTGTGTCATTAAGGTGATCTCATTGTCGTTGGGATTATTGGTATCTATCATTTTATTTTCTCGGGTAGCTTTCGAACTGAGCTATGATAACTGTTTTCAGGATGTGGACAACCTTTACATTGTAAAGACGGAATGGATTAAGGATGGAGTGATCAAAGGAAATGCAGGATCATATACATTAATACCGATAGCATCGACAGTTGCTGAGGAGTTTCCGAAGGAGGTGGAAAGTGCGGTTTGCTCAAGTATATCTTTTGAAGCTATTTTCAAAATAGGTAATCGGAAGATGAATAAATCTTTTATTTTATCAGACTCCCTTTATTTCCGTACTATGGGAATTGAGGTCATTAGTGGTAATCCGAATGATTTGACCAATCCTGATGTGCTCTTTTTATCACAGTCGGTTGCACGAGAAGCATTCGGTGAAGAAAATCCTATTGGAAAGACTTTGCATATGATGGTTTGGGGCACTCCCGTAGAAGCTTTGGTAAAAGGAGTATTTGCCGATCTTCCGTATAATGTATCGTTGGAACGTCACGAAGCAGTCCTGTCTTTTGCCAGTCATAGTAAATATGGTTGGGGACGTCCTGGCTGGACGAGTGGTGGTAATTACAATGCCTTTATTCGTTTAAAGGATGGAGAAAGGAGTGCTGATGTTATTAATACTAACATTGATAAAGTAATTGCAAAACATATTCCCTCAGACATGAATATGCACTTACATATGTTTGTGGTTCCTTTGCGGACTATTCACCTGGAACATTCAGATGTGAAAAGGACGATTCTCATATTATCTTTGTTAGGATTCGCCATTCTTTTTGCGGCCACCATGAACTATGTGCTTATTTTTGTTTCCTCACTTTCTCAGCGTGCCAAAGGAATTGGAATTCATAAGTGTAACGGTGCATCCGATAAGGCTATATTTTCTATGTTTATATATGAAACGGCTTTGATTATCGGTGTTTCCCTGGTGCTTATGATCATATTTCTATTCCAATTTCAGGAAAAGATCGAAGAATTGGCAGAGGTATCCTTATCATCTCTTTTTACCTGGCATAATTTATGGGCTCCATTATCGGTAGTTACCTTTCTGTTTGTTATTGGAGGCATATTGCCCGGAAAAGTATTTTCTTTGATTCCCGTTACTCAGGTCTTCCATCCCTATATTAAAAAGAATAGGGGATGGAAAAGGATATTGTTGTTTATTGAATTTGCAGGGGTGGCTTTTATCTTTGGATTGATGTGTGTGGCATATCTTCAGTGTCACTACATTATAAATAGGGATATGGGATATCAGCCGAAGGGTGTCGCATCTTGTAAGCATGATTTTGCTGAACCTGACAACGCACGTAATAACCTGAAATCTTTACCTTATGTGGAGGGGGTAGCTTCTATTCGTGGAAGTATGACCTGGTTTGGGAATCGGGAGGTAACTGATGAAGGTGGAAAAGTTCTTTTCACTCCTCGTTGTGCGGCATTCGACAAAGACTTTGTTCCATTGTTGGGACTTCATATCAAGACCGGGCGTAATTTTACAGGTGAAAGGCAGTTTCTGGTTAATCAGCCATATGTAGAGAAGATGGGCTGGAAGGGTAGTGGGGTTGGCGAGATAGTTCCTAATCGAGGTACGGTGGTTGGCGTGCTTGCTCCTTTTTGTTGTGGTGTGCTTCCGGCTGATAATGAACCTTTGGAAATTGAATATGGTACTAATTTGAGGAATGTCCATGTTCGTCTCAAGGAACCTTTTACAGAGAACTTGCATAGACTGAATAATGAAATGAAAAAGATATATCCGCAAGAGGATATAGAGTTTAGGTCTTTAGAACAGGATTTAGAACGATACTATCGCCCCACAATAATTTTTCGTGACGCCACTTTTTTGGCTTTTATAACGATACTGTTTATCACTCTGATGGGATTGATTGGTTATATAAATGATGAAGTCCGTCGGCGTAGCAAAGAGATAGCTATTCGTAAAATAAATGGTGCCGAAGCCAGATCTATTCTCTTTTTATTATCTAAAGATATCTTCTGGGTTGCAATTCTCTCGGTTGCCATCGGTACATACGGAGCTTACTACATGAGTCTGTTGTGGATAAGTCAATTTGAAGATACAATCTGTGTTTATGCAGGTTGGTATGTAGTGACAGCTATTTGTTTATTGGTCTTTATCTTTGTTTTCATTATAGGGAGATCCTGGCATATCGCTAATGAAAATCCGGTGAACAGCATCAAGTCTGAGTAATGTTTCAATTCCATGAAAGAAAGGCTCGGTTTCGCTGAAACCGGGCCTTTCTTTTGTCTTTATCAAGTCTCTGCTTCACCGGTTTATAGCTTCTGTCCGGATGTTTTCTCTTTTACTTTCTTGATATACACCATCAAAATCACTACCGCTGTTACAAAAGCCAATCCGTCAGAGACAGGCATGCTGATCCATACCCCCTTTACACCATATAAGGGTGGAAGCAGAAGTAATCCCGGGAGCAGGTATACTAACTGGCGCGAAAGTGACAGAAAAATACTGATCTTAGCCATTCCTATACTCTGGAAGAAATTTGATATAACGATTTGTGCACCTACAAACGGGAACATCAACGTGCAAATGCGCAGCCCGGACGATGCCATGTCAATCAATTCATCGCTATCGGTAAAGATGGCCGAAACTGTGTGCGGAAAAAGTTCACAGATAATGATACCGAGACGGAGTGTATGCTTTACACGGTCGATCTTCTGTGCACCGTAATTGTATCCGACGATGGGTTGCATTCCCATAGTCAACCCCATTACCACCATTACATACAGCATCAGCAGGCGATTAATGATACCATAGGCACCGATAGCCATATCGCCACCGTATTTTTGCAAACTATTATTAATGAGTATGACAATGATACACGCTGTGACATTCATGGCAAAAGGAGACATTCCTATGGAGAAGATACTGCCGATGATGCGTCTCTTCATTTTCCAGAAACCCGGCATGAAATGGACAAAACTCTCTTTGTTACGGAAGTGGTTTACTACCCATATCATTCCGATAAACTGTGACAGGACTGTAGCCATAGCAGCTCCCCGAATCCCCCAGCCGAAATGGAAAATGAAGACAGGAGCGATGATGACATTGGCAATAACTGTCACCAGGGATGTCAACATGGCCTTTTTCGGATATCCCGTAGCACGCATCACGTTGTTCAACCCTATCATGGTATAAGTGATGGGAGTTCCCAAGAGAATCACTTGCATAAAATCACGGGCATAGGGAAGTGTACCGGTACTGGCGCCGAAGAAAAACAATATCGGGTCCAGGAATAGATAAGCCAATCCACCGAACAGCACTGCATTCGTCAGGCAAAGCATCAATGTATTTCCCAGAACATCGGTCGCACCCTTGATGTCTTTTTGTCCCAAGCGTATGGATGAGATGGTAGCTCCACCTGCCGAAATCAGTACACAGAACGCTACGACCAGATTCATTAGCGGGAAGGTGATCGCCAGTCCGGAGATAGCCATGGGACCGACACCGTGCCCGATAAAAATACTGTCGATGATATTATAAAGTGACGTAATAGTCATTCCGATGATGGCCGGGATGGAATATTGTAACAGAAGTTTGCCAATAGGTTCTGTACCCAGTATGCGGGGATCGGTTTGTTGTGCCATATAGTGAAGCGTTACATATTTTTAAGTGCAGCAAAGGTACAAATAATTTGCCTGATTCGATGATTATTCTGAACTTTGCCCACAGAGTTTAACAAACACGTAAAAGAATGTTTATGGATGCAACAAAGAAAATAACGGCATTATTCGATTGTGATGGTGTAATTGTCGATACAGAAGGGCAGTATACCGTTTTCTGGAATGAAATGGGCCAAAAGTATGTAAATGATGCAAACTTTGGTTCCAAGGTTAAGGGCCAGACACTGGTACAGATTTATGATAAATACTTTGCAGGAGAACCGGAAAAACAGCGGGATATAACCGAGGCATTGAACCGCTTTGAAATAAAAATGAATTATGACTATGTTCCCGGAATAGTTGAGTTTATAGCAGATCTGCGTCGGCATGGTGTGAAAATAGCTTTGGTTACCAGTTCCAATACGGCAAAAATGGAGAATGTTTATCATGCCCATCCCGAGTTTAAATCCCTTTTTGATGAAATATTGACTGCAGAGCGTTTTAAGCGTTCTAAGCCTGATCCTGAATGTTTCTTGTTGGGAATGACAATTTTCGGTTCCGATTCAAAAGATTCGTATGTGTTCGAAGATTCATTTCATGGTTTGCAGGCCGGTAGATCATCCGGAGCCATTGTTGTCGGATTGGCAACTACGAATTCACACGAAGCCATTGCCGACAAGGCAGACTATGTAATAGACGATTTCAGAGGGATGACTTACGAAAAACTGCTGACTATAACTTCACGTTATATCTGATAAGAAAGATTGAATAGCATCTCAGGGAAGAATCCCTTAGCTTTGCATGGTATTTAAAAAGAGAGAAAGCCATGTATAAGCAAACGATTCGTCCTGTTTTATTTCTGATGGAACCCGAAAAGGTACATGCCTTGTTGGTTTCCTGCCTCAAATGTTACCGGCATTTGCCATGGTGCAGATGCTGGATACGTCACCTTTATACTTGTTCCGACAAACAGTTGATATGGAATCATCTTACTTTTCGAAACCGTATCGGTCTGTCGGCCGGTTTCGATAAAGGAGCCGAAATTTTTGATGAATTGGCCGATTGTGGTTTCGGATTTATCGAAGTAGGTACTGTAACTCCCGATTCTCAGGATGGAAATCCCCGTCCGCGTATTTTTCGCTTGCCTCAGTGTGAATCTTTAATTTCCCGTACGGGCTTCAATAATCCCGGATTGGATGTTATTAAACGCCGTCTTGAACAGAAAAGCGGTTCGTATGTTTTAGGTGTAAATATAAATAAGAATCCCTCTTCGGAAGGAGAGCAGGCGGTGGCTGACTTTTTGCGTCTGTATAAGGAGTTACATCCTCATGTCGGTTATTTCACACTTAATTGGGGATCTGTGGATGTTGCTCTGATGAAACAGGTGCTACAGGGGTTGGCAGCTTTTCGTGTGGAGCAAAACATACATGTTCCGTTGTTACTCAAACTTCCTGCCGATATCACAGAAGAAGGAATGGATGATGTGATCGACTGTACTCGTCTGTACCGGGTAGATGGAGTGATAGCTACCGGACCTACCATGGAGCGGAGTTACTTAAAAGGTTATTCACCTGCACAATTACAGAAGATCGGCTCCGGTGGAATCAGTGGACGCGGGATAGGGGAGAGGTCATTAAAAGCCGTCAGCTATTTGCGTGCCCATGCCGGAAAAAGCCTTCTGATAGTAGGGGCAGGCGGAATCATTACTCCCGCTGATGCCCGTAGGATGTTGGATGCGGGGGCCAATCTGATACAAATCTATTCTTCGTTTATTTATGAAGGGCCGGGTATAGTGAAAAAAATGATTCAGGAAATTAAATGATAAGGAATAAAGTTATGGAACAGAGTTTTATCGAATATTCATTAGGAAAAGATGCTTCTTCGGCTGTCCTTTGGGTTTATCCGGTTCGCAAGCCAAGAGGTAAAGCCATTATTATGTGTCCCGGTGGCGGGTTCAATCAGATAGCTTCAGATCATGAAGGACGTGATTTTGCTGCGTGGTTTAATAATCAGGGCATCACATACGCCGTACTGAATTATCGCATGCCTAACGGTGATGTTGAAGTGATTCGTGAGGATATTCGTGAAGCGATTCGCCTGATCCGCCGTCAGTCGGCAGAGTGGGGAATCCATCAACTGGGTGTTATGGGAGCTTCTATCGGAGGCTATATCGCTGCTACTGCCGCAACTCTTTATACCGGAACAGACCGGCCCGACTTTCAAGTATTGCTTTATCCCGTTATCAGCATGACCGACAGGCTGACTCATTGGCCTTCACGCGAACGTATGTTGGGAGAAACTATCTCCGAAGGTTTGAAAGAAACACTATCCCTTGAACTTCACGTCACAGCCGATACTCCTCCTACATTCATCGTTTTGGCCGAGGATGATCAGGCCGTATCTCCTCTCAACAGTATTGTCTATTATACAGCATTATTGAAACATGGAGTCTCTGCCGGACTGCATATTTATCCGGAAGGCGGACATAGCTTCGGATTTCGTGACAGTTTCATATATAAGGAGTTATGGACTGATGAACTACAAAAATGGTTGCTGACCTTTTAATGTGGATCCGCTAATTTATTCACTTTTACTTGTATGGTATGAATTAAAAGTTATACCTTTGCGCCCGATTTTTAATTTAAAAAGATTGGATATGGCTGGTTATATATCAGATGACACAAGAAAAGTGACGACTCATCGCCTAATCGAAATGAAGCAAAGAGGCGAAAAAATATCTATGCTTACATCGTATGACTACACAATGGCACAGATTGTCGACGGTGCCGGTATCGATGTAATTCTTGTAGGCGATTCCGCATCGAATGTGATGGCAGGTAATGTGACTACACTTCCTATTACCCTGGATCAGATGATCTATCATGGAAAATCGGTTGTACGTGGTGTAAAGCGTGCAATGGTAGTAGTGGATATGCCTTTTGGCTCTTATCAGGGTAATGAAATGGAAGGGCTTGCTTCAGCTATCCGCATAATGAAGGAGAGTCATGCCGATGCATTGAAACTGGAAGGGGGTGAAGAGATTATAGATACTGTGAAACGTATTCTGAGTGCCGGTATCCCCGTGATGGGACATCTTGGACTGATGCCACAATCTATCAATAAATATGGTACATACACGGTTCGTGCCAAGGATGATGCCGAAGCAGAGAAATTGATTCGTGATGCACATTTACTTGAGGAGGCCGGATGTTTCGGACTTGTTCTTGAAAAGATTCCTGCAGCATTGGCATCACGTGTCGCAAGCGAACTGACCATTCCGGTGATCGGTATCGGTGCCGGTGGAGATGTAGACGGACAGGTATTGGTAATTCAGGATATGTTGGGTATGAATAACGGTTTCCGCCCGCGCTTCCTCCGTCGTTATGCCGATCTTTATACGGTAATGACCGATGCTATCAGTCACTATGTTTCAGATGTAAAGAACTGCGACTTCCCGAACGAGAAAGAACAATATTAATTGTCGTATGGCGACTAAATTATGGACATTGCATTTTATGCGGATATGCCTTGCTAATTTATTGTTGTTCATATCCCTGTATTTGTTGTACCCTGTACTCCCGGTAATGATGGCTTCACGTTTAGGCGTGCCTGTCAGTCAGACGGGAGTCATATTTATACTTTTTACGCTTGCAATGTTTTTTATCGGCCCGTTCCATGCCTATTTGGTCGATGTTTACAAGCGGAAATATATATGTATGCTTTCGTTTGGGGTAATGGTTGCAGCAACAGCCGGTTATACGTTGGTGCAGAACGCAACACATCTGTTGATGCTTTGCATTGTGCAGGGATTATCCTTTGGAATGGCTGCCACGGCAGGCATCACATTGGCCATCGATATCACCAATTCCACTTTTCGCAGCTCAGGTAATGTGGTCTTTTCCTGGGCTGCACGCTTGGGGATGATTATCGGAGCGGCTTTGGGAGTGTATCTGTTTCGGACACATGGCTTTGAGACTTTGCTATATGTTGCTGTGGCGTTGGGAGCGTTGGGAATATTATTTGTGTCAAGGGTATATGTTCCCTTTCGTGCACCTATCGGGATGAAAGTTTGTTCCATGGACCGATTCCTGCTTCCCCGGGGACTTATTCCGGCATTCAATTTAATATTGATTGCTTTTATACCGGGATTGATGCTTCCTGTGCTTACCGGTGCGCCGAGTGATGTGGCGGTAGGAGGCGAGACAGTACCTTTTTTTGCTTTGGTCGGATGCGGATTTCTCTTATCAGTATTAATTGTGAAATTGTTTTTCCGCTATGATAATAAAATGTGGTTGCATGACGACCACAGATGCTGACGAACGCCTGGCTAAACCTATCGGCAACATC